>Ga0302286_10002491_pt1 | contig 12781 bp, 4 predicted proteins | sample III_Fen_E2_3_FD_198765 | JGI IMG/M metagenome (GOLD analysis project Ga0302286, IMG submission 198765) | Peat permafrost microbial communities from Stordalen Mire near Abisko, Sweden - III_Fen_E2_3 | ecosystem: Environmental > Terrestrial > Soil > Wetlands > Permafrost | place: Sweden: Abisko...
ATAAGTTTTACAACTGGTATATTCGTTTGAGTAGGCGCAGCCAGCACAGATATTTTATCTGCATGCGATTTCATACTAAACTCACCGAAAGTAGCCTTTGCCGTCAGGGTAGCCTGGTTGAATACCGAAATAGTATCAGACTGACCGTGGGTGTTTACGTTCACTTCAATGCGGATAGAATCCAGCTCACCGGGACTCAGTGACAATCCATCAATCAGGGTTTTTACATTACCCGATCCATTATATAAACCATTAGCTGTTAGGCCTCCTGTTGCTATAATCTGAGTTACCGAGTAGGTACAACCTTTATTGTTAAACACATCGTCAAGATTATCTTCTACCTGTATGTTACTAACGGATGTTTGAGTATCATTATGTAAAGTAAGCATATAAGTCCAGCTAAAACTACCATCATTGTTCATTTCAGGTTTACCGGATGTTTTTATCAATTCTGGTAATGGCAATACGTTTATGATCAATTGACCCGAACCGGTATTACTGTCACCGTCGCTTATGGTATACGCAATGGTTGGTAATACACCGTTATAATTCAATACAGGCGAGTAAGCGAATACACCATCGGCGCCTACTGTAATTGTACCTGCATTCGGTATAGTTGCTGTGGTACCTGGCTGATTGGTGATGCCGCTTATCCTAAAGGTTGAAAGTGTAAATGCACTGCCTTTCAATACAGAATAGTTAGCTAATACGGTGCCAGTTATCGCGCTATTTTCATAAGTGGTTATAGAGTCGTTTACTACGACCGGAGGACTCACAATCATGTTTGCCAACGTAAATATCCCGTAGCCTGTCACGTTAGCAGTTATAGTTCCTGCAGTGGTATCACCTGTAGTTGAAGTATTTCCTTCGTTTATCCATTTGACGCCATCCCAACGTGCCACGGCTAGTGCATTGAGATCAGCTGGTACAGGGGCACTTGTTTCGTCAACATTCCAACTCAGTGTGAGTTGCCCGTTGGAAGTACCACTGGTGTGATTTACCACCCAGTATTCCTTATCGCTGATGCGTGAAAGAGTCACCACTTTTTGGGAGCGGGTATAACCAGCATTATCAGGATTCGCATAGAGATAGCGCGCTGCAAAGCAATCGGTAACTGCTGCGGGCGACGATATGGAAGCCGGACGATAGAAGCCGCCATTACCAATGGGAAAAGTAAAGGTGCTGTTACCTGTTTTACTTACAAAACCATCTACATAGCTACCGGTGGAGGCGTTGATGCAGGTAGCACCGTTTTCCATCTGCAGCATGTTCATCATGGTTTCGGGCGTATTTTGCAGGGTGTTGAGTATTCCTTTACTGAGGTTTAGCAGATGCACCACCGATATGTTTTGCTCCAGGTTGTAGGCCATCGGCGTGAGCTGGCTGCCGAACATCAGACTGTAAAAACGGGTAGTGCCACTACCCGCGATATGTTGCAGGGCATCGCCGGCAAACATAGTTTGTCCCGGATTAACAATAAGGGTGTTGTCGAAATCTACTATGCCATCATTGGTGAAATTACCACTGTACCACACGGTGCCGTTGTTCATCACAGTACCGGTGGAGAAGTTAGTAAAGTCCATCCCTACACACTTCTGTCCTTCGGGATGTAACCAGTTGTTTCCCCAATTATACTCAGCTTGTTGTCCCTGTACCAACACCGGAATGAGGGCAAATAACAAAAAGAGGACATATAATTTGTTTTGTTTCATTTGTTGATATTTATTTAACGAGAGTTCAGGATTAAGCAAACTCTATTTCTCCTTCATCTGCATCTATTTTTCCTGCACCTACATTTGTTTCTCCTCGCACAGCACCTATTCCTCCTCGCGCAGTACCTATTCCTTCTTGTATCTTCCTTTTTATCCGACAAATCGCCCAAAGAGGTTGTTCGGCTTGCATGCCTCCTACTGCAAATCTGAATTATTCATTTCCTATAGGGTCTCGCGATTTTTAATCGCGTTCTAATAACTAATATCGCGATTACAATTAGTTCCCTTCGGTCATGACCGTTGGTTCGCGAAACCCACTCTTTGTTCCCCGCCATTTATCCCGATTTTTTGGGAGGGGTTTAGGGGTCTTCTTTCTTTTTATTAATGAGGGTGCGACTTTAAAGTCACTCCCTCATTAAATTGCAAACTAAACAAACATAAATATTCAATCAATAATTATATCTTCTACCCCAAGCCCCGTTCGACTGAGACTTCGGACTTAAAAAAATAAATATCATTTTATCTTGCATCTGCATCTATTTCTATTATGTTTAAACGCTGCAATGACATCTAAACAGGTTGTAATGCATTTTTTATTTATAACTTTTCAACTTTATTTTTCAACTGTTCTAGATTTTCGGGGATAGCAACAATTAAGTTGGTTTTACCGTCTACCAAAAACATAGTTGGTGTACTTAAAATGGCATAATCGTTGGCAATAAGGGCATTTATACCACCATTTGCACGAAAGTGTTTCCAACCGGGGAGTCTAATGATCGCACCTTCCCATTTCTTCACTTCTACATCTGTTTCATCTAAACTAACAGCAATAATATTGAGTTTTTCTTTGTTACCGGTTTCGTCATACCATTGTTTTATTTTTTTTACTAAATTTTCACAATGCTCACAATCAGCGGACCAAAACAGGAGTAATTTGTACTTTGCAGAAGTTTTATAGTTAGAAAACTTAAAATCACTTCCGTCAATGTAGCTCAAAGTAAAATCAGGTGCCTGCGTACCGACAACTAATTTTGACATACCCTGCAAACGCTTGATGATTTGTTGCTTTTTTGATGTCTGACAATTCGGATCATCGATATACTGTTGCAACATTGTCATGCCTTTTGCTATGTTGTTGACTTCGAAACCGGCATAGAAATAGTCCACCATCCACCCATAGACTTTCGGATTTCCCAATTTGGCCTTTTCGATAGCTCTTTTTCCTGCTAAAGGCAGGAGCGAATCCCGCATGGCTTCGGTTTTAGACATTGCTCCATACATATTTACATAGGATGTCATCCACTCTTTCAGGTTGGTAGTTTTTATTAAAAGCGTGTCGTTAAAATCTATACCATCAAAATAATGCGTTAGGAGACTTTCTATTTTATCGGTTTCACTACCTTTAAGTGCTATTTGCGGCACGTATTGAAACCGGAAGGCATGACTTATAAACAAGGCCTTATGTCGGATTGACTGCTGGGTAACCCATTGGTTGTATTCACCGCGTCTTTTTTCATATTCCCCGACTACCTGCTGATAAAACTTTGATTGCGAGTTATCGTAGTTCATAGCAAGATTTTGCAGCAACCCTAAATTTTCTTTTTGTTTTGCATTTTCTTTACTAAACTGAACAAACAGGCTGTTTTCTGTTTCTCCTTTTTGAAAATGGGTGCTATCTTCATTATTGCAAAAGGGTGGATTTATCCATAGTTCCAGGTTTTGATTGTAAATAATAATGCGCTTTTCTGAAGGATAGGGAGTGCTGCTTTCTTTTTCTTTGTAGTCAAAACGCAACACGAACTCTCCGGGAAGCCTGTCTCTGGAGACTGTGATTTTGGCTGTTTCTCCATTTTTAAAGCCCTCACTTTCGGCAATGGACTTCAGGGCATTCGGTCCTGATAAAGGCATCAACGATATTTTACTTTCATAAACTCCGCGTAAATTAATTTTTATAATTATGTCCTGAGCCGATAATTGAAAATTTAAACTCAACAATAACAAAGCAGTAATTATGCTTCTAAAATGCTCTGATCTATTTTGATCCGCTAATCTGATTTGTTTTTTTATTTTTTGCCTGATCATTGATATGTTCATGTTATCCTATTTTTATAATTATTAGTCTTTGATACAACGGAGCGAGTAACCGAATGCCTTATTGTATGAACTCACACTGCTACTGTTACTTTTGAAATAGAGGCCAAATCCTGTTGTAGTATTATTCTGAGTACTACTCCAGTAATACCCGTTTGATCCACGATTGGTAAGCACACCATTACTACTGTTCAGATAGCCTGATGCATGGAGCTTAAACACCGAACTATAGGTTTGGGTATAATTGTTCCATCCTCCGAATACATCCGCATTTGACCATTCTGTTTGGGTAGGAATACGCCAACCTGCACCAAGCTCCAATGTGCAGGGGTCGTTAGCAGCGAACCATGCACTACTTTCAGAAATAGAAGTAATAGTCCAAACTGGGGATGTGGTTGCAGCAATATTGGAATAAGCATTCTTCCGGTTAAACTGCCAATACCATCCTGCCGAAGCATCGGAGGCATCGGTGGCTGAAGTGGCTTGTTGATCTGAACCGAAATTCTGGGTTATCCAACATTTACTGGCACCTGAAAGACTTGATGTCACAGTTCCATAGCTTACTGTTTTTGATACTGGAGCTATACCTTGGCTAGATCTGTGGCCAACAATTAAAACATTTCCACAAGTAAATGCAACAAGTGAAATTTCTCCCCCAAATTTATTTAGTACTTTAGTACTTCCAATTTTGCCATTTTTATTAACCGATCCTGGATTCATAATATTAGAAGTTTTCTGTCCATTTGAAGTCTGACCCTGTGCTGATATTTCAATTGAAATAAACATATATATAGATATAAAAAATATTAGTTTCATGCATTATTCTACTAAAAAACAACTTTTTAAATTATCAACAACAAAAATATTAATATTAAAATTGTAAAAGTTGTGTTTTAAAAATTAGTATCTATATGGAATTTAATATATTCTTGTTAAGATTGGTTAATCGACTAATAAATTGAACTACCAATATGGTTCCATACTCAGTTAGGTCAAGAGCTTTTCTGGTACACAACAGGTTAATCCTTGAGGCAACGTACCGATTGACCAGTAGACTTTACTGAACCAAATATATTGCCGCCATTAAGATAGAAAAGTAAACGGTAGCCACCATTGTTGGAAGTCCACGATGTACTGCTCCAGTAATATCCGGCGCCACCGCGATTGGTAAGCGAGCTGTCAGTATCACTTAACATCCCCGCTTGACCTAGTTTTAAAACCGAACTGAAAGCTTTGATGTCACTAATTAAACTTCCGTTTGTTCGTGCAGTAGTCCATTCTGAATTGGTCGGGATACGCCAACCTGCGCCGAGTTCCAGGGTGCATGGATCGTTTGCCGGTAGCCAATCGATGCTTTCAGCTATGGTTGTAATCCATACTGTAGCTGGTGTACGGGTGGTGCCATCATGCTTGTACCCTTGCTTGCGGTTAAACTGCCAGTACCACCCTGCCGAGGCTTCAGTGGCATCGTAGGCAGAAGTGGCCTGTTGCGATGAACCCAGGTTCTGGGTGATCCAGCATTTACTGGCACCCGATAAACTGGAGGTAATCGTTCCATAGTTTACTGACTTTGATTCAGGCGCTACACCACCCCCGAGCGTATGGGTAACAGCCAAAGCGTCGCCGCAGGAGAAGAACATTTTCCCATTTTGGTTTAACATCGTACTACTACCTATTCTTCCATTTCTATGAACAAAACTTGTACTGGTAGAAGCACTCTGCCCAAATTTGGTGACGCCTTGTGCTGATACTTGTTTTGAAAGAATAACAACAAGGAATAAATAGATTAAATTTTTCATATCTAACAGTTTAATACTAATAATAATAATCTAATTGAATCCGATCCCCAACCACCAATGCATAACTACCATTATTTGCAGGAACATAAGTCAATGCTGTGCCTGTATTGGAGTATGCAGTTTTACTTATTCGAATACCGTTGATATACATTTTTACTTTGCTGTTTACAGATGGAGTCTGTGTCAGTGCAAAAGCCGTTTGTGCGGCAGTAGCGGTAAATTCATCAGATACTTCTCTTACTGCATCTGAAGCTGCTGCCCAGGCCGTTCCGTTATATACCTGCAATTGGTTGAGGGTAGTGTCGAACACGATTAACCCCGTTGCAGGAGTAGCAATGGCTGTTTTTTGTGCGGTTGTCATCCTTGGAAGTAAACCACCCTTTGTGGTTGAAGTAATATCTAATACTGCTGAAGCTGCCGGGGCGGTATTGCCAATGCCCACGCTTACTGCACTGGCTCCGGTACCTCCCAAAATTAAACTATTATTCTGGCTTACCTTTGCCATATAGCCAATGGCGGTTATATTTGTAAGCGCGGTGGTATTGGCTACTATATCACGGCTGGCCTGGTAACCCACAAACGTGGCATTATTATCTATTTTTGATTGTTGTGCTGAGGTGGTTCCATCCCCAAGTCCAGCCATGGTCCCTAACGCGGTATTGTTGGCTCCCGTTGTATTAGTAACAAGTGCATTATATCCGGTTGCAACATTGTTGCTTGCCGTTGTATTACCAGCAAGCGCTTGTGGTCCCGTTGCAACGTTGTAGCTTCCCGTTGTATTAGCAGCAAGTGTATTTGCTCCCGTTGCAACATTGTAGGTTCCCGTTGTATTACCAACAAGTGCAATACTTCCAACTGCAACATTCTGGGAACCAGTTGTATTAGCAGCAAGTGCATTAAATCCGGTTGCAACGTTATTGTTCCCCGTTGTAGAGGGATTTAATGAAGATACACCAAAAGATGTATTATTGGCATTCAATAATCCCGATTGTACCCCATTGCGTTTAAATATTACATCTTTATTATCGGTTGTTCCTATAAAGTTGGTTCCCGGTGTTGTACCTGCATTGCCTGTAAGATTCCAGCCTGTAGATGCTGTTGTTGCTCCCCAGGCCGTTCCGTTATACACCTGCAATTGGTTGAGGGTAGTATCGTACACAATTAATCCGGTTGCAGGGCTTACAATGGCAGTTTTTTGTGCGGTTGTCATCCGTGGTAATAGCGCACCATCCGTGGTTGATGTAACATCCAAAACCGCTGATGCATCGGGAGCTGTATTGCCTATGCCCACACTTACAGCATTCGCCCCGGTACCTCCCAAAATCAAGCTGTTGCTCTGACTTACCTTTGCATTACTACCAATGGCAGTTATATTTGTAAGCGCGGTGGTATTAGCCACGATATCGCGGCTTGCCTGATATCCTAAAAACAGGGCATTATTATCAATTACCGATTGATTTGCTGTGGATGAGTCATCTCCATATCCCGCATTAAATCCTATCGCTACATTATTAACTCCTGTTGTATTAGCTACGAGCGCAGAAGAGCCTATTGCTGTATTATTACCCCCTGTTGTATTAGAATTGAGTGCAGAAACTCCGGTTGCTGTATTACTACCCCCTGTTGTATTAAACAGGAGTGCGTAAGCTCCGGTTGCTGTATTATTAAACCCTGATGTATTATTTGCAAGTGCTTGAGAGCCAATTGCTATACTATTAACCCCTGATGTATTAGCTGCAAGGGAACTAATCCCTATAGCAACATTGCCAGTTCCCGTAGCAGCAGGGTTTAAGGCAGATAGACCAAAAGATGTATTGTTAAGACCCAATAATCCCGACTGTATGCCATTACGTTTAAATACAACATCTTTATTATCGGTTGTGCCTATGAAATTGGGACCTGCTGTAGTGCCTGCGTTGCCTGTCAGGTTCCAGCCGGTTGATGCTGTTGTTGCTCCCCATACCGTTCCATTATATACCTGTAATTGGTTGAGGGTAGTATCGTACACAATTAATCCAGTTGCCGGGCTGGCGATAGCCGTCTTTTGTGCGGTTGTCATCCTGGGCATTAAACTACCTTTCGTTGTAGAAGTAATATCCAAAACAGCAGAAGCTGCAGGGGCTGTATTGCCTATCCCTACGCTAACTGCATAAGAACCTGTACCCCCCAATATCAAAGAGCTACTGGCTGTCACCTGTGCATAAGCACCAATAGCGGTAGAATTTGACAACCCCATGGGCGTAGTAGTATTTCCATCCGTATAACCTGCACTATAACCTAAAGCAGTATTTTGGCTGCCTCCTATGTTACTTGCCAAAGAGTACCTTCCTACACCTGTATTGTTAATACCGGTTGTGTTAGCAGACATTGACAGATTCCCCAATGCGACATTGTTACCACCCGAATTGTTTGCCGACATCGCATTATTACCAATTGCAGTATTCCCACTTCCAGGTGATGCTACATTTAAGGCTCCCACCCCCCATGAAGTATTATTAGCTGCATTACTTAATAAGCCCGCTTGTATACCATTACGTTTAAATACCACATTAATATCATCGGATGTTCCGATGAAGTTGGTACCGGCGACAGTACCTGCATTGCCTGTAAGGTTCCATGCTGAATTTGTACTAGCTGTAACATTCCCGTTTAGTTTCTGAATGGCTGTCAGAATATTGTCGGAGGCTGTGATTGTACCGGCCCCACTGGTATATCCGGTTAATACTTTGCCAATCACTGCAGCATTGCTAACAGTAGTTGCATTTCCGGTAGAAGTAACTTCACCCGTAAGATTGGCATTTGTAATTACAGTTGTTGAATTACCGATACTGGTAACCATACCATTCAGATTCGCATTGGTTGTAACTGTTGCTGCGTTTCCACCGATGCTTAAATTGGCTACCGGTGTGGTAGAGGTTACTACCAATGGTGCTGTTCCTATGGCAACTGTTGATGTTAACTGAGTTCCTGAAAGGGTACTGGTTGCAGCTACCGAAGTTGGTGTTATGGCTCCCAGGGTTAAAGTGATGTCAGGTGCTGTGGTGGCATTAGCGACTGTTCCGCTTACTCCGTTGGCAGTTACCACTGAGGCTGAGGTAACGGTACCTCCGCTGCCTGATGCAGTCAATACACCTCCTGTACTCAAATTCAACCCGCTGCCAACGGTAATTTCGGAAGGCACAGCAGCAGAAGCTGTAGGATTACCCAAAAGTCTGCTTGCTGTTACGGTTTGCATTTTTGCATAAGTAACTTTATTATTGCCGATGCTTAGTGTTGGAGCGATGATTGTTGTACCGGCCGCAGAACCGGTTACATCACCTGCAGTCGTTGAGAACGAAATAAATTGGTTGCCGGTCAGATAACTATTTGAATCAACACTACCGTCTGCCTTTAAGAACTGTCCCGATGTACCTCCAGATTTGACAATTCCTCCTGACGTTAAGACACCCGTTGATGGAACAAAACTCAATTTTGTTGATGAAACTTTTTGAGGAAGATTCCCTGAATTGGCAGTAACCCAAGTAGGATATACTGCACTGACTGTGGCAAGATCCTCTGTGATACCTGTATTGGTCGCTGTTGTTGCAGAGGTTGCCGTTGTAGCTGTAGAAGCATTTCCGCCAATGCTTAAATTCGCTACCGGTGTGGTCGAAGTTACTACCAATGGAGCGGTTCCTGTGGCAACGGTTGAGGTTAATTGTGCTCCCGAAAGATTTCCTGAAGCAGCTACCGAAGTTGGTGTTATGGCTCCAAGAGTCAAGGTAATGGCAGGAGTTGTGCTGGCAGTTGCTACCGATCCACTTACTCCGTTGGCCGTTACCACTGAAGCTGAGGTAACGGTACCTCCGCTGCCTGATGCGGTTAAGGTTCCCCCGCTTAAGGTCAGTCCGCTGCCTACTGTTATCACTTCGGCATTGCCAGTGCTGGCTGTGCTGCGGCCAACAAGAGAATTGGTAGCAATCTGCTGCAATTTGCTCAGGGTTACAGCATTATTGGCAATCATTGTGGCATTGCCTACCGAAGTAACATCCCCGGTCATATTCGCATTGGTCGTAACTGTTGAGGCTGTGGTTGCAGTGGCTGCATTTCCACCAATGCTTAAATTCGCTACCGGCGTGGTTGAGGTAACTACCAATGGAGCGGTTCCTGTGGCAACGGTTGAGGTTAATTGTGCTCCCGAAAGATTTCCTGAAGCAGCTACCGAAGTTGGTGTTATTGCTCCAAGAGTCAAGGTAATGGCAGGAGTTGTGCTGGCAGTTGCTACCGATCCACTAACTCCGTTGGCCGTTACCACTGAAGCTGTAGTGACTGTGCCTCCGCTTCCTGAAGATGTTAAAACTCCGCCTGTACTTAAATTTAAACCACTTCCCACTGTAATTTCTGACGGTACGGTTGCTCCTGCTGTCGGATTACCAATCAAACGGCTTGCCGATACATTTTGCATTTTGGCATAAGTAACTGCATTGGGAGCAATCGTTAATGCTGTTGCGCCAGTTACATCACCGGTATGTGTTGCATTTGGAGTTATTGTTATATCTCCTGACCCTAAAAGCGAGATTGAATTAACTGTTTTAATTGATGTGCCGGAAACCAAGGGAGATTGATAATCGGTACCAGCAACTGCTATGGTTGGAACACCGGTAGTTGTGGTGTTTTTTAAAATGCCTGTGGATAAACCGGATAATAACGTTCCGTTAATTTTTCCAACTACAGTTGCTCCTTGTGTACCTGTTACATCTCCAACAAGATTACCGGAGAAGTTGGTGGCACTTGTGGCCGTAGCAGCATTTCCACCAATACTTAAATTTGCTACCGGGGTAGTAGAGGTCACCACCAAAGGAGCGGTTCCCGTTACTATAGTTGATGTTAATTGTGTTCCAGATAAGGCACCCGTTGCAGCTACCGAAGTGGGTGTAATTGCTCCAAGGGTTAAGGTGATGGCTGGAGTGGTCGTAGGTGTTGCTACTGAACCGCTTACGCCATTGGCTGTTACTACCGAAGCACTCGTTACAGAACCTGTGGTTGGTGTTACCCAACTTAATGAACCTGCCGTTGCTCCCGCTGTCAAAACTTTTCCACTATTGGTTGTGCTGGTGGCTGGTACGTGTAAATTGCCATCACCCGTGGGATGAATGTAGTTATTGGCGCCATCGGCTACATTTAGAAGGGTTCTCACCTGGGTGGCAGTTAAATCTTCCACATTGCCTGTGGCTGCTGAAACCCGTCCTTTTATGATACCGGTTGCTACGGTGTTTAAATCGGAATTGGATACTGCATTGGACGCAATTGAAGTTACATTTCCAATCGAAGTAACATCTCCGGTCAGATTAGCAGCTGGGGTTCCCCAGACCGTTCCATTATACACCTGCAATTGGTTCAGGGTGGTATCGTACACGATTAATCCAGTTGCCGGGCTGGCGATGGCATTTTTTTGTACTGTTGTCATCCGTGGTAACAGCGCACCATCCGTGGTTGATGTAACATCCAAAACCGCTGATGCATCGGGGGCAGTATTGCCTATCCCTACGCTAACTGCATTCGCCCCGGTACCTCCCAGAATCATACTGTTGTTCTGGCTTACTTTAGCCATATAGCCAATAGCGGTTATATTGGTAAGTGCTGTAGTATTGGCAACTATATCACGGCTTGCCTGGTAGCCTAAAAACAGGGCATTATTATCTATTGTGGATTGCTGTGCTGAGTATAAACCATCACCATATCCAGCAAAGGATCCCAATGCAGTGTTGTTAGCACCCGTTGTATTCGCAACAAGTGTGGTTTGTCCGATTGCAACGTTGCTGCTCCCCGTTGTATTCTGACCAAGTGAGGTTTGTCCGACTGCAACGTTGTTGTCCCCCGTTGTATTTGTAAAAAGTGCTGTTTCCCCAATACCAATGTTGCGGCCTCCACTTGTATTCGATTTAAGTACGGATAACCCAATACCGACGTTGTTGTATCCTGTCGTATTATTCAACAATGCTTGATAGCCTAATGCAGAATTTCCAAGACCGGTATTTGCAGAAGCAGTTGATGAGCCCTGCAAACTCTGGTATCCAACGGAAGTATTGGTATTTGTCCATGAAGTAGTAGTATTGTTGGCATAAGCCTGGGAATTATACCCAATAGCCAAACCATAAGAACCTGCTACATTAGAATATAATGCGCCCGATCCGTATGCCATGTTAAAGCTTCCTGTTGAATTAGCTTGAAGTGCGTTTACTCCGGTTACAACGTTAGCAATTCCTGTTGTATTACTGAGAAGTGCACTTGTTCCGGTTGCAACATTTTGGTTTCCTGTAGTATTAGCAAGAAGTGCATTTGTTCCGGTAGCAACGTTATCGCTACCCGTTGTATTGCTTGAAAGTGCCGAAAATCCTGCTGCAACGTTTTTACTTCCGGTTTGATTGGAACCCATAGCATTAACCCCGCTTGCAACATTGTAGGTTCCCGTAGTTGTTGGACTTAGTGCCAATAATCCAAAAGAGGTATTGGTAAAATTTAGTAATCCTGCCCACATACCATAACGTTTAAATACCACATCTTTATTATCGGTTGTTCCTATAAAATTGGTGCCTGCTGTGGTGCCCGCGTTGCCTGTAAGGTTCCATGCTGAATTTGTACTAGCTGTAACATTCCCGTTTAGTTTCTGAATGGCTGTCAGAATATTGTCGGAGGCTGTGATTGTACCGGCCCCACTGGTATATCCGGTTAATACTTTGCCAATCACTGCCGCATTGCTAACAGTTGTTGCATTGCCTGCTGAGGTAACCTCACCCGTAAGATTGGCATTCGTAATAACTGTTGTTGAATTACCTACACTGGTAACCATACCCATCAGGTTAGCATTGGTTGTAACTGTTGCTGCGTTTCCACCGATGCTTAAATTGGCTACCGGGGTAGTAGAGGTCACCACCAAAGGAGCGGTTCCCGTTACTATAGTTGATGTTAATTGTGTTCCAGATAAGGCACCCGTTGCAGCTACCGAAGTGGGTGTAATTGCTCCAAGGGTTAAGGTGATGGCTGGAGTGGTCGTAGGTGTTGCTACTGAACCGCTTACGCCATTGGCTGTTACTACCGAAGCACTCGTTACAGAACCTGTGGTTGGTGTTACCCAACTTAATGAACCTGCCGTTGCTCCCGCTGTCAAAACTTTTCCACTATTGGTTGTGCTGGTGGCTG
>Ga0302286_10002492_pt1 | contig 12777 bp, 8 predicted proteins | sample III_Fen_E2_3_FD_198765 | JGI IMG/M metagenome (GOLD analysis project Ga0302286, IMG submission 198765) | Peat permafrost microbial communities from Stordalen Mire near Abisko, Sweden - III_Fen_E2_3 | ecosystem: Environmental > Terrestrial > Soil > Wetlands > Permafrost | place: Sweden: Abisko...
AGTTTTCTAAGCATAATCCTGACTCATGAACCTGAGAGGTAAAATTAGACGATTAATAGTTTTTGTGGTGTTGGTGTCAGCTATCGTTTCAGTTGGACAAGCACAATCTAGCCTTGGGTTTTATCACCTTAATGATCAGTTTAATGTATCAGGTTTCAATCCTGCATTTCTTTCATCACAAAAGAATTTCACCGTTAGCATATTCCCGCTGGCAGGAATGGACCTGGCTTTAAATAACGGTGGTGTTATTAAGGATGTTACGACAAGTTTCTTTTCGGGAAATCAATCCGTCAATGAACTTAGAGGTGTTTTCACCAGTCTGGAACAGGGTTTGTTTTTGGTTAATTATGAATCCAACCTACTCAATCTGGGTTACTATTCACATTTTGGGTCATTTAACTTTCGAATAAAGGAGAATGTGATAATGATGACAGACCTAAAAGGTAACCTTTCTGACTTTTTAACAAGCTCAGCCTTTAATAATCTGGTTATTGGCCCTACGCAACTTTTTGCGGCAGAGGCTATGCATTATAGGGAATACAGTTTAGGATACGGAAAGGAAATCATCAAAAATAAGTTAACCGTTGGGGTACGTGCAAAACTTTACTATGGAAAATCATTCCTGTCTTCAGAAGTGTCAGGTAGGATAATTGAACGATCAGGAGCAGTTTATTTACAAGTATCCGGGCCAATGAGATTGTCAATTCCTGCAAATCCTATGATTATTAATGGAAATCTTAAGGATATAGGTATTTCTAACAATTTTAATATTGGCAGTTACCTGTCTAATGCCGGGAATATTGGAACGGGTCTTGATTTAGGAATTAAATACGAAATTTCACCTGAACTTGAACTCTCAGCAAGTGTAGTTGATTTAGGCAAAATTAATTGGAAGAAAAACATTCACACCCTGATATTTAAGGATGAATTTCAGTTTTCTGCTCATCAAGTACGCCTTACGGTGGATCAAAACGGAGTTCCTATCCTAACTAAACTTAATAGTAAACCTTTGGTGGATACTATCTCATTCAAGTTAAATGTTGACGAGTCGGCATTTTCTAAAGCTTTGCCTACCTATCTTTACTTTGGATTAAAATACCAACTTAATTCAAAACTAAGTTTCGGGTTGGTTGACAGATATATCAAATTGAAAGGATTAAGCCAAAACAGCATTTCATTGACTCCCAATTATGAATTAAATAAAAAATTTGTTTTTAGTATTGGATATTCCAGCATTGGAATTTCTCATTTTAATGTTCCCATGGCGATACTTTATAAATGGGAAGGAGGCCAATCATATCTGGGAACCGACAATGTACTTTCCATACTTTTGCCTTCTTATAAGGATTTTTCAGGAATTTCATTCGGGACTTGTTTCTTCCTATTCAATCACAGGTCAAAATATAAAAAGCAACTCGAATATTTACCTTTCTACAAGGAGAAGAGGTCAAGATCAGTAACAGATAATGGATTAATATTTAATAGTTATCCTAATTCCTGAAAGATATACTTATTGTTTTTAATCCGTTACAATATGACAGGTTGGTATAAGATCTACAAATTCCTCTTTTTGGAATCAGGAATTCCTTCATTCGATTAAAAATATTATTTTTGAGGAAAGTTGAATGACAATGGCAGATCAGAGAATCAGTTTACAGCAAAGGTTATTACAAAAGCTTTCTCCGCAGCAGATACAGGTTATCAAGTTGCTTGAGATTCCTGCAATTCAACTCGAACAGCGGATAAAGAGTGAATTGGAGGAAAACCCGATCCTGGAACTGATTGAAGGAGATGAACCCGATGATAATTATGGGGATGATTCTGACGATTCACCGTCGGATGATGAATTCACCCTGGAAGATTACCTCAATGATGAAGATATTCCCAATTACCGATTATCTGCCAACAATTACTCCAAAGATGATAAGCAGTTAAATATGCCCTACTCATCAGGCGTAAGTTTTCATGATTCGTTGATTGAGCAACTGGGACTTTCTGACTTGAATGAGAAGGAAAAATTAATTGCCGAATACATTATTGGGAATATTGATGAGGATGGATATTTACGTCGTGATCTGCTTTCAATATCCGACGATCTTGCCTTTCACAGTAACATGGAGGTAAAGGTGGAGGATCTGCAGCACTACCTGAAAATCATACAGGATTTCGATCCTCCGGGTATTGGGGCGCAGGATTTACAGGAATGTTTGCTTCTTCAGATCATGCGTAAAAAAGGGAAAGATTCGACCTGCCTGGCAGCAAAAATACTTCGGGATAATTTCGAAGAGTTTACCAAAAAGCACTATGACAAGATTCTTCATAAATATGAGATATCTGAAGAAGAACTGAAAGAAGCAATCGATGAGATATTGAAACTGAACCCCAAGCCCGGCAGCTCTTACAGTAACCCCATGAGCAAATCGAACCAGGTAATTGTTCCTGATTTTTTACTCGACAATCTGGAAGGTGAACTTCATCTGAGCCTAAACCAGAAGAATGTCCCGGACCTTCAATTGAATGGAACTTATATCGACCTGATGAAATCTTATTCCGGAAATAAAACTAAAGCATCCAAAGACCAAAAGGAAGCTATGAGTTTTATGAAACAGAAACTGGATTCGGCCAAATGGTTTATTGATGCCATTCGTCAACGTCATCATACACTGCTGATCACAATGACCGAGATCGTTAAGTTTCAGAAGGAATTTTTCGAAGATGGGGATGAAACAAAACTCAAACCGATGATTCTGAAAGATATCGCAGATCTGACAGGATTAGACATCTCGACTATATCACGTGTATCAAACAGTAAATACATTCAAACACACTTCGGGATTTATCCTTTGAAATATTTCTTTTCCGAAGGGATGCAAACAGATAAAGGGGAAGAAGTCTCCACACGCGAAATCAAAAAAATTCTGGAGGAATGTATTGATAATGAAGATAAACACCATCCGGTAACTGATGAAAAGTTAGCCTTGATACTGAAGGAGAAATCGTACCTAGTTGCCCGGAGAACAGTAGCCAAATATCGTGAACAACTCGGAATTCCAGTTGCACGAATGAGAAAGGAGTTATAATATGAAGAACGCATCCAGTATAGTTGCAAGGGTTATTTCTACGATCTTTCATCCGCTAATGTTACCCACACTTGGCTTTCTTTTACTTTTTAATTCCGGGTTCTACTTTTCAATTCTTCCATGGAGCGTTGAAAGGTTTATCCTTTTGGTGGTTTTTCTGTCAACATGTATCCTGCCAGCTTTCTGCATCGGGTTACTTTCCTTAAATCCAAAGTTTGATTTGAACATGGAGAAAAACATTGATCGTGTTTTACCTCTGATATTAAGTTCACTCTTTTATTATCTTGGCTATCTGATTTTACAGCGACTTCCGGTTTTTCCCATATACAAATTGTTCATTATTGCCTCCATACTCGTTCAGATCGCCTTATTGGTAATTTCCCTGAAATGGAAAATAAGCGCTCATTCGGCAGCAATAGGAGGCTTACTTGGCGCATTTTTTGGATTGTCATTCCGCCTTCATGAAAACCCCATGATCATCCTTATCTTACTCGTTCTCCTGGCTGGTACGATTGGGTCAGCCAGACTAATACTCGGGAAACATACAAGGGCACAAATTTATGCGGGCTTTTTGCTTGGGTTTCTGATCATGAACCTGACGATCTATTATGTCTGACCTAGTCTTAGGAACCAGGAAAGAGGAATAACGGAAAGTCATTATTCATTAGAAAACGGCACTGAAATCTATAATCTCAATGATTTTCCTTTTCCCTTTTCCTTTTTCTGAATTCTACACTAATCCGTTTCTTTTCAATAGGGCTGCAGGCGTTGGTTCTTTACCACGAAATGCCTTGTATAAATTCATGGGATGGTCGCTCCCTCCTTTTTCAAGAATGTTTTTTCGAAATGAATCAGCTGTTTCCTGATCGAAGATTCCTTTTTTCTGAAATACGGAGAAGGCATCGGCATCCAAAACTTCAGCCCATTTGTAACTGTAATAACCGGCATCGTAACCCCCTGAAAAGATATGTGAAAAAGATGTGCTTTGAAGGCTTCCATCAACAGGTTCAAATAAATCGGCAGAATTGGTCGCTTCCATTTCAAACTCCTTCAGATCGCCCTCAATGGGCCATTCCCGATGATGATATGCCATGTCGAGCATGGCAAAACTGAGTTGGCGTTCCATCATATAAGCTGCCTGAAAATTCTGAGCCTTCTGTATTTTTTGAATCAGATCTTCAGGTAATTTACCTCCTGTCTTATAATGCACAGCAAAGGTGTCGAGCCATTCTTTCTCATAGGCCCAGTTTTCATGAATCTGTGACGGGAGCTCCACAAAATCCCAATATACATTTGTTCCTGAAGTTCCGGGGAACTGGCATTGCGACAGCATGCCGTGCAAACCATGTCCGAACTCATGCAGAAATGTAGTTACTTCATCAAAAGTGAGTAAAGAAGGAGTGTTTTCGGTTGGTTTCGAAAAATTGGTCACCAGCGAAATATGTGGACGGATCATATTACCTTTCACATTGGATTGTGAACGGTAATCAGTCATCCATGCACCTGATCGTTTGCCTTCACGGGGAAAAAAGTCAAGGTACAATACGGCAATAAACTCCCCTTGTTCGTTGTAAACTTCATAAGCCGACACGTCCGGGTGGTAAACTTCAATAGCTGCATTTTTCTTCAGCCCAAGTCCATAGAGTTTAGAGGCCAGACCAAAAACACCTGAAATTACATTTTCGAGTTGCAGGTAAGATTTTACTTCTTCATCGGTATAATTGTATCGTTCTGACTTTAATTTTTCGGAATAATAGGCCCAATCCCAGCGTTGTATGTTACCAATGAATCCGCATTTTTCAGCAAATACCTGTACCTCTTCAAACTCTTTTACGGCAAAGGGTTTTGACTCCTGATGAAGATCCTCCAGAAAGCGCACCACATTTTCGGGGGTTTCGGCCATCCTCTCCTGAAGTTTATATGCTGCATGAGTTTTAAATCCCAGCAAATGAGCTTTTTCAATTCTCAATTTAACGATTCGCCTGATAATGTATTTATTATCAGACTCATTCCCATGATTTGCCCTTGAACTTGATGCCCTGAAAATTTGCTCTCGTAAATTACGAATGTCTGAATATTTTAAAAAGGGGACGTAACTTGGGTATTGAAGGTTAAACAGCCAGCCTTCCTTATTTTTTGATTGCGCAGTTTGAGCTGCCATTTCGACAATCGACAAGGGAAGTCCTCTTAAATCTTTTTTGTCTGTAATTAATAATTCATATGCATTGGTTTCAGCCAGCACATTTTGTTGATATTTCAGTCCCAATTGAGACAATTCCTTGGTGATTTCGCGGTACCTGGCTTTGTCTGAGACATCCAGGTTAGCCCCACTGCGTACAAAACGTCGATAGGTTTTTTCGAGTAATGTTGTTTCTTCAACATCCAGGACAAGACTTTCACGTTGATTATAAACCGCATTGATCCGTGCAAAGAGCTGTTCATTCAGGGTTATATCGTTCCCGAAATCCGAAAGTTTTGGAGCCACTTCCTGTGCAATTTCCTGCATCTGGTCGCTGGTTTCTGCAGAATTCAGATTAAAGAAAATAGCCTTTATGCGTTCCAGTTTTTCACCTGCCAGATCAAGCGCCACAATTGTATTCCAAAAATCAGGAGCAGATTGATTGTCAATTATTTTCTGAACTTCTGCTTTCGCTTCTGCAATAGCTGTATCAAAGGCGGGCAAATAATGCTCAATTTTAACAGAGTTGAAAGGTGCCGTTTGATGAACAGCATCAAACGGCTGTAGTAAGGGATTTTCTGTATGCTGTGTTTTTTCTGATTTCATGTTGCACATTTATTATTAACTAACAAATTCATGGTCCATTTCCAGGGAATTCTTACTGCAAACTGTGACTGAACACTGCCTACTTTTTCTTTTTCTCGACCGACCATCCAAATTTACCAATCGGGTCGCCCATCTTGAAATAATGGCCGTGCGAATAAATCAGCGGGTTCGCCATCTTGAGGCTGAATGCACCGGTTTCAGGGTCAATGTAACGATCGTCAGCAATCACATTGACTACTTCCGAAATAAACATGTGATGAACACCCAATTCAATGATTTGTTTTACCTTACATTCGATGCTGATGGGTGCTTCAGCCAGAATGGGCGCCTTTACGATAGTTGCCGGTGCCGGAGTTAATCCCATTTCTTCCCATTTATTGTATTTTCTACCAGAACGGCAACCACACCAGTCGGTTGCACGGGCCAGTTCTTCGGTGGTCAGGTTAATCACGTATTCGCCGGTGCGTTTAATTATTTCGTAGGAATGACGCCCCGGGCGAACCGATATGTAACACATGGGAGGATCGCTGCTGATGGTACCGGTCCAGGCAATGGTAATCAGGTTGTATTCTTCGGGTGTTTCGCCACAAGTTACCAATACAGCCGGAAGTGGATAAATCATCGTTCCGGGTTTCCAATTTACTTTCGCCATCGATTTGACTTTAGGGTTAATTTCCGGTGACAAAAATAGTAAAAGAACCAGTTAATATGCCGTTTATTTCCATCCTCCGCCTAAGGCATGATACAAAGTAATCATTGCATCCAATTGCTGCAATTTATCATTTACCCTACTTAACTGTGCCGAAAGTAAACTGGTTTGTGCATTAAGAACTTCGATGTAGGTTGCCGACCCGTAATTAAGCAATTGTTTGGTGAAATCAACTGATTTAACCAGTGCTTCGAGTTGCAGTTTGCGTAAGGCAATTTTCTGAACCGACGATTCGTATGAACCCAATGCATTTTGCACTTCCCCTCCAGCAATAAGTAAAGCATTTCGAAAGTTGATCAAGGCTTCTTCCTGCTGTGCCTGGGCTACTTTCAGACGGGTGGTATTGATCCTTTTATTGAATAAGGGCTGTGTTAATCCTCCGATTATATTAGCAGCAAATGACTTTGGATCGAAAAATTGATTTAGATCCGTGGATACAAATCCGGATGAAGCTGTCAGGGTAAGAGCAGGATAAAAATAAGCTCTTGCACTATTGGTTGTTTCGTAAGCACTCCTCACAGCAAACTCTGCCTGCATCACGTCGGGCCGGTTATCAAGTAACTGTGCCGGAATACCGATATTCAGATCTGATGCCAACATTTGGTCATCGATTTTCCCTCTATCTATAGTTCCAGGTACTCGTCCGAGCAATATATCCAATCCATTTTCAGTTTCCCTGATCTGTTGTTCCAGATCCGGAATGGTTACTTCAGCTGCGTACCGGGCAGCTTCACTTTGCACAACGGCAGCTCCGGTTACCTTCCCGCTTTCTTTCAACACTTTGATAGTTTCAACAAGGTCGATGTTGTTTTTTACGGTTTGCCGGGTAATAGCCAGCTTTTCATCCAACCCGACTAAATTGTAATAAGCAGTGGCAATGTCAGCAATGAGTCTTGTCTGGACAGCTTTCTGGCCTGCGGCCGTGGCCAGAAGGTTAGCGTAAGCGCCACGTTTCGAGCTTTTCAGTTTTCCCCAGATGTCAATTTCCCAACTGGCGTTTGCACCCAACTGAAAGTAATTTATTTCAGAAGGTCCATTTGGATAGAGTGTTTCCGGATTTCGGGTATAATTTCCCGTAGCGCTTACTGATACATTTGGTAATAGCGAAGCTTTGCTTTGCGAGAAATAAGCCTCAGCTTCCAGTACTTTTTGCACGGCAATCTGAAGGTCGGAATTGTTGTCTAATCCTTCCTGAATTAATTTCTGCAGTAAGGTTTCCGTAAAAAGTTCACGCCAGGATTTATTGGCAATCGTCACAGTATCAGTTTTCGCAGAATTGCCAAAAAGTCCTTTTGTACTGACTGTTTCGCGCTGGAAGTGATGTGAAGTGCTGCACGAATACAACATTCCTGAAATTCCGGCGATCAGGATTATATGTTTTATTGAAGTTGTTCTCATACTAATTTCTGATTTTATCTGATTAACCTTCATATTCTTCATCTTCGCCCTCTAAACTGTTTAATTCAGAGATCTGTTGTTTCCCTGTTTTTTTTATCTTTTCCTGAAGCGTTTGGAAGATTACAAACATGGCCGGAATGACCAGGATGCCGATCATTGTTCCGATAAACATACCACCCACAGCACCAACACCGATAGAGCGGTTGCCGTTTGCTCCGACGCCACCACCAATTACCAGCGGAATTAGGCCGAAGATAAATGCAAATGAAGTCATCAGAATTGGTCGTAGTCGGGCAGTTGCCCCTTCAACAGCCGATTGCACAATACTCATTCCACGGTGACGACGTTGCAAAGCAAACTCAACAATCAGGATGGCATTTTTTGCCAGCAATCCGATGAGCATGATCAGAGAGATTTGAAGATAAATGTTATTCTGTACCCCCATTATTTTTGCAAAGATGAATGCACCTGCAATTCCGACAGGCAGTGAGAAAAGGATCGAAAACGGCAGTATAAAGCTTTCATATTGAGCAGCCAGTAAGAAATAAACAAAGATAACACTCAGAATGAAAATCAGTATCGACTGATTACCCGAAGCCATTTCTTCACGGGTGAGGCCTGAAAACTCATAGCCATATCCTGGTGGTAATGTTTGTGTTGCCACTTCCTGGACAGCTTTGATGGCATCGCCCGAACTGTATCCGAAGTTAGGAGATCCAGTAACTGAAATAGCAGTATACATGTTAAACCTGCCAATATTCTCCGGTCCAAATACCCGTTTCATGGAAATAAATTCAGTAATCGGTGCCATTGCTCCACTTGAAGTCCGGATAAAAATATTATTCAAGTCATCCGGATTCCCCCGGTAACGGGGTTCCGCCTGTATCATAACGCGGTATTGCTTACCAAAGCGGTTAAAATCAGAAGCATAAAATCCACCGACATATCCCTGTAATGCGGACAGCACAGAACTAACCCCAATCCCTGATTGTTTACAGCGGGCTGCATTCACATCCACCTGGTATTGCGGGAAATTGGTATTAAAGGATGTGAGGGCATACTGAATTTCTGGCCGTTGGTTTAAGGCAGCAATAAACTGACGGGCATTCTGTTCAAATTGTTTGATGTCACCACCGGTCTTGTCTTCCAGCTTTAGCTCAAACCCTCCGGAAATACTAAATCCAGGCACCATTGGCGGAGTAAAGATGATTATTTTTGCACCTTTAATTTGTGAAGTCATCCCATATAATTTAGCAATCACCGAATTGATATCCTGACCTTTGCCTTTCCGTTCTTCGAACGGTTTCATGCTGCAAATCAGCATACCATATGAACTACCTTTCCCGCTAATCAAAGAATTTCCGACAATTGCTGTCCTTCCTTCCATTTCAGGATTACTTCCAATGATACTGTCAACACGTTCCACTACTATTTTTGTCTTTTCCATTGAGGTTGCCGGAGGAAGACTGATATCGACAAATAGCCGACCCATATCTTCTGACGGGACGAACCCGGTTGGGGTAGTTTTCACCAACAACCACAGCGCTGCAGAGAATAGAATGACCAATGAAACGGCTATCCATTTTCGGGCCATGAAGAAATTGGCCGTCTTTTTATATTGCAGGGTCATTGAATCAAATGCTGCGTTGAAAGTGCCATAAAAGCTTTGTACCAATCCTTTTTTATGTGATGAATCTTCGGTGTGTGGTTTAAGGAACAGAGCACAAAGGGCCGGACTCAAAGTAAGGGCGTTAATTGCCGAAATGACAATTGCCACGGCAAGTGTAATCCCGAACTGTTTATAAAATACACCAGTTGTTCCGGTAATAAATGTCACCGGAATAAATACTGCCGACATAACCAATGTAATAGAAACGATTGCTGTTGAGATCTCATTCATGGCTGAAACTGCTGCTTCCTTCGCATTCTTTGCTCCCTGGTCGAGCTTGGCATGAACTGCCTCGACAACTACAATGGCATCATCTACCACGATCCCTATGGCAAGTACAAGCGCAAACAAAGTGAGCAGGTTGATCGTGAATCCAAATACATCCAGGAAAAAGAAAGTACCAATAATAGCCACAGGTACAGCTATTGCAGGAATCAAGGTAGCCCTGAAATTCTGAAGGAAAACAAATACCACGATGAATACCAGGATGAATGCTTCCAGAAGGGTATGAAGTACCTTGGAGATAGAACTGTCGAGAAACTCATTGGCATCAACCAATATTTTGTACTTTACACCTGAGGGGAAGTTTTGGGATGCTTCGTCAAGTACCTTTTTGGCATTAATAATCACCTCCCTGGCATTCGATCCTGCAGCCTGAAAAACTGCCATTGTAATACCAGGTTGGTTCATAGCAGATGTACCGACAGAGTAATTCAATGCACCCATTTCAATACGCGCCACGTCTTTCATCAGTAATATATTCCCGTCTTTATCGGCTTTAATTACTATGTTCTCAAACTCGGCAGGCTGTGTGAGTTTTCCTTTATACTTAATTACATATTCAAAGGACTGGCTGTTCAGTTCGCCCAACCGCCCGGGAGCAGCTTCTATGTTTTGATCGTTCAGCGCAGTGACAATATCAGCAGGCATCAAACCATAGGTGGCCATCACATCGGGCTTCAGCCAAATACGCATCGAATAATCTTTTGCTGCAAACACCATGGCATCACCCACTCCGGTAACCCTTTGAATTTGCGGCAAAAGGTTAATTTTACTGTAGTTTTGAAGGAATGTTTCGTCGAACTCACCCTTCTCACTATAGAGCGAAAATACCAGCAACATGCTGTTCTGACGCTTGGCAGTAATGACTCCGGCACGTGTAACTTCAGCAGGAAGCAGGCTGTTGGCTCTGGCTACACGGTTCTGAACATTTACTGCTGCCATGTCTGCATTTATTCCCTGTTTAAAGAACACTTCAATGGTTGCCGAACCATCGTTGCTGGCAGTCGAATTCATATAGGTCATGTTCTCAACACCGTTGATTTGTTCTTCCAGTGGAATCACAACACTTTTCATCACTGTTTCAGCGCTCGCTCCTGTATAGGAAGCCATTACCCGGATAGTAGGAGGAGCAATGTCAGGGTATTGTTCAATTGGCAGAGTGATCAGGCCAAGAACACCAAGAATAACGATAATGATTGATATAACCGATGATAGAATCGGTCGTTCTATAAATCTTCTGAACATGATCTTTCGGAATTAATTTTTAACCTGATTGGTTGTAGACATGTTTTCTGAAAGAGTTCCTGCTTCCACCAGCTTTGGTTTGATTTCAGTGTCGTTGCGCAATGCTGCAATTCCATCGAGAACAATCTGATCGCCGGCTTTAAGTCCACTGGTAACTACATATGAATCTTTCAGATTACCAACCAGTATTTCAATTTCAGTATTGTGAACTTTATTATCGGTTCCAAGCATATAAACAAAATGTTTGCCTTGCAATTCATAGGTTGTTTTCTGTGGAATAATGATTGCCGAATCAACATATTGCGGAATCCGAACCAGTCCGCTGCCTCCGCTGCGTAAAAGGCCATCAGGATTAGGGAAGCTGGCACGAATATTCACCGCACCAGTCTGCTCATCCACCAATCCGCTTGCTGTTTCTATACGGCCCGGTTTCTCATAGATTGAATTATCGGCCAGGATAAGAGAAACATCAGGTAGTTTAGTAAGCTTTTCCTGAAGGTTTTTCCCTTCCAATCCTTTGGTTAATGTCAGGAACTCTTTTTCGTTGAAAGAAAAGTAAGCATACATCTTAACGGTGTTTGATACTGTAGTTAGCGGCTCTGTAGTTGAACTACTGACTAAACTTCCAACCCGGAAAGGGAAATTCCCTATTGTTCCGTCGGCAGGACTTGTAATTTGAGTGTACTGCAGGTTCGCCCTGGCATTCTCAAGATTAGCTTTGGCTTGGGCCAGTTGTGCCTCCTGAGCTTTTAAGGTTGACTCAGCTGATTGGAGATCAAATTTGCTTATAATGTCCTTTTCTACCAGCGGTTTGGTTTTCTCAACATTGACCTGAGCCGTGAAAATATTAGCTTCAGCCACTTTAACCTGTGCTTCGGCTGAACGAACCATTGCCTGCACATCATTGGCATTCAAGCGGAACAGGAGTTGACCTTTTCTGACAACAGCACCTTCGTCGACCATGATTTGCTCAATATATCCGGCAATCTTTGAACGTATCTCTACTGTTTGCTGACCTTGCAATTTGGTCGGATAGTCCTTGTATAGTTGAGTCGATTGTGACTTTACAGCGATCACCGGATATTCCTTCACCACAGCTGCTGCACCTGGCTGTCCGGCTTTTTGCTGATTTGTGCACGAAGCAACTGTAAGTGCAATCAAAATGATTCCCATTAAGCGGGATTGAATTTTTGTATTCATATTGTTTCTTGTCTATGTTCTTATTTTGAAATCATATCATTTAAAGGATTATTCAAGTATGCTTCCGTTCTCCTGAATTTTAATGAGAACCTGCTGAAAAAAATCTAATTCTTTCTGAGTAGCTCCTGAGAGTAATTTATCCGTTACTTCAGATGCAATTATTTTCATCCGACTTAGAATCTCTATCCCGGATGAAGTAAGCATTAAGTTTTTTTTTCGCTTATCTTCATGGTTTGTTTGCCTTACAATATACTCAAGTTCAAGTAATACATTGATTTGCCTGACGATAATTGACTTATCTTTTTGTAGTTGATTCGCCACATCCTGCTGAATCAGGGTACAGTCAGAATTCATCATTTGCATCATAACAAACTGTTCATATGACAGTTCAAGTTCTTGTTTCTTAAAT
>Ga0302286_10002500_pt1 | contig 12762 bp, 9 predicted proteins | sample III_Fen_E2_3_FD_198765 | JGI IMG/M metagenome (GOLD analysis project Ga0302286, IMG submission 198765) | Peat permafrost microbial communities from Stordalen Mire near Abisko, Sweden - III_Fen_E2_3 | ecosystem: Environmental > Terrestrial > Soil > Wetlands > Permafrost | place: Sweden: Abisko...
TTTACAATTTACTTGTTTTGAATCGTAAATAGTAAATCATTAAATGGTAAATTGGTTGACTTTTCTGGTTTAAAACAATGATTCATCCAACTGACAATTAAAATTGGCTGCAATCGCCCGCAATTGAGCATCGCTCAGTGTCTGCTTTACACCCCCCGCTGCCATGACACGCAAACAGATCTCGGCTGCTTTTTCGGCCACATCAATCCGCCCAAAGGCTTCATCGAGGTTTCTCCCGCATCCGCATATACCGTGAAACTGCCATACTGCAAGATTTCTTTTGGACATCGCTTCGGCAGTTGCTCTTCCCAAATCCATGCTCCCGGCCATTACCCAGGGTAAAAATTCAATGCCCTGCGGAAATACAACCACACATTCGGCATGGCTTTGCCAGAGCAACTTACTTAGACTTTTCGTATCCAGATTGGCTACCGCATATGTGAGGGCAATCACGCTATTGGGGTGCGTATGAATGAATGCAAACGACTGGTTATTTGATTTCTCTTTGATCCGGCAGTGCGACAACAAATGCGATGGAAGCTCTGATGTGGGTGCCCCTACAGGCTCATAACCCCAAAGCAACTGCCAGGATTCACCTTTATTGTCAATCTCAATGACGCCAATATTCTTCTCCGGGAAGACCTCAATGTTACGCAGGAATCGGCCCGTTCCGGTGACAAGAAATCGTTCATCCGCAATTTCCGGCATTGCCATGGGTAGCCGGAACATTTCCGACTTGGGCTGAAACTCATTAAAAAAGGCATAATTTTCCTCGTTCAACCTCAGGCTGATATTTCCTCCGTTCGACTCGGCCCATCCACGGCGGGCCATATCGCCACTGGTTTTCTTTATTTCGTTGATCAGTTTTTGCATGACTATTTCAGGCAGTTTAGTTTATTTCTTATTCAATCCCTTCAGCCACAATCGCAGGCTATTGGTCCACGAAGCCACATGTTCATTGTTGACAGCCAGTCCAAATCCATGTTCACCTTCTGATAAGATGTGCAATTCGGCAGGGATCTTTTTCTTGCGGAGAGCCTGGTAAATAAGCAGTGAATTTTCAACCGGGACACCCGTGTCGTTGTCCGCCTGGACTATAAATGCCGTAGGGGTATTATCCTGGACCTGCAGCTCGTTGGAATAATAGCTGATCAGAGCCTTATCCGGATTCTTTCCCAGCAAGGCCTCCCGTGAACCGGTATGCGACCATTCGGCATTAAACGTAATGACCGGGTACATCAGGATCATAAAATCAGGGCGACAGCTTTTCTGTTCCACCACATCGGTCGAATTCTTGTCCCCTAAATCAAAATGGGTTCCAAGCGTTGATGCCAGATGTCCTCCTGCGGAGAAGCCCATGATGCCGATTTTCGTAGAATCAATGCTCCATGCTTTGGCATTCGAACGAACCAGCCGTATAGCCCGCTGGGCATCCATTAGTGGCGCCTTATGCGGTTCTATTGTATTCCCGGATGTGGGAAGACGGTACTTCAAAACAATACCGGCCACACCAATTGAATTGAGATATTTGGCAACATCGGTCCCTTCGAGGTCATATGCCAAAACCCAATAACCTCCGCCAGGACAGATCACTACAGCCTGCCCGGTGGCAAAGCGCTTGCTGGGCAGATAAACGGCAATATCGGGATCCTGCACATTGCTGATCAGGACGATATCTTTTTTCTCAATCTTTTCTTTCTGACCCGTACTCTTCGAATTGGGAATTTTACCCTGATATAGGGGAAGGGTGTAATCCTGACCACTGGATAAATAAGCGGTCGATAAAAAAGCGATTAGGATTAGAGTAGTCTTTAATGTTTTCATTGGTTATAGTTTATCATTTAATTGTCAGGTCAGTAGTGTTTTGTTGTCTTATTTTCGCACTTTCCAGGTCAGTCAGCCTCTTGCCCATATAGGTCAGGTTTTCAATCTTAATACCCGATACATTCTTCTCCTTGTCAAATCCGTGGAACACCGAGAAAGGCATCAGTCCGCCAACGACCTGTATATTTTTAAATTCAACAATACTCACCTTTCCCCTGAACTGACTGTGATAAGCTTCTTTCCCTGCAGGTATTTTCTGAACACCGTCCCAGGCTCCCCACAAATAATTCTTCTTAATAAACTCCGGGTCCTGTATGCCGTCAGGTCCCCACCTCGAAAAGAAGATGGCCACATCGATCAGCTTTTGCCGGCTGTCTTCTACCCGTATATTGTCGAAAATCACATCATGAACGTGTGCCTGCCCTGCATTGTGAATACTCATGGTGGCACCGTCTTCCACATGAATGACGTCTATGTTTTCGAAACGGATATTTTTTACCTCTGCGGAATACAATTCAAACCCGATCTCAATGGCATTGCCCCAGATTGAATTCCAAAACACACAGTTCTTAACCCGAATGTTATCCGTAGGCTGTTCGGCCGGGTAATCGCCTCCCGATTTGATGGCTATGCAATCGTCTTTGGTATGCGCAAAGACTCCGTCGATGACTACATTGGTACAGCGGAATATATCCATCCCGTCATCGCTGCCGCTCTCACTGACGATCTTGATGCCGTCTATCTTTACCTTGTTGCAGTGAAAAAGAGCCACTTGCCAGGTGGTTCCGTTATGTAGATTAATGTCTTCAATGGAGATGTTTTCACAATCCCTTAGATCGATAAAACGGTTGTCGCAGGCGGGATTATCTTTATTCAAAGAACCATCCAGAATTCCTCGTCCGCAGATACGGATATTCTTTTTCCCTTTGGCAAACAGGTAGCCCTGAACTACCGCCCCACCCCCGATATATACCGTCTGGTTATCCTGCAGTTCAAGCTTCACATCTTTGTAAAGCTTGCCCTCTTCAAACCAGATGACATTTTTATCGGTCTTTGATGGACGATTAACTTCGGGCTTACCTGCGAGTATAAACAAGGGCTGCTGCCTGATCCGCCCGTTTAATTCAAGGCTCAGGTGCTCGGGTTGATTCAGTTTAAAACTGAACGAATTGTCGCCCGTATAGCTTGGTTTCAATCCCGTCCTCAGTGGCCGGATATCAACCCAGCGAACATCAAACATAGTGTTAACTTCCACATTTACCTCTCCCGAAAAATCGAAAACAGCATAAGAAGCGATGGGGGTATCGTAAACCGGCACCGATGTTCCGTTTACCTTTACCCGGTAATAGGTATCCGACGCAAATCCTTCAGGAGCCTGCCAAGTAGTGACCTGAGAGAATACACTGCATGCCAGCAGGAACAGGCAAAAAGAAAATAAGGTTTTCATAGTTTATGAGTATGGTGTGCTGAAAATATTTAAATGACTGGTTTTACTTAAGGTTAAAAAGAATGGTATTATTACTTCCTGAACCTTTCACAACCGCATATTTCGATTGATTGACCTGATCCAGCGTAACTGCAACATTCTTTCCATTAATCGAGGCAGTTGCTCCTCTCATCTTTTCCGGCAATGGCAGACGGAGGGTAAATCGCTCAAATTTACCACTGGTTTTTATTTCAACCCGATTGGCATTGTGACTGCAGGTGTATTGATAACTGACTTGATTTCCATCTCCCCCGTAACCCACAGTCACCGAAGTCTTTTCAACCCCTGCAAAATACCAGCGAGGCGAAATCTCCACTTCCCGAAATAAAATATTCTTGTCAACCACTCCGGCCAGGCCTTCAACCAAAGCACTCACAAAGGCAGCCTGTCCCCATTCATTGGGGATCGCTTCCTTCTGTGCCCTACCGTCGCCGTTGACACATCCGGGTAACTTTCCGTTATTCTTGTTTAAAATCTGATCCATCACCAGGAGTTGTTCGACGGCGTATTTTTCAAAACCGTTCTGAAAAGCCGCCTTGGCCAGTTCACCGCCAACCAGGGGCAAAACGGCCCCATTCATGTATTCGCCAACGGCATAATTTCCGAAATGGGGTGCTATGAAAGGATAAATGCCGAACCAGGGAGCCATGTCAGTACCCTTTGTCTTTTCGCCTATTTCCTGGTAAGTCCTGATAATTGAAGCTGCCATTTCACGGGTTGTAGTCCCTCGATTGATGGAGTAGGTATTCGATAAGCCGATGGACTGAATCGGATCAGTATGTATCTGCGAAGGCACCGGGTCTTCAGGAATAAAATGGGAATAAAACTTTCCGTTCCAACATACCGCGTTTAAACGCTGGAGAAACAGGTCTCCCTGCAAATCCCATTCACGGGCTGCATTAGCCTGACCAGTTGCCTCAAATAAGCCGGCCAGTTGTTTGCTGGCCCTAAACATTCCGCTGTTGTCGCCATGCATAATTCCCTTGGGGGTTGCCGGAGTATTTCCAATGTGATAAAGCAACCGGTCAACGCCTTTTAATGAATCAGGCTGTGAAGTAAAATCCCAGGTATCGATGGAAAAGGGTCGTTTGACCAGCATATTCTTAGCCGACCACCTTAGCGGATCGGTCATTTCGTATTTCATGCCCTTGACAAGAGTTGGCAGCCATTGCTTCAGGTAAGCCTGATCACCCGAGGTTTGCCAGTAAGTATAGACCCCTTCAACCAACAGGTATTCGAGGTCGGCCTCGATGGGCATCCTGAAAAAGAAATTCTGATGATCCACATCCACGAAATAAAATTCACGGTCGAAACAATTGGTAAAATACAATTGCCCCACATTGTGGTCCTTGTACGATTCCCAGTAATCAAAATACATCCCCTTAGGTGTTTGCCGTCCCATGAAGAAATCGAGGTAGCTGCCCAGGTCTTTCTCCCAGTATTTATAGGCTTTCATGGTATGGATGTGATCGCGGATCCAGGAAACAAACATCAGACGTTCCTTGCCATCAAGGGTCACTTTTTTCATTGCAGGATTTGCGTAAAGGCTCTTTTTCAGGTCGTTCAGCATCGTGCCGTAAACGCCTGAACCCTCGTCGAAAGCAGTCTGGGCCTTTAATCCTGAAAGAAATGGGGAGCTTAGTAATAAGAAGCAAAACGAAAGAAGGATCAATCGGGGGTTTCTCATTTCTGGTCATAGTTAGTTTAGGCCCTAAATTTAGGAAAAAGTTAGGTCAGTAAGGAATGGTTCTTGCTTTTATTAGAAAAAGTTATCTTTGTATAAATGACAACCAACAATGGAATTTAAAATCCTGACATCTCATCTTCTTGACGAATTCACCGAAAAAGTGAGTGAATCCCCGTTGGATAAACTCAGTCGGGTCGAGAAAATCGACCTTCCCGTTGACTATTTCCAATTTTACAAATCAGTTTCATCGGTTTATTCCTCCAAAATTGAGGGAGAGGATATTGACTTTGACAGCTTCTTTAAGCATAAATTTTTAAACGTAAAATTTAAACCTGACTATACCCGAAAAGCGGATGACCTTTATAAGGCCTATGATTTCATTGATAATCATGAATTAAATCTGAAAAACGTACAGAAAGCCCATACCATATTAAGTTCGAAGCTACTGCCAAAAAGTCAGCAGGGATTTATCAGAACCAATCCGATGTTTGTAATTAACAGCAACGACCAGATTGAATATGTTGCCGCAGGACCTGATATTGTAAAGAACGAAACAAACAAATTATTCGAAGACATCGACATCCTCCTGCATAGGGATTTAAACCCGTTTGAAGTTTTCTATTATGCCGCATTCATTCATTTGGTCTTTGTTAAAATACATCCCTTCCAGGATGGAAACGGAAGAGCAGCCCGATTACTGGAGAAATGGTTTATCATTGAAAAAATCGGTCAACTGGCAACCTCTGTACAGTTGGAAAAAAATTACTACAATAACATCAAAAGCTACTATTCTAACCTGAAAAAGCCCGGGTTGGAATACGAGGATTTGGATTACAGCAAGAGCCTTGATTTTTTATTGATGACAGTAACCGGCATTAATGAAGTAAAATGAATGGACCATGTGTTACAACGTAAAAGCACTTCTGGAATCGCAGCTCAAGCGGGCCAGGAAAAACGGAATGAATCAGGATGCGGATGCACTTCAGCAGGAATTATTTACCCTGGGTAAAGGGAACTACACCCAGGTGTCCGGCTTCACTTATCCCGACTTAATCATTTACAACAATTCAGATAATCGCCCCCTGCGATCGGTCTGGGGACTGGTGCCTCAGTCGGTCAAAGACAATGATCCCGCTGTTTTCCGCAAACGGTTCAATACCCTGAATGCCCGTGGCGAAACCATCTTTACCTCCCCTGCTTTTCGCGATTCGGCTGAATCGAAACATTGCCTGGTCTATGTCGACGGCTTCTACGACCATCATCATTATGCCGGGGGAAAGTACCCGTTTTTCATTCATTTAAACGACGATCAGCCCTTTGCCCTGGCAGGTCTTTGGGCCGAATGGATTAACCCTTTAACGAAGGCCAAACTGATCTCCTTCACCATCGTAACCACGAATGCCAATCAGCTCATGACCCGAATCCACAACAACCCCGATCGGGAGGGTCCTCGTATGCCTGTAATCCTCAGCGAAGACTTGGCCGACGAATGGCTAAAACCCGGCCTGACCTCCAAAGGAATGAAAGAATTCCTGATCCCCTTTCCCGATGATCAGCTCGCTGCCCATACCGTCAAACCCTTATCAGGCAAAAACGCGATCAAAAACGACCCGGCTGCCTCGGAAGAATACCGGTATGAGGATTTGAAAATGGAAGGATAAGAAGTTCATCCAATCCCGAACCGTGGCAAGGATTAAATGCGAAAAAGCATTTGATCTTTGCCATAAAATATCAAATACGAAAGGTTAACGCCTTAGTTTAAGTACTGTTTTAGTACTATATAAATACAAAGTTATGAGGTTTTGTATTTAAAATAAGGGTAAACTGTATTTATTATATGGAATTGAAATAAGTTGAAGAGGTGTTTTTAAGAGGTGTGCCTGGAGTCCGCCTGCAAGCAAATATTTACCGTTTTACAATTTTCCCTGTACCTGATGTATTCCCATTACGAACAGAATAAAAATAGATCCCGGATGAAAGATTATCGAGATAAATTTTTTCATAATATAATCTTGGAATTGGATTAATTAATATAATAAAATAATGGTGTAATAACACCAGCTATTGTTTCTATTGTTTCTGTTGTACGGTCTTCTGTCTTTTTTTGTTTCTGTTCTTATTCCGACAAGAGTTGATCAAAGTATTCAATAGTTTTTACTAATCCTTCCTTTAGGGCAACCTTAGGTTCCCAGTTGCTCAGCTTTTCTTTGGCCAGTGAAATATCTGGTTGTCGCTGAGTTGGATCATCTGCCGGCAACGGAAGGTAAATGATTTTTGATTTGGAAGCCGTAAGTTCAATGATGTTCTGAGCAAGCTCCAGCATGGTAAACTCTCCCGGATTACCAATGTTTACCGGTCCTGTAAAATCATCATCGGTTGCCATCATCCGGATCATACCTTCGACCAAATCCGATACATATTGGAAGCTACGGGTTTGGTTTCCTGTTCCAAATATGGTGATATCCTTATTTTGCAATGCCTGAATAATGAAATTCGAAACCACGCGTCCATCATCCGGCTCCATTTTGGGACCGTAAGTATTGAATATGCGAATGATTTTTATCCGCACATTATTCTGGGCATGATAATTAACAAACAACGACTCTGCACAACGTTTCCCTTCATCGTAACAGGATCGGATTCCGATGGGATTTACATGACCCCAGTAATCCTCAGTCTGTGGATGAATGATCGGATCACCATACACCTCACTGGTTGATGCCTGCAAGATTTTTGCCCGTAACCTTTTAGCCAGCCCCAACATATTGATTGCTCCCATCACCGAAGTCTTGATGGTTTTGATTGGGTTGTATTGATAATGTACCGGTGAAGCCGGGCAGGCCAGATTATAAATTTCATCCACTTCAATAAAATACGGCATTGTCACATCATGCCTGATGAGTTCAAAATATGGATTATCAATCAAATGAACAATCTTCTGTTTTTTGCCGGTAAAATAATTGTCCATGCAAACCACTTCATTGCCTTCATTCAACAGTCGTTCACAAAGATGTGATCCGACAAAACCTGCACCTCCTGTTACTAATATTCGTTTCATCGTGATTATATTAATGGCGTTATAACGCCAGTTTTTGTTTCTGTTGTTTCTGTTGTTTGAAAATTGGTTATTGTGTATTCATTATTGTTTCTGTTGTTTCTATTGTTTGAAGGGTTATGGTGGTTGTGATGGTTGTAATGGTTTAGCAATGGAAACAATTACAACAATAGAAACACTTCAAACTCTTTCTATTGTTTCTTCTGTACGTTCTCCGTTCTCTGGTCTTGGTTCCAATTTTATTTCTGAACTATTGGTTTACGGCCTATACTGTAATAGTTAAATTTAAGATCCTGCATTTCTTCAGGTTCATAAATGTTTCTTCCATCAAAAATGGTTTTGGTTTTCAAGAGCTTTTCAATCACCCTAAAGTTTGGCATCCTGAATTCAGGCCATTCGGTAACAACAATCAGCGCATCAGCATCAATACAGGCATCATATTCATCCTTGGCATAGGCAATCGAATCACCCAGCAGTCGATGTGCTTCTTCCTGGGCAACCGGATCGTAAGCGACAACCGAGGCGCCTTCTTGAAGTAAAATATCGATAATTACTAACGAAGGCGCTTCACGCATATCATCGGTTTTGGGTTTAAATGCCAAACCCCACATCCCAAATTTAAGTCCTTTCAGGTTACTGCCAAAATGCGACTTAATCTTTTTGATCAGCACTTCCTTTTGCCTGTAATTAACGGCCTCAACGGCTTTCAGGATATCAAGCGAATGTCCGTATTCATCGGCAGTTCGAACCAATGCCTGCACATCTTTAGGAAAGCAGGAACCGCCGTAACCAGTTCCCGGATAAATGAATTTATTTCCGATACGGGCATCCGATCCGATACCTTTACGAACCATTCCTACATCGGCTCCAACCAATTCACAAAGATTGGCAATATCGTTCATGAAGCTGATCTTGGTGGCAAGCATCGAGTTTGCAGCATACTTAGTCATTTCCGAAGAGGAAATATCCATGAACAGGATCGGATGGCCATTCAACAGAAAAGCCTTGTATAATTTACGCATGACCTTCTCGGCTTCCTCAGATTCAATACCTACCACAATACGGTCAGGCTTGAGGAAATCGTCCACGGCACTTCCTTCTTTCAGAAATTCAGGATTCGAGGCCACATCAAAAGGCACATCAACATTACGTTTTTTTAGTTCTTCCTTAATTGCATCTTTTACTTTCATCGAAGTTCCGACAGGAACAGTACTTTTGGTGACAATCACCATATAATGATCGATATACCGGCCAATTTCGCGTGCAACTCCCAAAACATATTTTAAATCTGCACTTCCGTCTTCATCCGGGGGAGTTCCAACGGCAATAAATACTGCTTCAGAGTCAGCCAGATTATCCTTCAGACTGGTTGAGAATGACAAGCGTCCCTTTTCAACATTGCGTTTATAAATATCCTCAAGACCAGGCTCATAGATGGGAATACGACCATTATTCAGCATCTCTATCTTCTTCTCATTGACATCAACACATACCACATTTACACCTGTTTCAGCAAAACAGGTTCCTGAGACCAGACCTACATAGCCTGTACCTACAACAGCTATTTTCATTGGGTGATTTTTATTAGATTAGGAATGCAAATCTTTAATATTCACTTTGAATTTTCGAATATCAAAAATAGTATTTCTATTCTTGTTATTACCATGTTTAACACCATAATAAATTGTCTGGAGTTCAGGTCCTGGTGTAATTTAGCGTCTTGGTGCTTTGGTGGCAATTTTTAACTTAGACTTCCCGAAGACTTCGCCTTTTTACTAAAAATACTTCTTCATGACCTCCACTAAATTGTCTTTCCTGATGGGCTTTGGAATATAACCGTTGCAGCCAACCTTTATGGCCTTTTCGCTGTCGCCTTTAAGCGCAAAAGCTGTCTGGGCAATGATAACGACCTCTTTGTTGAAATGCCGGATCTGACGTGTAGCTTCATATCCGTCAATTCCGGGCATTTTTATATCCATCAACACCAAATCGATATCAGGATTGTTCTGGCAAACCTCAACTGTTTCGAAACCTGTTTTAGCTTTAAAAACCCTCTTGCTGAAGCTTTTTACTTCTCTTTCAAGAAGCTTTTCGGATATTTCGTCATCTTCGGCAATCAATATTTTCAGCTTCCGAATCAGAGTGAAAGCTTCTTCGACTGAAATACTATTTGTATTTGCTGTTTCTTCTTCCAACTCAGGCAGATAGGGAAGGGTGAAATAGAACGTACTTCCTTTCCCAACCTTGCTTTCGACCCATATTTTACCGCCAAGCATTTCAACATAGGCTTTTGAAATGGATAAACCCAATCCTGCACCCTGTCTGGCCATATTATTCATAATATCAACCTGAATAAAACGATCAAAGATGGTTTCATGCCTGTCTTTCGGTATACCGATACCGCTGTCTTTCACATAGAATTGCAATGATGTTGGTGGATTCGGTACAAGGTCATATCCAATTTCGATGGTCCCTTTATCGCAGAATTTAATGGCATTCTTTACCAGGTTGGTCAGGATGGCATAGATCTTTTCACGGTCAGTCATTATACTGGCTTTTCTTTCGGGCAAGCCGTTTTTAAAGCTAAACTCAATCCCTTTTTTATCCGTCTCCGGTTTGAAAAAGGTGTGGAGGTATTCAATTTTCTCGTTGACATTGGTTGCCGAAACCGAAACTTTCATTTGTTCTGATTCTATCTTCGAAATATCGATGATATCATTTATGATATTCAGCATCCTTTCCCCACTCCTTTCGATGATCCTGATAAAGTCCTGCTGCTGTGTGCCTGTGAGATCAGGTTCCTTTAAAAGCTCGGCGAATCCAAGTATACCGTTCATCGGTGTTCGGATTTCGTGGCTCATATTGGCCAGGAAAGCTGATTTTAAGCGGTCGCTTTGCTCTGCATGTTCTTTGGCAATAACTAATTCTGCGGCCCGTTTTTCTTTCTCTTCATTTTGAAAGGCAAGTTCCTTGTTTGCAATGATTAGTTCTGCTGCACGTTTTTCTTTTTCCTCGTTTTGAAATGCAAGCTCATTGTTGGCAAGGAGTAATTCCTGTTCAGCCAGTTTACGTCTGGTAATATCGATGAAGGAAGTATTAAAGAAAAGCGGTTTCTTTTCCAAATCGGTTATAAGACTTGTGCTTGCATCGACCCAAATGATGTTACCGTTTTTTTGGATGAATCTCTTCTCCGTGCGTGCTGATTCTTTCTCTCCCGAAATCAATGAATTGCCTATTTGTTGATCCTGTTCCATATCGTCAGGATGCGTGATTGACTGCCAGTTAAGCGCCAACATTTCCGATTCAGAATAACCCAACATTTGACAGAATGTCTTATTTACTTTCATCTTGCCGTCGTCGATTGAAGTTATCGACTTTCCAATAACCGATTGTTCAAAAAAGGTTTTATATTTTTCTTCGCTGATCCGCAATTCATCTTCCATCCTTTTGCGGTCGGTAATGTTGGTCACTGTCAGATAACACTGTTCATCATTTGGATCTGCAATTCCGGCAAGACGAACGTATATCGGCCCGCTCTCTATACCTGAAAGGTTTACATCACAGGTTTTCTTTTCTTTCCCTATGAAAAGCTCAGAAAGGAAATGATTGAAATCAGGTCTGGAATCGTCGGATACAAAAAAGCCAAAATTGCTGCTAATCAAGGAAGCGCGTTCTTTCCCAAGCATGGTTGCCCCACTGAGGTTAAGCTCTTTAATGATGCCCCGCGGGGAAAGTGTAAAATAGCCAGAAGGTGCGAAATCGTATAAATCAGCATATTTCCGCGCATAAATTATTTCCTGCTCACCGGCCTCTCTCAGTTCTTCATTTTGCATTTCAAGCTCCTCCCGTTGGACCTCAATTTCATGAATAAACTTTACGACATCGGGTTCGGTTAGCAGTAAATCTCCCACCTTCAGATTCTCATCCACCATTTTTCTGATATTTCGGCGGAGAATTTCGATTTTTGAATGTTTGGCTTCTTCCATTATTTTGTTATTTATGTTAATCAAATTACTTTCATCATGGTAATCACCCCAACATTATCATGCAGACTTTCCTGATGTCTAAACTGTTATACGGCATCTACAGCTCCCAGGTTATTAAAACAGACAATCTGATACCCGCAAAATATGGCGAAAAAGATAAATAATATAATTTGGGAAAGTGTTATACTTTAAATTCAAAAATTTACACAATTCACAGATTTTTATTTTTTCTTGTCTGTGTCTTTCGCAATTTTGTATGGAGATTCCGACCTCAAATAAAGATGCCTTTCGCAGGTACATCGATCGTATTTCGTAACAATCCCTGGCCGAATGTTTCTGTATCCTATCGTACCTCTTTCGTACCTCTTTCGGATATAATTCGAATATAATAGGTATATAATAGGTATATAATTCGAATATTATTCGTACCACTTCGAATTATATTCGAATTTGTTTCGAATTATATACGTATTATATCCGAAAGTGGTATGACAAGGGTACGACAGAGGTAATAATTTGTCGAAACGCGATACTTTAGTAATTAATGGGAGTTTGTTGTTGAACACAAAAATAAAGCTCCCCCTTGATTAGATCAAGGGGGAGCTTTGTCCCTGATTGTCCTGGTGTGCCAGGTAAGGTTTATCCGGACCAGATTAATTATCGTCTTCCTCCTTTAAGAGGATCTCTTCGATCACACGCGGGTAATGCTCGTGTTCCAGTAAAT
>Ga0302286_10002501_pt1 | contig 12761 bp, 8 predicted proteins | sample III_Fen_E2_3_FD_198765 | JGI IMG/M metagenome (GOLD analysis project Ga0302286, IMG submission 198765) | Peat permafrost microbial communities from Stordalen Mire near Abisko, Sweden - III_Fen_E2_3 | ecosystem: Environmental > Terrestrial > Soil > Wetlands > Permafrost | place: Sweden: Abisko...
AGGAATTTCCCTCCTTTCTTATTTTTTGATCTATTTCTTCTCTTCTCTCATGTAGATCCAACGTCACACATACCCATCTATTAATAAACTCTAAATTAAGTTCTGAACACCAGTGAAGAATTTACTATCATTCGTTTTTTCTAAAGATCTTCAAAAATACTTTCCTCTGTTCTTAATTGCCTCTCAATTCTCACTAGGTTGCTCTTATTTGTTTTCTTAATATTTTGACTTGAATTTCTTGATTTTGTATTTTCATTTTTAAACACGATTTTCATTAACGTAAATGCTTTTTTAACATCCACTTTTTAACCATCCTTTTAAGAGATACTGAATGGTTGTTTTTGTCGGACGAAAGACTGGTTAAAAAATAGTGTGTTGATTTGTCTGTTCTGCTAGATAAATCTGACTAGAAATCAATTATCTTCTTTTGAATTGATCATATTGGATAAATAGAAAACAGGAAAGGAGGGAAATTGGGGGATTTAAAAAGCATTTTAGAGATTGGTTATGATAAAAGTAATCATTTTTTACCAATCATCTTAAAACTAGTGAAATTTAAAAATATTTTGTCATTTCCAAGGCAACCTTTCAAGCTAATCATTTAGCCTTCAAAATTGATGAAGATTATTGTGGATAAGAAATAAGATAATTCCATGGTAATCAATGCAATTTCCTTTAAGCATTTTTCATTTCTGAAACGACGGAGATAAACTAATGGAAGCGCAGTAGCTTGAACAAGAAATATTATAAATATTATGTTTATGAAAAATTTTAATTTTTCTTCTGGAATATCTTGAACGTTCTTGTGGGAGAACGCAATATATTAATCAGAAAAAGTTGAAAAAATAAATACCAACTTTCAACGCATCATTTGAATGTGTGTTGTTTTGTTAGCTTGAACTTGGAATTAAAAATCATTAATCGGGGATATTTTCTGCAATTTTCGAACAAGTGTGAAGTTAGCGGAGAGATTATTGCTTTTTCAAGATTATCTGAGTTAGTAGAATAGGTTGATCTTAGGAGTATTTCGTTTTGATTTTTCGCTTGTAAATATAAAAAATCAATTAAGTTCTTCGGTCTTAGTTGTGTTTGTAGTTCTAAGGTATTCCAAATGAGACAGAGTGTCCAATAGAAAAGATTGATGCAAGAAGTCAAGCATCTTGCAGAGCATGCTACAGATGAATATAAAGCTGGACCATTGAGTGTATGAATTATTAGTTTAGATATTTCAATTACAATCAGCTAACAAATCCATTATTGCTCTTCTTTAGAATGATATGCACACTTGGCACTTCACTTTAAGAGGACCACCAGGTACTGAATATGAGGATGGAATCTACCATGGCAGAATCACTTTCCCATTTGATTATCCGCTTTCACCACCAGACATATACTTCCTCAATGTCAGCAGAAAAATGTGCTGAAAATATTACAATTTTTGATTTGCTTTTGTTGTGTATTTTGTTCCTGACATAGAAAAGTGGTAGGTTCGAAATAAATTCAAAGATATGTCTGACTATTACAGGATACCACGCAGAATAATGGAATGCTTCTTGGACAGTGCGAAGCATGCTTGAAGGAATTATCAGCATGTTCCCTGAAAAAGAAAAAGTTATGAGTGTTGGATCCTTAAATTAAAGCATCGAATAAAGAAAAAAACATGCCACTGAAAGCTGGAATTACGTCTGTGAGTAATGTGGAAAGATTGGAGATAAAATGAAAAGAAGAGAGAAGGTTGCAGTAGTGGAAGGTAAGGAAGGTTAGGGCAAGAAAAATGAAGAAATTGATGATAAAAAATAAAGTAATTCAGAAAAAGATGAGGAATAATTAGCTCAATAACGATAAGCAGTTGATATCGCAGAGATTCTTGAAGAAGAGAAGAAGGTACTTGAGGCTATTAGTATTCAGATTGCTAAAGGAAAAAGAGATAGAAATACAATGAATAGTACAGTTTCGAATGTTCAAATTCAAAAGAACTTGTAACCTCAAGATAAAACTGAGTAGATCTATGAAATGCATTCAGAAAATCGATAGGTTTCATCTGGTAATACCAAAAAATAAGATGATAAGACATTCGATCATAGTGCTGGAAACGAAGGCCATTAATTTAGTTTCGAATGGAGTAAGAAAGAATTATTTTTTTCTCATTCTTGGAGAATCTTAAAGATATTTTTAAATACATAATAAGTTTTCATGTTTATTGACTTAAAAAGTTATGAATGGACTCTAAGAGACAGTGAATGTGATTTATTCTATACGACCTATTGAGAGACAAGAACCAGAGATTCCTCCATAAAATATAAGTACATTCTTTCTTTTATTCTTTAAATTTATAAAATTATATGAATTGAAAACCTTGCAAATTCAGAGAAAGAGTAATAGAAAGAGCCAGTCATAGTTGAAGAGCCTTCAAAACCAAAAGAAGAAGCTAAACAAGCCGATGGTGAAGAAGATAGCAGTGATGGTTCATCTAATTCTGAAGAAGGAGTGGAAGAAAACAAGAATCAAGAAGCAAATGAAGGAGAAGCAGCTTAGAATGATGTTGATAATTCAGAAGAACATAAAAATAAAAGTGCCAATGAAATCCTCAAAGAGCTCTAGGCCTCAGTCAGCGAGGAAGAAAAGATTATCGAGAAAGCAGAGGCTCTCAAAAAGATTAAAAAACTAGATTTTTTAATCTTCATAACATTCATTTTTTTAGTCCTGTACATTACGTTCACACTACAATCGAATTTTAAATGAAATCAATGTCTTGAATAAATACTGTGTGACTAATCATTCCATGCAATTGTGTTTGTGTATTTGAGTATCAAATTGTAATATTCTAATAACAAATATATTATATTTCTATTTGTTGATTTTTATAAATTATTTCCTACTTTTTTCCATATTTCTCTCTCTCTCTTCTTTATTGCTTTGCTGATCATCTTTGAATCTTTTTATTCTTAAAGCTCATTATATTATTCTTATATATTCCCATTCTTCATTGGCTAACATACATAATATAAAGGAATACATCTAAAAATATTCTCCTCTTTCTGACACATAAAAAATATCTGATAATTATCTTTCTCTTTATTTCCCCCCTCGTTTCCTTCAAGAATTGAAGTCTTGATCAACTGGGTTGTATCCAACAACATGAGGGTCGATTTTAAGCATATCGACAACTTGATTTAGACTCATATCTGGGTATTGCTGGGAGACTAACTTATGGAGTTCGACAATACCTTCTTGACTTGCATCCTTCCACTTTGCTATCATAGCTGATAATTCCTTGATTTCTTTGATTTCTTTCTATTTCACATCATCTGATTTCTAATCACCTTTTTGTAGATCAACGATTTCCTTCTCGAGCTGCTAAATACCTCTTTCAAGTTTCACGCAATCTTCGATGACTTTCTTCCTATCGATGGCTACAACAACTCGTGCTTTCTTTTTCTAGACTAGAAAATCCTTGCGCTGGAATTTATTTGGCTATTTCGCGATTTCCTCACGCTTTTTGCGCAATTCTTCTTTTTTCTGCAGTTCTGCAAATTATTCAGTGAGATTGGTTGCAATCAAAACAGGCTCGATATTAACAGGCACGATTAAAATAGGGTAATCAGCACTGATAGGGAGATTACTACTTTCTTTTTTGAGATAACTCAAGCGTTTCATTGTGGCTGATGACATGAGATAATCGCAAAGAAGTTAAGATTTTTGAGTAGCTTTTTTGAAATGGAAAATGTTGTATCTAAAAAAATAGTTTGATTTTATTTGTTATTACTGCTATCCTGTTAATCAAAACTAACCTGATAGCGAGCGAATTATTAATCACCTCCCTTCTTAGTATTTCTGTTGTTTCTCTTTGAGATTTTGCAGATCTTATGAATACCGAAAAAGCATAATTAACTTTCACTCTTATTCAAAATCTCAATCAATTCCGCAATAATAATCATAATCTTTTGTGGAAAATAAATTAATTTTTAATTGGAAATTCAGAAAAAATTACTTAAACTTGTTTGAACTTTTTATTATTTCTTCTTCACAGCAATTTCAAGGGTTTTTCACAGTCAATTTCAAAATATAATTGCAGGTAAAGCAAACATGAACAAGACCAAGTTGAACATACTCAAACTACCTTGATTCCAGTCAGGTACTGTGTAAGTCGTACTTGAAGTTGCAGCTGTTGGGCTGGTAGTGATACAATCTGTCGGATCAGGTCCTGAACAAGTTAAACAAGTTTCATAGCAAATCTACGAACGAGACAACACAACATTCGTCAAAACTACTGTGCTTGTGTGTTAAAGAAACGTTGAAGACGAACCGAAAGCAAATATTAGGCTTCGAGTGACGTCAAATTGTAAATCACTGTCATAAACTGAATCTGGGGATATTACATATCTAACCCAAGTACAATCGATAGATGTACCACTCACAATCGAGCAAGATATTGTCAATAAGTTATTTTGCAAGTCATTCATAGGAGTAGCATGCCCTAGAGAGTATCGATCTTCAACTCCAGTGGCTACACGAACAATATTCATGTCAGTATTCACCATGTTAGAGTTAAACCCAACTCCAAACCATCTAAGAGAAGAAATTATTCAAGGAAAGAAGGTTAAAATATACAGATAATTCATATAAAGATAAAAGTCTTGAGCAAACAGTTATTAATTACCCAACAGCATTTCCCTTTGCCCTGAAATAAATGAAACTGCCTCCTGAATCATAACCTGTTGAGTTAAAACAAAAACAAGAGTTTAGTTATTTACTAATCACCCACATCTTCAAAGTGGCTAAACACCCGGAAATCTGTTAAATCACCGTAATAAAGCACGAAAGACGACGTGACATCTATTCTATTCCAAAGATTCGGTACCATTCCTATGCAATAACCGTCGTAAAGTATATTTGAAGTTGGAGCAGTGCAAGTCAAGCAATCTGCAGCTCCAGTACCGGAACAGGTAATACATGAAGAATGGCAAGTTATTGTAGAAACTACACACGAGCTTGGAGCAGTGGAGGATAATACATACCCATTAAGACAAGTGAGGCAGTCAGTTGTTTCTGGGCCAGAGCAAGTTTCACATGAAGTATCGCAGACTTAACTAGTTTAAAAGAGAACTCCTGCAAGAGAAAGTGGTGAAATAGCATGAGAATCGAAAGAATCAGATGTCCCTAAGGCTAATCGCAAGGTATATTCTCCTTAAGTTATGATTGTGTCAAATACAGGATCGTTTGTGTTAACTTTTCTTGTGAATGTTGCATCCCAAGCAGTAGTGACTCTAGATCCAGAGATTAGAACGTAGTTTTTGTACCCACCGTTGCCTAGATCTTCTTCAGGTCGGTAATCGTGATTCTCAGTGTATCTATCTTCGATGACTAATGAAGAAGAAACGTAACGAAGGACTACAGTATCTAAAAAATGAAAAAAGTGATAAAATTTGAGGGAATAACAATATGTTTTTGGTAACACAGAAGAATTAGAAGGAAAAAATAAGATTTATAAAGCTAAGGTTACCCATTTGTAGCTTCGATGATTGAAATGCTAGTCCAATCCATCTAGGTTTTATGGAAAAAGTAGATTATTTTTTAAGAAACAGATTTCATTTTGAAGAAATTAATATATGACTGTATATTCTCATTTTTGTTGTATGAATTCTTACCCATTTGAGCCTGTTCCTTTGATTCTAAAGTAGATCTGATCAAGTAATGTATTGTAACCGTAATACAGAAACAATGTTGACGTGAACGACAGCTTATTCCAAAACTGTGGAGATTTATCAATGCATGTGCTGTTGTACTAGATATGCACGGAATCAGAGCAGGTCAAACAATTTGATGCAAGTGGCCCTGAACACGTTGAGCAAGAAGGGTGACATGCTTTTTATGTTAATATGCAGCTAGATGGAACCGATTCGCTGAGAGAAAACCCTGTTTTGCAAGTTAGACAATGATACGATTCCGGTCCTGAACAAGTTAAACATTTCTTATCGCATATTTAAGTCGTCGAAAAGGTTGTGATGATTGAACTATGCATGGTATGACCACTTGGTATGTCTGTATCTCCCATCGCGAAGGAAAGTACAAAGGATGTTCCAGAAACTAAGTTGAAATCAAGCCCTGCTGTGTCAACTAGAGGAAGAAAAAAAAGAAAAATTATTTTTGGAAAGAAATTTCAAAAAATCAAATGAAAAGTTGATCTTGATATATTAAGACCTGTATTGATTGCTCGAAGGAAGTAGACATCCCATTTGCCTTCTGAATCTCTGTCTCCTCGAATATATTGATAGTTACTTTGCCCGCTTTGATTTGTATCGATGACTATTACAACCAAAAATAATCAAAAAGATTAGAATATTTTTGTGTTTTGTCATTTTCATTTTTTTTTACATGGTTCAGCTAAATCATGAGACAATCTATCCTCTATGACTAATGCTCCTAGAACTTTCCTTAAGATAACCATGTCAGTCTGATAATGTTTATTGCTGGCTATCATGCTTCGAGCCATAAAAGACAAACCAACCCAACCTACAAAAATAGCAAATTATCAATTAAAGATGAAATTTTATGAATTCCTAACCTGGATTGGACCCTGTGAGTCTAAGATAAATCCGAGTGTAAGCTGCATCGTATCCATAGTACAACGAAAAGTTGCTATGTGAGAAGTAGATTTTATTCCAAATTGGTGGGAATTTAGAAACACAATTGGAATTGAAGACAACTTCCACGGAGCTTGTACATGTCAGACATTGGGAGTTGGATAGTGTTGAGCATGTCGCGCATGCAGCTATGCAAGGGCTAGTGACAGATGATACACATGAACTTGGCGCAGAACTAATAAAAAAATTACAAAAGTTGATTATTTTAACCATTTTTCAAATAAAAAAAAATATTCAACGCTGAAAGTGAGTATCCAGAGCTGCAAACTAAGCAATCGGTTGTCTCCGGACCTGAACAGGTAGCACAATTTGTCGCGCAGATTTAATAGTTGTAGAAATGCTGTGTTGGGAGAGGAGAAGTAATGGCAAGTGTTGTCAATAGAATTCCAGTGTAAGAGTTATCTATTGTCACATCGTATGTAGAATCAGTAGCTAAAATACCATAAAATAACAACAAGAAAACTCAGAAAATAATTCATAAATATATCAAAATTATTTTACAAATAGCTGCCCTTGTAACTGTAACATTGACATAAGCTGGAGTGGTTGTCATAGTTGATCCAGACAATATGACTAAGTCTTAGCTGCTTGTATCAGAAGTACAAATTAAAGCAACTGCAATTGAAAAACCAAGCAATTTTTTGTAAATAATCAAATCATGCAATATTTGAAGTGGTAGTTTAATGTTTTTTACTTGTGCATTAGTTATCAGTGACTGTTAGAGGTGCTGAGGTTATTGAAAATTGATCATATACCGCTAATGAAAGAGGAGTTTTAAATCAATAAAATATTATTTTAATTTATGAACTGATTTCAAAATGTTAGAAATATTTTTCTGCATAAATTTGAATTCTTGTTGTTTTTCTTATGAGTTTAAAATGATTTGTGTGATTACTGGGAGTGCCAGATGAATCCAGAAAAGTCAATTTAATAGGTCCTAATTCAGTCCCTACGAATCGAAAGAAAATGAATTCTAGACTTGAATCCCATCCTTCGCAAAACCAAAATAGAATAAATAATCAAGGAGTTGTTAACAGAAATAGTAAAGGCTTTTCAAATCACAGAATGAACAAAATTCAAGATACCATAGTAGAATGAGAGGGTTGTAACTGAGGGAAGATTGACTTTATTCCAGAACAAGGCTCTTTAGGATATGCACCTACCTGGAGCTTATTTTGGGATAAACTTTTTTCATAAGTAGGTTAGGTCAAAAAGCAGTAAATTAGAGGTATTAAACAACCAACAGATTTAACAATAAGAAGTAACAATGGAGCGTAACATTGAATTAAAGGCATCACAGGGTTTAATTTACTTTGGTAGTATCTGTGCATGTTGAGCATCCATCAATAAAGGAAGTAGTACACGTGGCACAATCTTCATGACAAGGAATTATGATAACAATGCATACTCCAGGTCCAGTACTTGGATAATGTGGATCTATCTAATATCCAGGCTTGCAAAGTGTGCAATCTTATAGCTCTGGACCAACGCAATCGTTGTTGGAATTACAAGTTGGACAATACTGGTGTTCAAAACAAAAATATTCTCATTCATAAAGATATTTTTTGCATTATTCCTTGAAAAGTATTTATTTTCACCTTTTGATTAACGAGTCTGGTGTCACCTGCAGGATAAGACGGAGTGTTAATAGATGATACGGGATATAAATGATGATGATTTGAAGTCCCTGGGGAAGTAGTCACCCAAGTAGTTATCCCTAGCACAAATCCAAAAGTATAGCTAATCGTGCCTGAACTGAATGTGCAAGCTGTTCCAGTTACTGGACAAGACACGATTGTGGTGTAGTCTTGAGTAAGATCTTAATAAGCACCGATAACGGAGGCATCATATCCAGTTAGTTTATTCATGTCACAGAGTCTGACAAGAGTGACATCCCATTTAGTTGATCCATCGTGTCCACCTTAAGTTACTTGATAATTGCTTTTAGTATCACTCGAAGGAGCTGTTCCACCAGCAGCTGTTGGACTAGTTGTAGCTGAAATCGAATTCCAATCCTCAGCAGTTGCTATGAAAAGTTAAAAATAATTTCATTTTGACTAATAAGAGCAATCCATACGCATAGTGCCAGCTGTAAAAGGGATGGGAGGATATTTAATGATAATCATGTCAGTCGCAGGTGAAGAGGTTAAATGAGATGTACCGAATGAAAAACCAATCCAACTACAAGAAAAAGGGGGGCAGTTTAGCTAATTTTATATGTGATAATATTTTGGTACGTTGGGGTAGCCTGCTCTATGATAATACGAAAATAGCAGAAATCTAAATTCTATTCATGTCTGAATCCATAATAAAGCGATGTGTTTTAAGTTGAGAACTATTATTTGTTCCATATTTAGTCTGGGACTCCAACACCAGGAATAGACAATGGCAAGACATCTGGCTCACGAGGTATGCATAGATTATGGATTGCTACCTGGGATTGTCATTTAAACAAAAGTAAATTATAACATCATGATAACTTCTTGCCATCTGCAATTTACTTTAAGTGGATCTTTGCAAGATAAGCAGTCCGTGTATTGCGGTCCATCACATGAGGTCGCACCAGTAGTTGGTCCACATGTGCCACTGCACACTTAGTAATCGTACAGCACAATAGTCTACGGATATTGATTAACTAATCAAGCGAAAGAAGCATATGAAATATTATTTCCCAAGAAAGTGAGCAAATAATGAGGCTCAGTAAATATTTATTTTTTGTTCAGAAAATGAATAAGGTTTACTTCCATCATAGAAGATAATATCAATGTCAACATTCTTGGAGATAGCAAACAGCGTTGAAGTTGTCAGAGGATGTTTGTATATTGTATTCTAATCCCAAGTTGTAGTAGCACCTGTGGCGGTACAAAGAACGCCTGATGTGCTTACTGTATATATCGTAGATGCACTTGTGTTAGCGTAGTAGCTAAATGAAACCCAAAAAAAGTTTATTATTAAAAAGAGAAACAGAGTTTTGAATGGATTTTATATTTCTTTTACAGATCTTAGTATGAGCAGGCTGAAGGTCCAGTTGAGTGAGTAGCAACGATCGAATAGACATGCTATTTGCTGCTACCAAAGACTAACAAAAGGGTTAAATTATCTCAGAGAGATTTTCAAGGAATTTAACAACACAAATCTACCTATTTCGAGAGAAGAAGTTGAAGAAGTTCCTTCGAAGTAAAAGAATAAATCAGTCCCAAAGATTGTGTAAAACAGAGATAACCCAGGGCTAGTGCTGGTGAGGAGGATATCATTGACATATGTAGCTGTACTTAAACCGAGAATATTATATTTTAAAGTGTTCAAGCGAGTATTCTCCTTCTAGCAGAACACTGTTGTGGATAAGATCTACAAGAGTAGTACAGTTACTAGATTCATTGTTACAGTCATTGAAACAGCGAAAGGATTATTATTATTATTATTATTATTTGTTCTTATTGTTTTCTATTTTTTACTTGATTTTAAGAGATAATTAAGGTGATTAATCTATTGTGGGTAAATATCTTAGTAATTAAGATGCGGGAAGAGTGGTGGGAAGATGGATTGATTTGATTTACATTACAAATATTCATAAAAAAGTAATTTCAATAGGTTTATTCAAAAGTTTGAGCTCTCTTCATTATTACCTTTGCGTGAAACAAAGGTTGATCTTGTAAAAAAGAAAGAGGAATTTTTTTTAATTTTTTTTTAAAAGTAGAATACTTTAAAAATTAAATAAGAGGCAAAAGCTTATTTTCAAGGAGATGGTCAAGACTGGGTATCATGATGGCTAGCGTTAGTTAGTTGTTGTTATTGTTATTTGTTAGTTTTTGATTTAAGAAAAAATGAAACTAAATCATATTTGGATTTGATTTAAAAACCAAAAAGAGAGAGCATATGAAAGAAAGAAATCGCGGAGACTTGAATTTCTAACAACTATTTTTTGTGTTATTAATCTTTTTGGAAGTATCGCGATTGCAGAAAGAGGAAGAAAGAGATAGTTCGCTCACTTTTTAACTTGCAAAAAATCAAAAACACAAGTCGACCGCTTATTACCGGTAATTAAAATAAATTAGAAATCTTTTCAATCTTGTTTTTGATTTGTCAATCTATTTGGATTTATGGACGGATAGACATTGAATTGTGAAGAGCAAAATCATTTTTTGATGAATTCAAATCCTTCAAGTTACGATGATCTTAGATCTGAGCAATTTAACCAACATGAAGGTGAATCTGTTTCAAAAATTGTAATCCCAGAGAATACCTAAAAACTTCAAGGAGTCATCTCCACTAATTCAAAATCACCGATTACATAAGTAGGAAATGTAGCCTTGACTAAAGGCATGTATTTAGCGCTAATGAAGCGACGAGAGTAGATAGCATTTGGTGATTTGAATTACAGCAGTACTCCTCGTTTACGGGGGTATACTACCAATGCACCATCAAGATAATACAAGAGTTGTGTGCGGACTTTAAGTGAAAATTATGATTTGGCAAGAAGAAAAAGAGTAGATTGGCCAAGTACAACTACGCCTTTAAGGTAAAAGAATTAGCAAAAAGCATATTAGGATATCCACAAGACAAAGAAAATCAAGAAGAGTATTCATGGTGTTAAAAAAATAGCAGAAAAACAGCAGAAAAACCCATCTCCAATGTTCTTAGCTGATATAACAAAGAATTGCTTGAATGATTCATAGAATCAGAGTAACATGCTCACAAGGAGAGGCAAGAAATAGCTCTTAGATACTAATGTCAAAGTCTAAGCGAAAACTAAACAATCGAAGTTAGAGAAAGAAAAACAAGAGAAGTTAAAATCTGTAATTTTAAGCAATCCCAAAGAGAATGCTTCAGTAATTGTACAAGGTATTTCCACTATGAAGGCACGTTCAAAAGTAATAGCAAAACAAGACAAAAACAAAGAAAAGCAGTTAAAATAAAGAAAAATTGTCAAGAACATAATAAGTAACAGCAGTGATAAAGAAAATAGCAATAACAACAATAGTTTAAATGTCTCTAAATAGCAGCTTAATTCCAAGGAAAATTAACCTAAAAGTATCTCAAATAATAGGAAAAAACTTCCTAATGATGGGATTAATAAATCCAATAATGATCCTTCTTCAGCTCCTCCTGCAAACCCGTAAAACAATTCCAACCAATTTGGTTTGAAGGAATTAAAATACAGTCATATCTGGCATGAAGAAGCTGCAGATTTAGCTACCGAAAGAGCAACATTTATTCTAAAATTGCGTCGTGATAAGAAAAAGAAATATTCGTAATCGCCTAAGCGTTTAGTGCCTGGATTTAGAGTTAAATTTGAGACATCGAAAAATCAAATCTTCGCTTTTAATTGCTTCAGAGATAAGGACTTAGAAATAACTAAAGAATTCAGACCAACAATTGATGTTCAGTAGGATAACGACTTTGATACGGATTCAGAGTAACTCAAAGAATCAGTGTACAATGTGTTCTAGTCGTTATGTGTAGCTGTCTGTGAAGAAAAAATATCACACTAAATCAGATCTCAATAGACATAATCATCGATTTATTGAACTGGCACTCGTAGGGGAGATTAAAATACCAGTCATTTTGCATTCTTTTACTTGTTCCTTAATAAGAAAGAGAAGATCTAATCATGAACATACGCTCAGAATTGATTTCTAAGTTTTCTGTGATAAAATGTGTTTTATTATCCAAATCAAAGGAGTATTCTCAATATAATTGTAGAATCTTGTCTCCATACCTAACCATTCCCTTGGTGTTTATCTATCTATTGATATTTCAGTAGAAATACGTGTTTTTAATGCATTTTGTTAAACCTTAATATAATTTTTTGATTTTTACATTTATTTCATAACATATTAATTGATGATTGAGTTCTTCTTCAAATAAAACAATATGAAAGAACCAAGAAAATCAAAAGCGAAGCAGCTTCAAGGATTGACGCTGATGTTTCAGTTGTAGCCTGTATGGGATTAATAAAATGAAATCAAAGAAAAGATCAAAAAATGGCAAACAATTTTTATTTAAACAAAATAAGCCAAAAAGGAGTTTTTCTATAATTTATTTTTTCTCTTACCACTGTCCCAGTGCAATTAGTATCTAACGGTCCAGTGCATGTCCCAGTTGAGCAATGCGAGC
>Ga0302286_10002503_pt1 | contig 12742 bp, 8 predicted proteins | sample III_Fen_E2_3_FD_198765 | JGI IMG/M metagenome (GOLD analysis project Ga0302286, IMG submission 198765) | Peat permafrost microbial communities from Stordalen Mire near Abisko, Sweden - III_Fen_E2_3 | ecosystem: Environmental > Terrestrial > Soil > Wetlands > Permafrost | place: Sweden: Abisko...
GAAGGATCTTAAACAATATTTCAAATCGTATAATGGAGGCTTTTCTGATCCGATTACTGAATTGAAACCTGTTGAAAAAAGAAGCTATCTTAACCTGAAGCTAACTCCGGGAATGAATATGAACTCGCAGACAATGACAGTTTATGGAGAACAAGGCGTTACCTACGATTATTCATTTAAAAGCAAATCCGGTTTTCGGATAGGTTTGGAAGCTGAGTTGAGCATCCCTTTCGATAAATACAAATGGGGCATCCTTTTTGAACCAAACTATCAATCGTATCAATCAGATGCAGTAAGCAATGGCGGGACGGCATCCCTATCACTTAGTTCGGTTGAATTCCCCTTTGGACTAAGATACTATGTCTATATCAATGACAACACCAGGGTCTATTTTAATGGGTTTTATATACCGGGGTTAGCAATAAATATGAATTCGAAGGTTTCTATATCATCGAATACCCCAGGTGTAGATGTTAAATCATATACAGTTGGGTCAACAGGTAATATGGCTATTGGCGGAGGTCTGGATTATAAGAAATTTAGTCTGGAAGCCCGTTTATATTCCAATAAGGATTTATTTAGTAGTTCGGCATTTAAGAGTTCTGAGTATGGCAGGTTCGCCATTGTTTTAGGATATAGATTCATGGAGAAAAGGTTGAAATAAACAAACTTTACGATCAGGGCTCAAATGAGGAGTAAGCATTATTCAGTGAGTGAAAGCAATTTCATATATTTACTTTATGAATGCCATTGAAATAGTTAATCTCTCAAAGAGTTACGGAAAGATCTGTGCCCTGAACAACATGAGCCTTGAAGTTCCTGAAGGAACTATTTACGGATTGGTTGGTCCAAACGGTTCAGGAAAGACTACGCTAATCAAGGCTTTGGTTGGATCGCTTCGCCCAGACTCAGGTTTTGCAAAAGTTTTAGGACTTAACCCGCTCAAAGATAAATGGCAACTGCGAAGGCAAATTGGCTATATGCCACAGTCACCGGCCTTGTATGACGACCTTTCGGCACGAAATAATATACTGTTCTTCGGAAAGGCACAGAATGTTCCCGATCTGCATAATAAAGTGGATGAGATACTTTCGTTTGTTGAACTTACCGCCAGAGCCGATGATTCGGTAAGAGGTTTCTCGGGAGGCATGAAAAAAAGAGTCTCCCTTTGTTGTGCATTGATTCACAACCCTAAAATCATTTTCCTGGATGAACCAACTGCAGCAGTTGACCCACACCTTAAAATGCAGTCCTGGCTTCTGTTCCGAAAACTTGCAATGAGTGGTGTGACTATTTTTGTCAGCACCCATCAAATGGACGAAGCAATGCTGTGTGATAAGGTAACCATCCTGCGTAATGGTGAAATCCTTGCTGTCGATACTCCTCAGAACATTTTACTTCAAGGGAAAACAAGGTTGAAAGTTGTTATAAACGATGAAGTGAGAAACGCTGTTATTGATTCTACTCCTAAGAATCTGGCTGACGAACTAAAGAAATTTGGTCTTGAAAATGGTATTTCAGCAGTAGAACTCCATTCGGATAACATTGAAGATATTATTCTTTCCATCGTGCTTGAAAAAGAGAAGGAGGAGCAGAAATGAGACATACCTTCATCATTGCCAGGCGGGTACTCGTTCAGCTAAAGGGCGACAGACGTTTTCTTGCCCTCTCGGTCATCGGACCAATTATTCTCATTTATTTCCTGAAGCTTTTATTCACAACCTTTCCTCCTTTTGTTGATGTAAAAAGCTATACCATCCCTATCAGCGCTTTTATTGTGCATTTTCTAAGTTTTATCCTGTGTGCCATTTTGCTTGTACAGGAACGAACAAGAGGGACACTGGAGAGAATGATGATTGGCGGATTTTCGAAGACTTCGATCATAGGGGGATATACGCTCGGATACTTCAGCCTGGCAACGGTACAGGCCATTACGGTACTTACAGAATCCATATGGCTTTTTGGCCTCAGTTACGACACCAAAACCATTGCGTTGTTATTTATAGTCATCTGGCTGCTTGCCATCGTCTCAGTCATGCTGGGGATCTTTATTTCAACATTCGCCAAACAAGAGGCACATGTATTGCCATTTATTCCGCTCATTATACTACCTTCCGTTTTTCTGACAGGACTTATCATCAAGACAGACGGTCTTCCGGTTTGGGCGCAAATCATTGGCAAGTGTTTGCCACTTCATTATGCAGTAAACATCATTAATGTAATTATAAAACCTGTATATCGGATTACAGACACTTTAGTCGATTTTGGTATCCTTGCAGGATATATATTCGTATTGCTTTTACTAGCTTCCATTTCACTAAAAGAGACGGAATGATTATCTTTCTATCAGAAATAAGCGGCGAATATTTTATAGTTAAGAAGTCAGAATTAGCACGACTGGAAAATAGAATTTAGAATTACATCTTCTTCATGCTAACCTATTCATCACTTAAATTTTATTCCAGGTAAAGTTGATACCTGGGGTGAAAGGATATCTGGAATGTAAACGTTATCTGAAATATAATATAAACAAATTTATGCTGGAAGATAAAAAATTAAAAGCATTTATCCCTACTGTAAAACAAGAACAGGCCAAGGACTTTTACAGGGATATTTTGGGTCTGGAGTTATTATCCCAGGATAGTTATGCCCTGGAATTTTTTGCGAACGGAACATTACTAAGAATAACTACGGTTGAAAAATTTGTACCACATCCTTTTACTGTTTTAGGCTGGGATGTGGATGGCCTGTCAGACCTGATTGAATCATTTGCTTTAAAAGGAGTGCATTTTGAGAAATACGATTTTTTAGAGCAGGATAAATTAAGAATCTGGACTTCACCAGGAGGAGCAAGAGTTGCATGGTTTAAGGACCCGGATGGGAATCTACTCTCGTTGACTGAATATCCTCGCTGATTTAGTGTATGTATGCATTATGGGCCAGCTTTTCAGTGTTGATACGCAAAGGTGAATCATGCCATGCTGTACCATCACCTAACTGGCCGGCATCATTATATCCCCAGGCCCATAGTTTTCCTGAATCATCAATGGATAGGGTGTGTGAATAACCTGCGGATACAAAATTAAACTTTGTATCTGGTTTAATCGGAATCGGATTGGATTCATTCGAATAGGTGCCATCCCCTAATCTGCCATTTTTATTATATCCCCAGGTCCATAGTTTGCCTGAAGCATCAATGGCTGTGGAGTGAACTGATCCTGCATCAGCCATTTTAAATTTTGTACCAGCTTTTACCATTACTGGTAATGTTTTAGCTGTAAGATCTCCAATTCCTAACTTCCCATATTCGTTACTTCCCCAAGCCCACAAATTTCCCGATTCATCAATTGCCAAAGTATGAGAATAATAGTTTGAGACCACCTTAAATTTTACTCCAGGTTTAATTCGAACGGGAATTGACTTGTCCGTATTTGTGCCATCGCCCAATTGTCCCGTATTATTTGAGCCCCACGCCCATAGATTACCCCATTGGTCAATGGCCATTGTATAGGTTGTGCATACTGAAACGAACTTGAATTTTAAACCTGATTTGATTCTAACCGGTGGTGATTTAGTGGAATTCATTCCGTTTCCTAAAGCACCGTAACCCCATGCCCAGAGATTTCCAGATTCGTCAATAGCCATACTGAAGGAAGCTCCAGTAGATATGGTTTTAAATTTCGTCCCACCCAGAATACGCACAGGAGTGTTTCTGTCCTGAGTGGTTCCATCACCCAGTTGTCCATAGTAATTGTACCCCCAGGTCCACAAAAACCCCATCTCATCAATGGCCATGCTGGTGTTATACTTTCCAGCTGAAACTGCTTTAAATTTTGTTCCTGATTTTATTTTTACCGGGCTATTCTTTCCATATTTTGTTCCGTCACCCAGCTGTCCGTATGAATTAGCCCCCCATGTCCATAAATTTCCAAATGCGTCAATAGCCAGAGAGTGTTCATTTCCTGCGGCAACGGATACAAATTTCACATCAGTTTTAATATTAACGGGTAGTGATTTACCTGAAGCACTTCCATCTGCAAACTGTCCATTTTCATTGGTTCCCCAGCCCCAAAGTGTTCCTGATTCGTCAATAGCCATACTATGATTATATCCTGCCGATACTGCTGAAAATTTTGTGCCTTCTTTGATTTTTACAGGTAACGGTTTTTCAGTAATTGTGCCATCTCCTAACTTTCCATAGCTATTATACCCCCAGGTCCATAGATTACCCAATTCATCAATGGCCATACTATGAGAAGATCCCGCAGATATGGATTTAAATTTTTTACCTGATCTGATCTGCAGTGGATTGGAAGTGTATACATCACGGCCATCACCTAATTGACTGGCAGAGTTTTCACCCCAGGCCCACAAATTTCCCGATTCATCAATTGCCATACTATGACCAGATCCGGCAGATACAATTTTAAATTTTGTACCTGATTTGACAATGACTGGAGTGATTTTATCAGATGTGGTCCCATTTCCCAACCGACCATACTTATTACTTCCCCAGGTCCACAGATTCCCTGACTCATCAATGGCCATGCTATGAGCTGTACCTGCTGATACTGATTTAAATTTTGTTCCGGATTTAACCTTTACAGGAGATGACTTATCTGAAGTGGTACCATCGCCTAATTGTCCATTGTCATTCCATCCCCAGGTCCAAAGATTCCCGGATTCATCAATGGCCAGAGTGTGAGAATAATAAATTGAGACAGCTTTAAATGATGTACCACTCTTAATTAGTTCTGGTGTAGAATTCTTTTCTGAAATGGTTGAATTCCCCAGCTGACCGGTATTATTAGTTCCCCACCCCCAAAGATTTCCGAATTCGTCAATGGCCATGCTATAATTATAACCTGCGACAACGATTTTAAATTTTGTTGCCGGTTTAATCTGCACAGGTATGAATTTGTCCTGAGTGGTTCCATCGCCTAACTGCCCATATGAATTATAACCCCATGACCATAAGTTGCCTGATTCATCAATTGCCAAAGTGTGAAAAGCTCCTGTGGAACAACTCACTATTTTTTGTGAATAAAAGTTTTTGGCATTAATACTCGTGATGAAACAGAGTATAATGAATATAAATAATAGCCTCTTCATGCTTTAAGATTTTATATTATTAACCATCTATTGATTTGTTTATCCGGATTTATTTCTTCCTGCCAGCAGTTTCGTTATTTAAGGATAGATGGTGTTGTATTTAAATATAAACGTAAGTTATATTAAGATAGTGTTTAATATTTAATTTTGTTTTCAAAGAGAATTTAGAATAACTGTAATTTATCCTCAATAGTTAGTTAACATTAGGAAATTTGCCTCATAGTTGCAGCTGTTATATCCTGTATCTCTAATGAAACGATTTTTGAGGTGAGTTATTAAGGAAAATGAGAGGATTGAATTAGATGAATAGGATGTAGGGCAGGAACTAAATTCCCTATTAATGAGGTATTTAAAGGTCCCTTGTAAAAGTGGAAATGGTTCGTTTATTGCTTTTTCTTTTTATATTTATAGATCAGGTAAATTACAAAAATAACACCGACAAAAAGCAATGAATAGGAGAGTTCACTCATGTATTTTTTCAATAATTCCTGTTGTGAATAAACGGAATAACTCACAGCTGCAAGTATGATATGCCATATTCCCGAACCTAATGCGGTATAGAGAACAAATTGCCCAACATTCATTTTGGCAAGTCCTGCCGGAATGGATATTAGATGCCGAATACCTGGAATTAACCTTCCAATGAATGTAGAGCTCTTCCCATGACTTAGAAAATAAGCTTCTGCATGTTCAACTTTATGGCGGTTTAATAAAAACAGCTTCCCAGCTTTAGATTCTACCAGACTATAAACAATCACCCGTCCCAACCATCTTGCCATAATATAATTAAACATTGCCCCTAAAATAGCTCCAAATGTTGCAAACAGCACAACCAGGTACATATTCAATTCACCTGAAGCAGCTTTCCAAATGGCTGGAGGGATAACAACTTCTGATGGCAGGGGGACAAATGAACTCTCAATTGCCATTAATAAAGTGATGGTGTAGTAGTTAATGTGCTGCATGTACCACCCGGCAAGTGATTGAAAAAATTCGAGCATAAATATTGGTTTTAAGTCTTCGTCAAAGATAACCGGAGTAGCGGAAATAACAAAAAAGGAAAAAGGCCTTCCCGGTAAAGGGAAAAGCCAGAAATCTTAAATAAATGAATGTTCTACTTCTTTTTATTTTCAATCCAGTTGCGGGCATTCACAAAGGCTTCCATCCAGGGAGCAAGCTCGTCAAGCTTTCTATCCGAAGGATAATAGGGCCAGTGCCAGGGTTTAAAGGCACGTTCAAGATGAGGCATCATCACCAGGTGACGACCATCTTTGGAACAAAGCGATGCCGTATTGTAATCTGAGCCATTTGGATTCCCAGGGTATGAATTATTGGAGTACTTCATTGGAATCTGATATGTCGATTCCTCCTGGGGTAAACTGAATTTTCCTTCACCATGAGCGACCCAAATGCCAAGCTTCATTCCAACCATTGATTCAAGCATCACGGATTTGTTGGGCAGAACCTCCACATTCACAAATCCCGATTCAAATTTATGGGATTCGTTGTGCAACATCTTTGGTTGTTCAGCACGTCCTGGATATACTAAACCCAGTTCGATCATGAGCTGACAGCCATTGCAGACACCAAGACTCAGCGTATCTTCCCGCTTGTAGAAATTGTCGAGCGCCAGACGTGCAGTTTCATTGTATTTAAATGCACCAGCCCAACCTTTGGCCGATCCAAGAACATCGGAATTGGAGAACCCACCCACAAAAACAATCATACTGACATCCTTCAGTGTTTCACGTCCGGTAATCAGATCAGTCATATGGACATCTTTCACATCCATTCCAGCCAGATACATCATATATGCCATTTCACGGTCGCCGTTTACACCTTTTTCGCGAATGATAGCAGCTTTGATTCCACTAGGTTGGCGACGTTTCAGGTCTATACCCAAATCGGCAGCTTTGCCGGTAAATCCTTTAAAATCGTAAATCAGTTCATTCTTCTTGTAGTTCTGATAACGTTCAAGAGATAGTTTTTCACCCGACTGTTTGCGATCGAGCAGATAGGACGACTTGAACCACAATTCGCGCAAGGAATTCAGGTCGAAAATAAATGTATCGGAGCCATTCCTTAATGTAAACTGGCGTCTTCCTGAGGGTTTGCCAATCAGCAGATAACTAACACCGGCAGCATTCAATTTAGCCTCAAAAGCGGCTGGGTCTTTCACCTGAACGACTACTCCAGGGTTTTCGCTAAATAATACTTTTACGCTGTCGACTTCACCTATTCCACTCAAATCAAGCTGCATTCCTGAATAATTGTCTGCAAAACACATTTCGAGAAGAGTCGTGATCAATCCTCCCGAAGAAATATCGTGCCCGGCAAGTATAATTCTATCTTCAATACAATTCTGTATTGCATTGAAGGCTGCTGCAAAATATTTTGAATCGGCAACTGAAGGTGCTTCGTTGCCCAGTTTATTGATAACCTGAGAGAAAGCACTGCCACCCAAACAACGATTCATCTTCGAAAAATCGATAAAGTAGAGGATCGATTCGGGGTTATTTGTCAGTACAGGCTCAACTACCTTCCTTACATCCGAAACTTCACCAGAGGCCGAAATAATGACCGTTCCGGGGGCAAAAACCACCCCGTCTTTATATTTTTGGGTCATCGACATGGAATCTTTCCCTGTCGGAATATTTATCCCCAATTCACAGGCAAAATCGCTGGCAGCTTTTACTGCCTTGTAGATGCGTGCATCTTCACCTTCATTTTTTGCAGGCCACATCCAGTTTGCACTCAGCGAAACCCCTTTTAGCTGATCAGTAAGCGGTGCCCAAACCAGGTTGGTAAGCGATTCAGCAATTGATAATACTGATCCGGCTTCAGCATCAACCATGGCTGCCACGGGCGCATGACCAATTGAAGTAGCCAATCCTTTTTCGCCTTGATAATCGAGCGTGATTACTCCCACATTATTAAGCGGCAGTTGTAATTGACCGGCACACTGCTGTTTGGCGATACGACCTGTTACAGAGCGGTCGACTTTATTGGTGAGCCAGTCTTTGCACGCAACTGCCTCAAGCTGCAATAAGTCTTCGAGGTAACTTTCTATTTTAGATTGATCATATTCCAGTTCAGCAAAACGCTCGTTTCTGGTTGTATCAGTTAAAACGGTCTTGGGTGGTTTACCAAACATGTAGGAAAGTTGCCAGTCGATTGGCTTTTCTCCTGTTTTTGAGTTTTCGAAAGTAAACTGCATATCACCCGTTGCTTCACCAATAACATAAATAGGTGCGCGTTCGCGTTCAGCAATACGCTTTAGCAAAGGAACATCCTTTTCATGAATGACAAGGCCCATTCGTTCTTGAGATTCGTTACCGATGATTTCCTTTTGCGATAGTGTGGGATCGCCAACCGGTAATTTTGAAGTGTCTATTTTCCCCCCGGTAGCTTCTACCAGTTCCGAAAGACAATTAAGATGACCACCTGCACCGTGATCGTGTATCGAAATAATCGGATTTTCTGCTGATTCGCTCAATGCACGTATGGCATTGTAAACCCGTTTCTGCATCTCAGGGTTTGCACGCTGAACGGCATTCAACTCAATGGCATTCTTGAATTCGCCGGTAGCTACAGATGATACAGCTCCTCCACCCATTCCTATGCGGTAATTGTCACCCCCCAGAAGTATCACTTTATCACCCTTGGTAGGAGTGTCTTTTAAGCTGTCTCTTTTGGTTGCAAACCCAATTCCTCCGGCCTGCATGATCACCTTGTCAAAACCGTATTTGCGGTTGTTTTCGAAATGCTCGAAGGTTAATACCGAACCGCTAATGATAGGCTGCCCAAATTTGTTCCCGAAATCGCTGGCCCCATTCGATGCCTTTATTAATATTTCTTCAGGTGTCTGGTATAGCCAATCGCGTTCTTCGGTGGCCTGCTCCCAACTTCTGGTATCTTCTGTTCGCGGGTAGGAGGTCATGTAAACGGCAGTTCCTGCTATGGGCAGGCTTCCTTTACCACCGGCCATACGGTCACGTATTTCTCCCCCGGTACCGGTTGCAGCGCCATTGAATGGCTCGACAGTCGTTGGGAAATTATGAGTTTCAGCTTTTAACGATAGAACACTCTCAATGTCAGTTACTTCAAAAAAATCTGGTTTGTCCTGAGTCTTTGGAGCAAATTGTTCTATCACAGGTCCTTGTACAAAAGAACAGTTATCCTTATAGGCCGATATAATTTTATTTGGATGTTCCTTCGATGTTTTTTTGATGAGCTGGAAAAGTGACATTTCCTGCTCTATCCCATCGATTATAAAGGTACCATTGAATATTTTATGTCTGCAATGTTCTGAGTTTACCTGAGAGAATCCAAAAACTTCTCCATCAGTTAATTTACGACCTAATTTCACCGCAACCGAATCAAGATAGTCAATTTCATCCTCACTTAGTGCCAATCCTTCCTGTTTGTTATAGGCAGAGATGTCGGCAATTTCAAGGATAGATTCAGGTTTTTTATTAATCGTAAATATCGATTGGTCCAGATTGTGATACAATGCCTTTAACATCGGATCATAATTGGCTTTCTGATCAGCCACCTGAATGTACTCCTCAATTCGTTCAATTCCCTGGATTCCCATGTTTTGAGTAATCTCAACCGCATTTGTACTCCAGGGGGTTAACATTTCCTTACGCGGACCAACAAACCAACCAGGTAAAACTTCATCATCGAGTTTCGCAGCATCACCAAACAACCAGATTAACTTTTCAATATCCTCCTGATTAAGGTTTTGTGCAGAATATAATGCGATAAATATGTCCTGAGAAGTTTTAAAAAATAGAATCATCTTGGAATTAATTTTAGTACAACCATTAAGAAAATGAACGCGACAAAGATAAATAAATCAGGATTAAACCATTCAAAAAAGTGAATAACCAGGAAATTCACTTCTGAAAAAGGAGAATTATTTGTTGATTAAATATTTAGGTGTTTCATTTTAACATGAAGAATCACACACCACAAGTTCACTTCAAAATGCCTGTTTTCGAAGAAGCAATCAGTTAAAGTGACTAATCGGAGTAATGGAGTCCTAAATTGACCTGAGTTTGGGCAGGGATTGAGAAAGGATTGAGTAGTGTCTCCTTCGGTATATCTGTACTATGATTGATCTATAACTGTATTAAAATCGAAATATTAATACAGTTACAGATCAATCATAGATTAATTTATCCGAAGCAAATACTATGCAATCCCCACCCGGAACCATTTCGTATACATCGAAAGCAGTTTCATTGCTTTCATGAAGGACATCTGATCCCTTAATATGAAGAATACAAACCAAAGGGATTGTATTACCCCTATTTCCTGCAAAAGAAGTGGATTTCATGGAAATCAACATATACATATTTCTATATATCTAGGTGTGATTCAACTACAAACGCATTTCTTAACAAAAAATTTACAAACCATGCTCTTTTGCACAGATACCTTTAAATAGGATTTGTTTCAACTTCTGAAGGAATATTTATAGATATATTTGCCGCGTTTTCAAAAGCATTTCATTCAAAATCACATTTATGAAACAAATTAAATATGTATCTCCTCAGGAAGCAGTAAAAGTTATCAAATCGGGTGATCGGGTTCATTTGAGTTCTGTGGCAGTAACGCCGCATACGTTAATTAAACCAATGGTAGAGCGTGGAAGGAACGGAGAACTGTATGATGTAAAAGTTCAACACATTCACATTGAAGGAAAAGTTGACTATGCTGATCCCGAGTTTGAAGGAATATTTCAGGCAGAACAATTCTTTGTTGCCGGGAATATGCGTAAACAAACACAAGCCGGTTATGCCGATTATGTGCCTGTATTTTTGAGCGAAACACAAAAGCTGATTCGCGAAGGGTATTTACATGTGAACGTAGCCATGATAATGGTTTCTCCTCCCGACAATCATGGATTCGTATCTCTGGGAACTTCAGTTGATGCCACCCTGGCTGCAGTTGAATGTGCTGATGTAGTAATAGCTGCAGTAAACCCAAATGTGCCGCGCTGCTGGGGTGATGCCATGATTCATGTGGATCAGATTGACATTTTTGTTGAAGATGATATTAAATTATATACTCACGGATTTGCTCCTTTAACTGAAGATGAAATTCAACTTGGTAAAAATGTTGCAGCCCTGATAGAGGATGGTGCCTGTTTGCAAATGGGTATAGGTGGTATACCGAATGCAGTGCTTGCACAATTAGGCAATCATAAGGATTTGGGTGTACATACTGAAATGTTCTCCGATGGAATTCTTCCTTTGGTTGAAAAGGGAATAGTAACAGGAAAACATAAGAGTATCGATAAAGGTAAAATGGTTGCATCGTTTCTGATGGGATCACAGGCATTGTACGATTTTGTTCACGACAATCCGCGTGTTGCCATGATGGATGTTGCTCATACAAATAGTGTAGCCGTTATCCGCAAACTGGATAAGGTAACTGCAATCAATTCAGCGCTCGCCATTGACCTTACCGGCCAGGTTTGTGCTGATTCAATCGGGACCAAACATTATTCAGGAGTAGGTGGACAAATCGACTTCATTCGCGGAGCCGGTTATTCAAAAGGCGGCAAACCAATCATTGCGATACCTTCGGTAACTGCAAAAGGTGTTTCGAAGATTTGCCCAACCTTGATTGAAGGATCTGGTGTTGTGAGTACCCGTGCCAATATACATTGGGTTGTTACCGAATTTGGTGCAGTCAACCTGTATGGAAAAACCCTTCAGGAAAGAGCACGGATGTTGACATCTATTGCACATCCTGCCCACAGGGAAGCATTGGATAAGGCAGCTTTTGAACGTTATGGGTCACATTTCCATTTTGTAAAGGATAGTAGTAAACTTTTATAAAAGAAGTTACAAGGAGGCGGGATTTATCCTGCCTCTTGTCTTTACAATTACTTTACATTGCACAAAGAAGCATTAATCTGACCATCACATTATCTGGTCAGAAGAGCCTGTTAACCAGAAGAATTCAGTATCGATGAAATGGAATTTAACATTTACTGTTGCAAAACACACGTGCCATTTTTCGAATAATTGAGCAAATGGTTAAAAAAGATTTATTGTAAGCGTACTTTTGCGGCGCATGAAAACACAACTTTTTTGAAATTATATTATTCTTAATCTATCAAATAATTATACGAATGGAAATATCACATATTGAACACATTGGAATAGCTGTTGCCAATCTGGAAGAAGCAATTCTATATTATGAAAGTGTATTAGGCATGAAATGCTATGCTGTAGAAGAAGTGCCTGATCAGAAAGTCAAAACCGCTTTCTTTAAAGTTGGACAAACCAAAATAGAGCTTTTGGAATCAACCGATCCTGAAGGACCAATCGGGAAATTTCTTGAAAAAAAGGGACCAGGTGTTCATCATCTTGCCTTTGCCGTGAATAACGTCAACGAAGCCTTAAATGATATAGCTGCAAAAGGTGTTCAACTGATCGACAAAACCAGCCGTAAAGGTGCTGAGGGACTAAATATCGGCTTTCTTCACCCTAAATCAACCCTGGGCGTATTAACTGAACTTTGCTCTGATAAATAAAACCAATCCATCCTTCTATATACCATGAATAATCAAGAAAAAATAAAACAACTCATAGATCTTCGCGTTGAAGCT
>Ga0302286_10002504_pt1 | contig 12740 bp, 13 predicted proteins | sample III_Fen_E2_3_FD_198765 | JGI IMG/M metagenome (GOLD analysis project Ga0302286, IMG submission 198765) | Peat permafrost microbial communities from Stordalen Mire near Abisko, Sweden - III_Fen_E2_3 | ecosystem: Environmental > Terrestrial > Soil > Wetlands > Permafrost | place: Sweden: Abisko...
GACATGGGATTTTGCATCTGACGAAGACCCAGACTTCATCATGACAGGCATCGGCGATTACCCTATGAAGGAATCCATGGCGGCAATTGACCTCTTAAAACAAGAAAAGCCAGATCTCCGCATACGCACCGTCTGCATAAGTGCGCTGACTAGCTCGGGTATTGGCCGTGGTGGCTATTGTATGAACAAAGACGAGTTCGACCAGATATTTACCGCCGATAAGCCAGTGATTTTCAACTTCCACGGCTACCCAGAAACTATCAAGGCAATTCTGTTTAGCTACCTGCATCATCCAGAGCGCTTCGACATTCGCGGCTACGTAGAGCAGGGCAGTACGACAACACCGTTCGATATGCATGTACGCAACAAGACGAGTCGTTATCACCTTGTGATGGCCGCCTATGACGCACTTGTGAAGTCGGGTCGTGTGTCTCAAGAAGAAGCGAATGCTATACATGAAAAATACGATGGACTTATTGCTGAAAACACCGAATACATCAAGGCGAACGGTATTGACCTTCCTGAGCTCGATGCATGGGTATGGCCAGCTGCGCGCGGCCAAGAGGTGAAAGAAGAGGAGGCCTGGCACGGCCAGACGAACTAATATGAGCGAAAAGACACCTCTCATTCTTGTCGCTAACCCTGGTAGCGCAAGCCGCAAATACGGGCTGTATAGGGGTGATGCGGCGATTGCAGATTTACACTTTGAATGGGAAGAAGGCAAGGTTATCTGCACCGTCCAGACTGAGCATGATGTTTTCGTGGAACCAGTCGGAGCAAATCATCTTGACGAGGTCATTACTCACGTCGATGCCATGTTGCTGCGCTCTGGTGCGCTGCGTGATGGCGACAAGATTGACGGCATTGGCCTTCGAATAGTCGCCCCCAGTAGCTATTTTCTTGGAGATCATCATTTGACGCCTAGCGTCGTTGAGAAGCTTCGAGAACTTGAACGCGTAGCACCCCTACACATAAGTATTATCCTCAAGGAGCTTGCTGCGCTTGAAGCAGAGTTCAAAGGTGTACCGGTGTACGGCATATCAGATAGTGGTTTTCATGCCTCAAAGCCTGACTATGCATGGAATTACGGGATATCACTCGAAGATGCTGACGAATATGAAATCAAACGTTTTGGATATCATGGACTTTCTGTCCAATCGGCAATCCATCATCTTAAACGACACGACAAACTAGCAAACAAAATCGTCTTGGCACACCTTGGTAGTGGTGCGAGTGTAACGGCCCTGCACGGTGGGAAAAGTCTCGACAACACTATGGGGTACTCGCCACTCGAGGGCCTCGTCATGGCAACCCGGAGCGGAACGATTGATTATGGCGCTGCACGCGCACTGCAGCTCAGCAAAGGGTTTGATAATGAAGAAATGGAAGTCTACCTTAACCGAGAGGCAGGTCTAAAGGGCATCGGTGGCTCACCTGATATTCGCGAGCTACGTATACGCGAACAAAACGGCGATGACCGCGCACGTTTAGCACTTGCCACATTCGTCTATAGTGTGCAAAAGGGCATTGCGCAAATGACCGCAGCGCTCGGAGGTATTGATGCACTTGTATTTACGGGCACAGTTGGTGAACGATCGGCCGTTATCAGAGAACGCATTGTAAACCGTTTGCATTATCTCGATCTTATACTTGATCACAAAACAAACACGGCGTGTATTGATCCACTCGGGCTCGAGGTAGTCAGTAGCCTTGCAACCTCAAAGCCGATATATGTTGTACATGCAGATGAAGCGGCAGAAATAGCGAAGCAAGTCGCAGCTCTTCTAAAGTAGCTTTAGGTGATATATCCAACACGCGAACAGTGAAAAATCTCACCGCGCTCTCAGGCTCTTTACAGTACACTACCCAGTGTAACTAAGAGAGGAGGCGTTATATGGACAAGCGAGCTATGACATTACTACACCTTGAGCCCAGAACCGACGAGGAATTGCACCGCGCCATTATGCGCTTCCGACAAAAATACGATTCTAAACGTACGAGCGGAGATGCGCCAGAATAAAACTCCCCGCAATGCTTGAACGCAAGCATGTTCTGCTTATCTTATAGCCTCGCAGGCTATATACTATATGTATGAAGCAAATCAGCAGAGCAGCGACGGTCGCAGTATACCGAAAAGTTTTTAAGCCTATTGCGTTCAAGATGGCACCCGACGGTGTACATGACCGCATGGTCAAAACTGGACGTTTTACGCAGCGCCTTTTAGTGGTCCAGCCAATTCTCCATGGCCTTTGGGCTCATCAGGATGACGAAGCGCTCGGCCAAACCGTCTTTGGTTTACATTTCAAAAATCCAGTCGGACTTTCGGCTGGGCTTGATAAAAATGCCGAACTACCACCTACGATGCGTGCTGTCGGATTTGGCTTTGCGACCGTGGGCTCCATTACGGCTGATGCCGCCAAGGGCAACCCTAAGCCATGGTATCATCGATTACCGCAGTCTCAGTCACTTGTCGTCAATGCTGGTCTTCCGAACCAGGGGGCAAAGCGTATAGGGGAGCGGATTAGCCACTATTCATCACGTATGTTTGAAGATTTTCCGCTCGTTGCATCTGTTGCGAAAACGAACAGTCCGAAAACAGCCACCGATGATGCGGGTGTGACGGATTATATTGAAGGTGTAAGAGCATTGCAGTTTAATCCCCATATTGCAATGTTTGAACTTAATATTTCCTGTCCGAATGCATACGGTGGTGAGTCATTTACACGGCCCGCACCACTCGATTCACTACTTACTGCAGTCGACGAGCTCAAGCTGACACAGCCACTTACCATCAAGATGCCTATCGATAAGTCGTGGAAGGAATTTGATGAGTTACTCACGGTTATTTTGCGCCATAATGTACAAGCGGTCACTATCGGTAACCTCCAAAAAAACCGGCAGGCAGTCAAGCTAAAGGATAAGCTAAGCGATACAACCCCTGGTAATCTAAGTGGCAAGCCATGCTTCGATGCGAGTAACAGCCTAATCACTAAGACCTACTCAAAATACAGCGACAGGTTAGTTATTATTGGCGTTGGTGGCATTTTTTCGGCGGAAGACGCCTATACCAAAATTCGACTTGGTGCGACTTTGGTTGAACTTATTACCGGAGTTATCTTCAACGGGCCACAGCTTATCGGGCAGATTAATCACGATCTTGCGGTTTTTGTACGCCGCGATGGATATGCAAATATCAGTGAAGCGATAGGCGTCGATAACAAATAACTGCCCATTATATATAGTAAAACGCCCATTCGCAGGGCGTTTTACTATGCTATAGTCCAAGACTACATTTTTGCGAGCAAAGCTTCTAGTGTTTTCTTGAGCTCTTTCAGGTCGCTGTCGACCTTGGCAGGCGTTGTAGCAACAGAAGAAACGCTATCCTTGAAGCCATATTTGTCGATATATTTCTCGACAAGTTCACGTGCTTCGCGGTCTTCGATTTGTTTTGGTGGGTGCTTTTGGAAGTAAGCGGCCGGTTCGATAATTGCGCCCTTGAGGCCGTTATCAAGTGCCAACTTACAACAGCGAATTGAGTCGATAGCGACACCTGCTGAGTTTGGTGAATCCTCCACGCTCAGACGACATTCAATCTCCATCGGTACATCGCCAAAGTGACGACTTTCGATGCGAAGGAAACAGACTTTATTATCTTTCTGCCATGGTACGTAGTCGCTTGGTCCGACATGAATATTGTCTGGATCGATGTGCTGGCCACGGGCCTCGATCATTGAAGTAACAGCCTCTGTTTTGCTGATTTTCTTGTACTTCAGGCGGTCACGCTCAAGCATGTTTAGGAAGTCAGTGTTACCACCGGTGTTCAGCTGGTAGGTTCGCTCAATTTTCATGCCGCGGTCGAGGAAAAGATTTGTCAGGGTGCGGTGCGTAATAGTTGCACCAACCTGGGCTTTGATGTCATCACCAATAACAGGTAATCCTGCGTCTTCGAACTTCTTCGCCCATGCAGGCGTCGATGCGATAAACACAGGAATACAGTTCACGAAACCGCAACCTGCGTCAATTGCTGCTTGCGCATAGAACTCGGTCGCATCTTGCGAACCAACGGGGAGGTAGTTAACGACAACTTCTGCTCCTGCTTTCTTGAGCTCTGCGACCACATCGACAGGCTTCTGACTGTCATCGACCGGTACGAGGTCGGCAGTGTACATATTGACACCGTCCATGCGTGGGCCACGCAGAACCTTTACGCCGTAATAGGGCACATCTGAGAACTTTGTAGTGTTATTTGGTGATGCCCAGACAGCTTCAGACACATCCTTGCCAACCTTGTTACTGTTGACGTCAAACACAGCAACGATGTCGATATCTTTGACATGATATCCACCAAAGTTTGCGTGCATAAGTCCTGGGATGTGCTCATCGTCTCCCGCATCTTTGTAATACTCGATACCCTGTATGAGTGACGAGGCACAGTTGCCTAGCCCCACGACAGCTAATTTAATCTTATGATTCGACATTCTATTAACCCTCCTTATATAACAGGTCACTCTCATCATAAGGGGCGTACTATCATAAGAAAAATACATAGTTTTTATAGGACTATAAGTAAAAACTATGCTCTAGAGACAGGGTCAATAGAGTAATAGCAAAAATAGCATATAAATAATGTAAATATTATTCTTTTGGTTTGAAATCTAAAGCCAAAGAGTTGATACAGAACTGCTGTCCTGTAGTCTTGACAGTTCCATCAGGGAAAACGTGCCCCAAATGGCCGCCGCATTTTGCGCACGTTACTTCGACACGCTTCATGCCAAATGAGTTATCGGTATGAAATTCGACAGAATCAGGCAGTGCAGCGCCAAAACTTGGCCACCCACAGTGAGAGTCATATTTCGTGTTTGAATTGAACAGCGTTGTGCCACAATTGGCGCAAACATAGCCACCCTCATTGTCATGATATAGCCATTTCCCCCTGTAGGGGGACTCGGTGGCCTTATCAAAAAGGACGGCCTTTTGTTCATCGCTTAAATTAGGGTTCTGCATACTATACATAGTATAGTATAATGTTTTTATGAAATCAATTGTTCTTGCTGGTGGATGTTTTTGGGGGATGGAGGATCTCTTTCGTACGCAACAAGGAGTCCTCGATACAGAGGCAGGCTACACTGGTGGCAAAAGTGATAATCCTTCTTGGGAGTTCCATCCTGGCCATGCTGAAGCACTTAGAATTACATTTGACGAAACTCAAACGTCATTCGCAGTACTTCTTGACTATTTTTTTCGCATTCATGACCCGACGACACTGAACAGGCAGGGAAATGACGTCGGGACAAGTTACCGCTCCGCGATATTCTATAAGAGTGAAGCAGAGAAACGGGAAGCTGAAGTGGCAATTAATCGTAACCAGGCTTTTTGGAAAAAGCCAATCACTACGACTCTTGAGCCGCTTACCACTTTCTGGCCAGCTGAAGAGTATCACCAGGATTATCTACAGAAGCACCCCGGTGGTTATACGTGCCACTTTGAACGTTATTGGAATTGAAAATGTTTGACAGTACTTTCAATAGATTCAAATACATGATATAATATAAAATAATGAGAGCTCAAGAACTTCCTCCGCAAAATGCGGTACTACTTAGTGATACGCTCCGTGACGCAGTAATGTGTTGTGACGACCTGACACGTCTACCTCTTGAATGTGCTAGAATTGCATTTCAGGGCTTAGCGTTCGATAGTCCCATGAGACGCGATGCAAGGAATCTGGTTCGTGAATGGGTGGACTACGCAAACGAACAGACTATTCCACCAGAAAACCCATTTGTGGTGCGGGAACATGTCACCCGTTTTGCTGGTTTACAATTCGGTAGGGAAGCCCGCAGTGAAAATCTGCTCGAAGTCCCGATTGCCGGCATCCGACATAAGGGTAAATCATTTGAAAGAATCTTAAGTAGTCATGTAAAAACTGCCATTATTCGTGATCCGCATGTCGCGGTCGTGGGCGGCGCCGCCAGACTTGCGCTCAAAATGCATGCAGGCGTTGACGATATTTCAAATGAACTGCCACTTAACGATATAGACGCCGTCGTCTCGGCTGCAACGGATGTTGCAAGGAAAGCAGAGCGCTACGGTTTTGATGTTACCGGCGCAAAGATAGTAGATGCAGACGGAGATGAAGGCATGCGTTCAAACATTAAACGCCTCATGAGCAGTACCGATTGCACCATGAACCAGGCGTGCCTATACGACAACAAGCTACTCTTTACTGAAGCAGCGCTGCAGGATATCAAAGACGGAAATATACGACTTATCGCCAAATATGACCCTCTTTTTGGAACAGAGGGCTTTGAATTGCCAGAAGGAACCTATCTAGACCGCAAAGGGTTGTACAGGGGTTTGTCGTTCTTGCTCCGCGGCAAGGGCGAACGACTCATCGTCTCTCAAGAAAACCTAGACCTTGAAACATCCGAAATAGGGCGCTACTGGCTGGTCATGCTGCTCGTCAAACTACTCCCAATCAAGAGTCAAAAAGCTCGATACAATGCCATAGGACACTGGCACGAGATGGCCCTGCGGCTCGGCGCTACAGAGGCGAAAGACCCTATGAAATTTTTTGGTGATGTTTACAGGAAATACCCTGATACTGCTATGACTAACCTGAATGACGGCGAATATGATGCGGGTGCGCAAATGAGATGGATTATTAGCAAACTCACAACCCGTGCTGCTCAGGAACTGTATGGTGGTGTTATGCCACCGACATTGCCCACTACATACACGCCAGCAAATCTAGAACTTGCCCCTTCGTTCCGCCCATATGACCTACGAGCATTTCAAGCTATGGTATATGCAAAAACTAAGGCTAGGCGATGAGCTTAGCTCTCTTTTTTGAAACGTTCCTGGGCCTCGCGAATACGCTTATGAGCCTCGTCGACATCAAGCCAGCCTTTCACGGTCGCCCACTTGTTTTCTAGGTGCTTATACTGCTCGAAAAAGTGCTGAATCTCATCTTGCAGATGATTGTCTACATCTCCAATGTGTGCGACGTCCTTGAATCGCGGGTCCTTAGTTGAGACGGCGAGAATCTTCCAGTCTCGGCCTTCCTCATCTTCCATATCGAGAACGCCAACTGGACGCACTTCGAGCATGCAGCCCGGGAAGGTTGGTTGGCTGATGAGCACCAGCACGTCAAGGTGATCGCCATCGTCTGCGCGGGTGTGTGGGACGAACCCGTAGTCGGCAGGGTAGAACATCGGCGAGTGTAGCACGCGGTCGAGTCTGATAACGTCGAGTGCCTCGTCGTATTCATATTTCATACTGCTACGTGCAGGAATCTCGATAACTGCGTTGATAATATCTGGGGCATTGTCGCCAATCGGCACGTTTTGTAATGACATGTAGTCTCCTAACCGTTATGAAATGATTATCAGATGTAAATCTTATGTGTCGCTGCAAGCGACGGCTACTATCAATTATATAGCAAAACATTGTTTTAGGGAAGTCCAGGGGCGCGAGGAGCATGAATTTTCAGCCAGTATGACTGCAAACTTATACGATTAGCCTCGAATCGGCTATACTATGGTGACGATGATAGTTACAGCTCTGCCGAACCCAGGTAATTCTTCTAAGTTTCACGTTACTGCAAACGGTGGAGAATTCGTGGTCGCAATGTCATTCACTCTATGTAAGAAAATATGGAAATTTGTAGATTCAGACACAGAGCTAGCTGCAGCAAAAGAGCTGGCCGAGGCGATCGTGTCACGTCACGACCCCAAACTACCATTCAAGCCGCTCTACATCTTTGCCGAGCATAATACAGACGTATCATTTGCAGCCACAATTCAGCAAATCCGTAAACAGGGAATGGATGAATAGACGACATGAAAAAAAGAGACCCAAATAAGCAACAGCAATTGCAGAAAAGAACTACCAAACGTGCCCAGTACGAAAAAGAGCGCAAAAAGAAATATGCGCTGAGCAAAGCGGCTGCCTCGGAGAATTCCAAGTAGTCACATGCAGAAGGGATCCGAACACCTATTACAAAGGGGGCTTTATCTTGAATATTTTACGTTAGCATGGAATGTAATAGGCATTTTCATCATGGCGACCGCTGCATTTACGGCACATTCGGTTGCTTTGGGGGGATTTGGGCTGGATTCACTTATTGAGGTCGGTGCAAGTACAGTCGTAATCTGGGAGCTAACCAACACTAAAAAGAATGTAAGGGCCAAGGCTTTGCGGATGATTGGGGTAGGTTTCTATATAATTGCTGCCTATATATTCTTGCAGGTACTGTATCTTTTGTTTCGTGGCACGCATCCCTCTGTTTCCGGGTTGGGAATTGTTTGGACGGCAGTGACTTTCATAACGATGCTTCTGCTAGCGAACGCTAAGCGCATCACCGGAAAGCAGTTAGATAACCCTGTGCTTATCACGGAAGGCAAAGTAACGCTTATAGACGCATACCTCGCTGGTTCGGTGCTGGTAGGGCTGCTGCTTAACGCTGCGTTTCATTGGTGGTGGGCAGATTTGGCTTCGGCACTTATAATCGTTTACTACGGCTTAAAAGAGGGCAAGGCGGCATTTCTAGAAGCTAAACGACATTAATTTCTGTATGTCTGGGATTCGACCTTGTCGGCAAATCAAAAATTAGATTTGCCAAGACAACCCTTTCGGGCTTACGGGCGGCCAAAGCCCACTGGGCTTTGTCGTTCGAATCTCTATCACCCGAGAAAAGAAAAAGCGCCCATCTGCCACAGGCAAATGAACGCTCTTTCTTTGGCTGAGTATCATTGACAATGTTAGAACCGGGTTGATCGAATTAAGTAGTTGATAATGGTGCCCCACCCTTCGCTAATATATACTTAATTTATGGCAAAACTTGTGTATATTGATGAAACTGGTTTAAACGAGCAAGGTGTTGGAAAGCAGCACTTCGCAACCTTAGCAGCAATTATAGTATCGGAAGATACAGTAAAGTCATTGCGTGATTCAATGAAGAGTATTGCAGCCCACACTTTTGGGATAGTGTCTGATGACTTCGAGTTCCATGCATATGATGTCTGGAATGGTAGGGGTATATGGCGAGAACTGGCTCATAGCGATAGGCTAGGCGTTTTGAAAGAATTAATAGCCTTACTTGATGAGCATGATATCTCAGTCTCTCATTCAACAATCGATAAACAAAAATTACATGCACGATACGCCGGAGCTGCGGATCATAATTTATATTTGCTTGCTCTTCAGTTCCTCTTAGAAAAGATAGACGCACTACCAGAAAATAAAATTATTATTGCTGATGAAACAAAAGAGCATGAGCTAAAGGCGGTACGGATGTTAGCTGACATGCAAGATTGGGGCTCTGGCGAAGTCCCGAGCAGGCAACTTCAAACTATCATCGATTCACTTCATTATGTAAAATCACATCAAAGTCCGGGAGTTCAAATGGCTGATTTGGTTGCATATATACTCCAGAGGTCGAGGTTGGATTCACAGCATCATCCAGATGCAGACACGGCCATAGCGCAAATGAAGCAAACAATATGGAATCATTGCTCGACATGGCGGCAAACATGGCCATCATGACCCTTTATTAAGCAGAATTCTTAGTAAAAACATAGCTCGAACAGATTAGTTGAAAATCGTAATGGCTGAGTATCATTGACGATATTTAAGCCATATTGATAGTTCAAGTTGCTATTAGTCCAGCGTAAAAGGCTTTTCTTTTTTACTAGTCTTAAACTTCGCTTTAGTCTCGGTCAGCTTAGTATCTATAATTGAAAAAATCTTATCTATGTCGGCCTGTTCGTATTGGTATAAAGTCTTATTGCCAGTGTTACCGAGTAAACGGATATCGTTCAGTATGCGATTGGTCCGTTTTTCAGCAATTCGCTTGAAGCGAGCTTTGCGAGCTTCTGGCGTATATAGATCTGCTTGATAGCCCTTGGGTTCCGTATTTTCATCCATAGTATATATATACCATACGGGAGAACAAAATGCTAATCATAGATGTATATATCTCTATATTGATGCCTGTAGAGAATTATACATGCTATGTTGATACGTAAATCTTGATAAAAGTTACGTAGAGTGGTAAACTAAGATTAGAGTATTCAAACAAAATTTGAAGCTCGACGCCGGAGGGTCGCCGGTCTTAAAAAGCGAAAATAAGAAAGACACCAGTGTTAGCTGGTGTCGACGTACTTAGATTGAGAACCCTTGTACGTCCTTATTCTAGCATATACCAATTAACAACTAGCAAGCAGCTAGAGATAAGGACATACAATGATTGACGTCATTGCTATTCAAATGGAGGAGGGTTACAACCACCTCGAACACATTGTAAAGCTAAAATGGGTTGAGGCTGATAGGCCTGGTTCCCCAGCTAAGACGCAACCCAAAATTGCAACTCGCAAAGAAATGTACGATTTCGTGAAAGATAATCCAGAGCAAGTCTTTGCGATTAGTCAGAACGACAATAAATGGGCCTACCTTGAGGCTGTTAATGCGCACGTGCAGTACGTAAAGACCATGCCAGACTCAACCAAGTCAGATAACTTGCTATCACTGCCACGCTTTAAGTAAGTAACGGCTTAGCTCATTCGACCCGTGAGCTAAGCTTTGAATGATAGCTTCTAATAGCCTGACGAGCTATAAACTCCAGATCACTAATTAATTTCTCAATTTCTTCGTCACTTAATGACGTAGCATCTTTACCAAGAAGTTTTCTCGCTTCCTTGACGCTCATTACGGGCTTGTCCATATAACTCCTTTGCGATTTTCACTTTAGATTAAACTATTTGAGCCCAACAGATTAAAATGGTTATTAGGTATGGGTAACAATTTGCTGGTTTCAATTCAGGAGGAAAATCTAGCGGCAAGACTAGCTAGAGAATGGTTCAAGACGCCAGCTAATGAGTCAAAGTATACGACACAACTACATGAATTCACGTTAGCCGTTTTAGATAGGGACAAACATCTAATGACGGCTTTCCCGGAGTTGTCTGATATTCAGTTATTGAATGACTTTCCAATTATAGACACTCAGATTACAAACAATCTGTTCTCGGCTTTGGCTAATCAACTAGCTAATAGCATTAGTCCCTCTGCTGTGCGAGGAGCGGTCAATACTCCTTACCAGCTTGCATATGACATGGTGGCACTGTCCATCGCAATTAAGTTGCAACACGATAATAAACTTCCAATCTCTTCTACATATGAGGCTCTAAAAAACGGTAGCCTAACCGAGAACCTAGTAAAACAAATATCTGGTTATAGTTGGCTTGACCCGTGCGTAGGGACAGGAGTGTTCCCTTTAGCAATAATGAACCTATTGTTAGATAATAATGGTCAGGATAGTGTAGACCTTGATATCTGTGGTTGGGATATTGACCCTATTGCACTCGAGGCGTCTAAGATTCGACTGGCATTAAAAATCAGTAAGGGTGATTCTGCAACATTTGAAGATGCATACGAAAGTATAAGCACCAGTTTTCATCTTGGCAGTAGTCTTGAACAGCTTGGAAACCAGAAAGATTTATTTAGCGAAAACCAAAAACGGCTGTTCGATATCGTCATAGGCAATCCACCTTATGTAAAGGCAAATCGCTTGACCCCTGTAACGAAGCGAAGTCTCGAACATACCTACCCAAACATATATACGGGGTCAACTGACCTATATGTATATTTCATAGCCGCCGCACTGAATGCCGTTGAGGCCAAAAGCGGTGTGATTTGCTTTGTTTCACCTGCGCATTTCTCCCGTAGTAATTATGGAAAGCTTATTCGTGAGCATATCTCGAACAATGCTTCTTTAGAAGTCTACCTTGATTTTAACGAGCTTGAGGTCTTTCAAGGCGTCAGCAGCCATATATGTGTTTACGGTATATCGAAGCAGCAAAACCAGTCTACGCTAGCTTATTTGTTCTCAAGCCTGAGTAGAAGTGACTATCTTATAGAAGGAGTCAAAAACTTTTCAACAGTTCCTCGTGGGAATATTGGTGCTCATGCGTGGAACATGCATACCTATGACGTCAATGAAGTCATAGATTCGGTTTTCAAAAATTGCCTACCACTTAAAGGAGTTGTGGGGAACATTTATTCTGGCATAAAAACCGGCAGGCAATCTGTGTATGCTATAAAAAATGAACTGGCCTCTGAGCTTCTTAAAGATACTGCAAGCAGGAAGTTTATATTGCCCTACATACCACCTAGACAAATAAGACGTTGGAATACGCCTACAACTAACGAGTACCTTATCGTTATTAAACGAGGAGAGAGAGTACCTAAAGAATCCGCACTTATGCGCTACCTGCTTAGTAATCGAGAAAGCCTTGAATCTAGAGACGATGTCGAAAAACATGAGCAGTGGTACTCTCTCCGAGATTGCAGTTACTACGACTTATTTGATGAGCCGAAAATTGTATACCCTGACATTAGTGCCAGCAATCGATTTTCGCTCGATATGGATGGTAGATATATTACAGATGGTGCTTTCTTCCTGCCCACTGATGACCCACTCATGTTAGGTATACTTAATAGTAGTTTGGCCCATTTTTACTTTAAGTTGAGGTTGAGCGGATTAGGGACGGCTGGCAATGGCGGTAGAATTCGGTTCAAGAAAGTTTATGTAGAAGATTTTCCAATACCCAATGTAACTCCCGAGAATGAGACGATAAGAAATGAAATCATTACGTTGATATCAGATAAGCGTGAGGACTTCACGGAAATACAACAGGCACTCTTGGACGAGCTAGTTTATAATCTATATCAGGTTAAGCCTA
>Ga0302286_10002506_pt1 | contig 12728 bp, 9 predicted proteins | sample III_Fen_E2_3_FD_198765 | JGI IMG/M metagenome (GOLD analysis project Ga0302286, IMG submission 198765) | Peat permafrost microbial communities from Stordalen Mire near Abisko, Sweden - III_Fen_E2_3 | ecosystem: Environmental > Terrestrial > Soil > Wetlands > Permafrost | place: Sweden: Abisko...
TAAAGTTATCAAAGCAATCATTATTGTTGTGAAAGCAATTAGCATTGTTATCATGTTTATGGTTAAAGTTTTCTCCTCTTTTGCAATTATTCTGTAGGAAACGTGTGGGTATAACACTAAAGGACAAACAGAGGAATAAGTGAATTGCAACGTTTTTTACTTTTGTAGGTAATGTCACTTTTGCAAGGTAAATATACTATTAACGACAAGTGAATTTTGTAATACTGCTTAAACAAGTGTTGCACTTCCCAATTTTCATTTAAAGAGTAAACAAAAAATAAAATTGTTTTGCAAATGAATAATTGCTATTTTTGACTCAAGAAAACATAAGTATCCACTAGCGTTGTTTGCTATGAAAATCTTCTGGTTATAATTCCGAAATACAATATAATAAGTAGAAAATAGCCCATTTAAAGCAATAAAATCTGAATGAAATTTCACAATCATTATTATGCTTTTTTAGTTTTCATTTCAATACTATTATTTTCTAGTAATTCCTTTGCTCAAGATAAAAACGAACGATATTTCTTTGGATCTATTCTTGATTCGTCAAAGGAAGCAATTCCGTTTGCTAATATACTACTACTAAAATCGTCTGATTCGTCATTGATAAAAGGGACGACTAGTAATGATCTGGGGAAATTCAACTTTCGTATTGATATTAAAAACGATTCATATTTAATTCAATTTAGTTCTGTTGGTTACAAATCTATTTATAAAAACATATCAGTAACTGATGGAGATTCTAAGATTGATTTAGGTGTAATAAATCTGACTTCAAGTAATATTGGATTAAAAGAAGTTTCTGTAACGGCTAAAAATACGTTTATTGAAATGAAGTCGGATAAAATGGTTCTAAATATGGAAAATAGACCAGCGGGATCGGGCAATAATGCCTTAGAAGCATTAGAACGTACTCCTGGTGTTATTGTAAATAAAGCTAATGAGGTAATAACATTATCGGGAAAATCGGGAATTCAAATTCAAATTAATGGACGAAAAATATATGCCGAAAATGCTCAATTATTTTCAACGTTGGAATCGATGCCTTCGGATAATATTTCAAAAATTGAAATAATATCTAATCCCTCGTCGAAGTACGATGCCGATGTTTCTGGAATTTTAAACATCGTTTTAAAGAAGCCACAGAATCAAGGTTTAAGCATGGATGTAAAAACGAATGTTGGATATGGAAAATACGAAAAATATACTGGTGGAATTAACACGTATTTTAATTCCAATAAATTAAATATGTTCGTTATCACAAATTTCGGAAATATAAAAAGTGAAGGTTTCGATTCCAGAATCATTGATACCTATTCTAATCCATTGTTATATTCAAATCAAAGACAGTTTTTGAAAAAAGATTTTAGTGCATATATTCGATGTGGATTTGATTATTCTATCGACTCATTACGCTCATTGGGTTTGATTTATACGAACAATAGTGGAAAATTATCTGCCGAAACTCAAAGCATAAGTAATTCAATAAATAAGATTGATAATACAAGCGAAAAATCCTTGTCGCAAACATCAACAATTCGTGGACCTAAACCCGAAAATACTTTCAATGTTTATTATTCTCAAAAATTGAAACACGAAAAAGGCAAACTCGATTGTAATCTCGATTGGTATTTCCTTAATTCAGAAAGGCGTTTTGATAATCACATAAACGGTGCTTTGTTGGAAACGAACAATAATTACAATTATATTCTTAAAAATGATGTCAATATTCTTGATTTTAAGATTGATTATTCGCGTACTGTATTTAAAAATCTTGTAGTAGAAACGGGCTTTAAAAGTGATTTTGTGGGAAATGCTGGTGCAAATACATTTTATTGGCAAAATGTATATACCGATAGTATGAGTTCAAGCTATAAATATCGGCAACAAATAAATGCATTTTATTTTACCTTAAATAAACCTTTAACCAATAAATTAAGTGCAAAAATTGGAGTTAGAGCCGAAAACGAAAATGTAAAAGAATCGAACCTTATTACGAATGTAAACTACAATAGGAAAGTAATGAAAATATATCCTACAGCCTATTTGTTGTACAATTTTAATCCTAAACATAATTTAGTTCTTTCATATACTAATAAAACAAATCGTTTGCCAATAAATGCAGTTTCCGAAATAAAACGATATACCGATCCAAATACCTATTACCAAGGAAATCCACAATTAAAAGCATCTACTGAAAATACATTAATATTAATGTATGGATATAATCAAAAGATTTTTATTAATGCGTTTTATGGTATTACTCAAAATCTTATGTTTACTAAAGTAATTGAAACTTCCTCTGGAAACAAATTAACATTTGTTAATTCTGACTATTTCAAACAAATTGGTTGTCAATTAACGGTTAACTATGACATTACTACATGGTGGAATATAAATTTCGATTCATATTTTTTAAAGCAAAGTGTGTATTCTAAACAAGAGAACATTAAATTAAAATATTCTGATACTCCTTTTTTTGACTATTTTATATTAAGTCAAATATTTTTAATTAAGTCGTTTAGGCTTGAGTTAATATCTTGGCACGCTGGTATTATATACACTGGGTTAACAGCTGAACAACCAAAATCGTCTGTTGATTTAGCCATCAAACATTCATTAGGAAAAAAACAACGTTGGAATGTTACTCTTGCTATGTATGATTTGTTTAAGACGAACAAAAGTACATTTATTACGACTGACAATAATTCAAAGTTAGTATATTCAGTGAGTAATGATTCGCGTCAAATTTGGATGAAACTTATGTATAAACTTGGAAATATTAAAACAAAAAAGAGCGATAAAAGAGCTTACTCAAATTCAGATATCGATTCTCGAGTGCAAGGTGGAGAGTAGTCTTGACAATAACTAACTACAAACAATTCATCAATATTTGTTAGGAATTCCATCCTTCGCAAGACTAAGAACTAAAAAATGTTATTTTTGCACAGAAATGTGGGCATAGAACCAATATGCTCCCTCATTAACTCAAAATTAAAAACTCAAAACTAATTTAAGTGCTCGAAACGATACAAGATATTTTTAAACATAGTTTGATGATTACAGCCTTTGTGCTGATAATTATGCTGATTATTGAATATGTTAATGTTTCGACAAGAGGAACATTTCAAGAAGCTTTGAAACGACGAGGCTGGATGCAGATAATTGTTGCAACCGTTTTGGGGCTTGTTCCTGGATGTGTTGGTACATTTACCGTTGTGTCGTTGTATTCTCATAATATTTTAAGTCTAGGTGCCTTGGTTGCTGCTTTAATTTCGGCGTCGGGCGACGAGGCTTTTTTTATGTTTAGCATGATTCCCGAAACTGCCATTAAACTTAATATCATATTGCTCGTTCTGGCTATTGTATTTGGCTTTGTGGTCGATTATGTTATTCGTCGTAAACCAAATTTGAAGAAATACGAATCGCACATGCAGATTCACGAACACGAAGTTAAGCATGTGCAATTGTCGGTATCGTCGATTAAGGAACACTTTAGATCAATTTCATTTCCACGAGCCTTGTTGTTGCTTGGCATTTTCTTATTCGTTTTGGGATTGATAACTGGAACTCTCGACGATGTTCATCTTCATGCATCGGCTGCCGATGCTGTTAAAGAACAATTACATGAATTACATAAAGGCTTTTTCGGCTTCGAACCATCGGGTGTAAATATCATATTTTTGATTGTTTCGGTGTTGGCTTTGGTTCTTATCGTTATTGTTCCCGATCATTTTCTCGAACATCATCTTTGGGATCACATTATTAAAAAGCATTTCCTAAAAGTGTTGTTGTGGACAGCTGGAGCTTTGGCTTTAACTGCCGTTATTATTACGTTTATCGATGTTCGGGTTTGGATTCACGATAATCTTTGGGTCATTCTAATCGTTGCCGTACTCATTGGAATTATTCCAGAGTCGGGTCCACACATGATATTTATATCGTTGTTTATGTCGGGCACTATTCCTTTTAGTATTCTTTTGGCAAATACAATTGTGCAAGATGGTCATGGTGCTTTGCCACTCTTAGCCGAATCGAAACGATCGTTTTTCCTTGTAAAATCTATTAACACCATCATCGCCTTTTCGGCAGGTGCCATTGGTTTGATCTTTGGATTTTAAAAATTCAAAGAAAACGCATATTTTTCGTCCCTCAGTTTGGCGGAAGCGAGAAAAGTGCTTTTCTAAGTCCCTCACATTTGCGAGAAGCTAGCGGAGGCCTTTTCTTACGTCCTCAAAAATGTGGGAAGCTAGCAAACTAGTTTTCTATCATCCTCAAGTTTGCGGTAAGAAAGAAAACTACTTTTCCGACTCCCTCAGAATTGCGACAGGGTAGAAAACTGAAAATAATCATTAATTCGAAGCGAGTTTAAGGATACTGAATAATAGATATTATCAACCTTTTAAAAAAAAAGGTATTCTTGATTTATATTATTAAATTTGACTTTTAAATTAGGACAAGTTCTTAGGATAAATTAATCTGTTGTATTATGATGCTACTACTTGACATAAAAGATGATAAAGCTCCTTTTTTTATGGAGGTGTTAAAGAATTTTTCGTTTGTTAAAACAGAGACTCTTACTCATTCAAAAGCTCAATTTTTAAAAGAATTGAAAGGCTCTGTTGATGAAGTTTCAAGAGCCAAAGATGGTAAAATAAAACTTAAATCTGCTGATGAGTTGATCGATGAATTATAGTGTTGTAGTTACCGCATTTTTCGAGAAGCAACTAAAGCGATTGACGAAGAAATATCCTTCGTTAAAATTGGAATTTATTCAGTTAGTTACATCACTTAAAGAAAATCCCGAACAAGGAACAACAATAGGAAACCATTGTTTTAAAATTCGTTTGGCAATTTCTTCAAAAGGAAAAGGTAAAAGTGGAGGTGCTCGAGTTATTACTCATATTCAGGTTGTAAATCAAAAAGTATATCTGCTCTCTATTTATGATAAATCAGAACAAGATTCAATTTCTGAATATGAAATTAAAGAGATAATTAAAGGTATCTCAATATAATCAATTATGTTCGGCACAGCCGACCGCCGAACTCGCTTCGAGGATAAATTCAATATATATAGTCTTTATAAATTTAAATCCGTTTTTGAATATTTTTTCGATCCAGGCATTTGCCTTTTAATGTTCCAGCAATTGATTGCATCTTTCAAGTTATGTTTTGGATTATCGAGTAGAAAATCTCGTATAAATGTGTTGTATTCGAACTGAGGAGCAATGTCTGTTTTTATGGTTTTCTCTTTTTTTTGTTTACTGATATTAGTCCATTCTGTACAAGCATCATCGAGCGTTTTTCCTGTATTTGCTTTCATCCAATCCATAAAAGCAACATTAAACTTAAAGTGTAATCCAATAGTTTTGCAGAAAAATGAGCGAACATTCTCTGTGTTTTTGTAGTTATCGGTTATAATGGTTTCTTTATCCAATGTAGCGTTGTTCCAATCGAATGTAGAATAAGATTTCTTTTCCTTCGAAACAGGGAAAAACGGTATTTCTCCATTATCAAGATAGTGAATTATTCTTGCTGTTATTTCCAACTTGCCTCCATTGCTACTAATACCAATTTCTTTGCAAAAGGCAATAAGCTCTTCCTTTAACCAATAATGATTTTTGAAGTCAGAAGTCGAAATACTCTTGTCTAGTTTTGGACGCATCACGCATTTTTTAAGGTTGCAATATCTAGTTTTTTCATAAGAAAAAGTGCGTTGCGAACTCTTCCTGCACGGCTTGGGTCGCTCATCAATTCGGCTAATTCAGAAGGAATTATTTGCCAAGATATTCCATATTTATCTTTCAACCAACCGCATTGCACTTCTTTACCATCTTTGGTTAAGGCAGTCCAATAATGATCGATTTCTTCTTGCGTATCGCAAAATACTTGAAAGGAAATGGCTTCGCTAAATGTAAAGAGCGGTCCGCCATTAAGAGCCATAAATTTCTGATTGTTTATCGTAAACGATACAGTCATTACGGTTCCTTCTGTTTGCTGGTGATGCTCGAATCCTTCTTTCCCGTATCGTTGTACCGATTCTATTTTCGAATTCTTGAATATAGAAACATAAAAGTTTGCTGCTTCTTCGGCTTGATTGTCGAACCAAAGGCAAGGGCTAATTTGATGTGTCGTGCTCATGTTTTAGTGTTTTTATTATTTAACTTTATTAGAAAGAGTCCCCATTTTCTCAACGATAAATGTCACCGTATCGCCCGACTGAAGCATTTTTCCATTTTCGATGCCAGTACATGTTGGTATTGTTCCCGATGCAAATAACTCACCTGGGTGCAATTGTTCTTCCCACGATGCATACGCTATTGCTTCTTGAAAGCTGAATAGTTTATTGCTCGAGTTTGCTTTTGTAATTACTTTGTCGTTTATCAAAACTTCTACCGAAAGATTATCGATTGTCGATAATAATTCATCGGCACTGATTACGGTTGTTGAAATTGAACTGCCAAAGTTTTTGGTTTTCATGGGACCAAATCCGCTGCCCATTTCATCTAATTGCACATCGCGAGCACTAAAGTCGTTGAGAATTACAAAGCCTGCAATAGCCGATGATACATCTTCGGGTTTTGCATTTTTTAATGGTTTACCAAGAATTGCTGCAATTTCCAATTCGTAATCGAGTTCCTTTGTGTACGATGGAATCGCAATTGATTCGCCATCGGCAATAAAGTTCAAGTGGTTTCCCATGTAGAAAATGGGATATTTGTAATATCGAGCCGAAGGTTTTAGTTTGGGGAATGTTTTGCCAGTTATAGCTTCATAGAATTTTACAATTGGTAATAATTTGGGTAAATATTTTCGCACAAAACCTCTAGCAGCTTCTATTGCATGTTTTTCGTACAGCATAAAATCGCGATATGCCATTGGTCGAAAGGGTAGTACAATGTTGTAATCAGATTCATTAAAAGCTACAAGTTTATAGTCTTTGATGATTTCATCAATAGGCTTTTGTAGATAATAGAGTAGGTCGCCCGTACTATCTTCAATCATTTTCCAACTGCCTTGTATTTCAATTGCAAGTTCGTATTTTGCAGTTTGCTTGTGTTGTAACCGTTGTAATTTCATGTTGCATGAATGTTATATTCCTTTTCTATATTGTCTGTTTGTTGTAGGTTGAATCGTTTTCTTTAGTTCTTCAACTGCATTGAGTTTGCTGTTCAATACATTCTCGAATTGCGAAATCAATTCTGTTTTGTTTGCAGTCGATTTTGTGCTGGTTACAACATCACGCAAGTCAATTAAATATTCCGAAAATACAGCTGGAATATCGCTAATTATTTCGGTATTTAGATAATTGAATTCATCATAAATATTGTGATAATTTCCTTTTGATTTTTCTATGATGAACGATTCTTGTTTCAAGTTTGTGATGCTTGCTGTTTTGCAACATTGTGTTAAACACGAATCGTCGATTACCGTTTTGTTGCAACCCGTAACTTGGTGAAATAAGCATTGTCGGCTAGTCATCAACGTTATTGGATGATATATGCTAAAGTAAAGTTGAAAATCTTTTGGCTTTTTGATGCCTTTAATCTGAACCTTATTCAATTCGTTCGAAATAAATGCTCCCGAACAGTTGAATTGTTCTTTTAAACAAAGCAAACTGTATGAATTAACGATGTTGAGAAATGGTCCTGCAATCCATGGAATTCCTATTTTAAATGCCTCATAAGCAATGCCAAGATTATTAGTAACAATACTTTTGGGTTTAGCTTTTTCAAGTAGTGAAACAGCAGTGGTGTAATCGTCGCCAATTAAGATTGATGGAAACCAAGGAATCAAATTCTTATTATTGGTGAAAAGATTTCTGTACTTATCACAATCGTCTTTAAAACAACTGGGAATTTGAAAATAAACCTTTGTGTTTTCTTTGCAAAGATATACATCGTCGAATGATGAAATAAGTATTGAAAGACTGGGCTTTGAGTCGATGTTTTTGTCGCTTGTTAATGCAGGAAGTTCAATTGGTTCTATGTAAGCCCGTGAGCCAAGTAATTGGAATAGAATTTTATTTTTGATTAACGTCAATTCCTTAAATGGCAAGAAAACGTTTTTCTGTAAATTGCTAATGTCAATGTTTTCGATAAAATATTCGGTATCGTTTATGAACTTTAAACGCGAAAACAGGATGTCGTAAATAAGCGATTGAGTCGAAACATTTGCCAAGGGAATTTCCGAAAATACATCGAACGAAAGGTTGGAACTTGTAACCGAAACTTTCATCAGCAAACCACAAGTACCCGAAATATGTATTTGTAAAGCAACTTTTGCTGTCGATAATTGATCGATTTTGTCTTGTACATTTTTGATTATTTCTGTTCGCTCATCGTAAACGGCAGCTTTGGAATTGTCTAACGAAAATGTCTCATTGTTTTCGGAATAATGAATTGCCGAATTATCTCTAGGATTATCGATGAACATGTTTTTAGAAATACTGCCTTTGAGAAAATCGCTTGAGAAATCGCGATTAAAAACCTTGTAGAGTAGGGCTTTGTCGCTCAATAATTCAGTATTGTTATACATTCGTTCCAATTGCTTTCTCCAAGCATCAACAACGGTAAACACATAATGGAATTTCTTTATACGACCTTCAATTTTTAAGGAGTCAACACCAGCATCGTTTAGTAATTCTAAATCGGTAAATGCTGCATTATCTTTAAGGTTTAATGGAAAGTTTTTGCCTGTTGAGGTCGTTAAATATTGATCTCGGCAGGGTTGACTACATCTTCCTCTATTTCCCGAATTACCTCCATGAACCGAACTTATATAACAAATTCCCGAAAAACAAATACAATAAGAACCATGCACAAAAACTTCAATCATCATGTCGTTCTTGTGAGCGAAGCTTGTAAGTTTCTTTATTTCCGAAATATTCAATTCTCTTGATAGGTTTACTCGCTCTGTCGATAGTTTCTTTAGAAAAAGTATTTGACCATCGTTATGTGTTGTCAGTTGCGTTGATGCATGAATTTTAAGGCTTTTAAAATACTTTGAAACCAAATACATCATACCAATATCTTGAATTATGATTCCATCGATGCTTGTATTAACTAATTTATTTAAAACACTGACTAGTGCAGGGATTTCACTTTCTGTGATAATGATGTTCAATGTTAGAAAAACGTGGCAATTATTGTTGTGAGCCAGTCGTAAAATGCCTTGTAAATTGTCGAAGGTTATGTTTGTAGCTCTGTTTCTTGCATTGAATTTATCTAATCCGCAATAAATGGCATCGGCACCAGCAATAATTGCAGCTTTTATGGAATCGATATCTCCACCGGGTGCTAGTAATTCAATAGGTTTACTCATAGTTGGCAAAGATAATGGTATATTTTAAATGATGTTAAATATTGACAAATGAAGCAAAGCCAAAACCTAAATGTTTGGCCTAATGAATGAAAATCAAAAAAAACTTTTAACTTTGGGTTCGAAAAAATGCAAATTTTAAATTAAGAAAATATGAAGAAAATTGTACTATTTATTTTAGGTTTAAGCTTTTCGATAGGCTTGTTTGCTCAGGTAAGTAAAACGTTGAATGTAACTACATCAGGAACATTATATTCTTTATTGTCGGCTGCTGATATAACCAACATAACTAATTTAACGCTTACAGGAAAGCTTGATGCGCGTGATTTTGTAATTATTCGCGATAGTTTGAAAAAGTTAGATACTCTCGATATTTCAAACATTTCAATTGAAGCTTATTCGGGTAGTGAAGGAACAGATAATTGGAGCGATTTTAGCGATTGGCGAGATTATGATGCAAATCAATTACCATTTTCTGCATTCGATTCTGATACAGCTATCTATTCCATAATACTTCCTAAAACAATTACTTCTATTGGGAGTTATGCATTATATTCATGTGTAAAAGTGACAAAGGTAAATATTCCCTCAACGGTAACAGAAATTGGTAATGGATCATTTTCATATTGTGAAGTTTTAGATACAATAGATATTCCATCGTCAGTTAAAACAATTGGTGAAAATGCATTTTCTTCCTGTTATGAATTGAAAAAAGTAACATTACCTTCAACAATCACAACGATACGTGAAAGCACTTTTGATGACTGTGAAAAATTAAACTCAATCATAATACCATCTACAGTTACATCTATAGGTGAAAGTGCATTTTCTACATGTTTTGAATTATCAACGATTACTATTCCTACGTCAGTAGACTCTATTTTTAAAGATGCTTTTTATTCATGTACAAGTTTAAAATCGATAATTATACCTTCATCGGTAAAATATATTGGAATCGGAGCATTTTCAAATTGTAATTCTTTAGAGTCAATAGTATTACCGTCATCTATCAAAATAATTGAAGATAAAGTTTTTTATGGTTGTGATAGTTTAAAAACAGTAACAATTCCTTCTTCAATTACATCAATTGGTTACGAATCATTTTACGATTGCGATAGTTTGAAAAGTATAATTATACCAAATTCTGTTATTTCAATTGGAGAAAGTGCTTTTAATGATTGTAGTTTTTTAAACACAGCAACAATTCCTTCATCTGTTAAAAGTATTGGTGATTATGCATTTGCTTATTGCGATAGTTTGAGAAATGTTGTGATACCTTCTTCAGTTACTTATTTAGGTATAGGTTCATTTAAATTATGCTCAAGTATAACATCAATAACTATTCCTTCATCAATTTCATCAATTAATACTGCAACTTTTTATTCTTGTGATAAATTAGAAACTATAACAATTCCTTCTTCTATTGATACAATCGGATACAGAGCTTTTGAGTCGTGCAGTAGTTTGAAGTCTGTTTATCTTCCTTCATCTATTACTTTTATTGATGAAAATGCATTTAAAAATTGTAGTTCATTAGAAGCTATAAATATTCCGAACTCCGTTGATACAATAGGATATAACGCTTTTGGATCTGATTATTTGAAAGTTTTAAAGGCTTTTACTGGTCCACAAATACATGATGCTAATCCATTAACAGGCGATACTTTATATATACCAGTTGGAACAAAAGCGGCATACGAAAATTCGGGTAACTACGATTTTAAATATATCATTGAATTTGAAGCTTGTGTTGCATCTGCAAATCTTATTAAAGTTCCAGGTCAAGGAATTATGCCAGCTATTACATTCAAAGCCGATACAACAATTTGCCCAGGACAAAATTTAACGATAAAAGCTCCAGTAGCAACTTCGTATGCTTGGAATACGAAAGCAACAACTCAATCACTTAAAGTTTCAGAAACAGGAACATATTCTGTTACAATAACGGCTCCAAACGGATGTACAAATTCGGCATCGGAACATGTTACATTCCATCAACCTTATGCCGAACAAATAAAACTTGCAACATTCAATAAAGCGAATAATGCAGTTATTATTGCATGGACACCAACTAAAGGGAAACAAATAGCAAGTTATTGTTTACAACTTTTAGATGATTTGACAGGTAAATATAAAACCATCTCAAAACGTGGTCTTTCTGATTCAACGTATGTTGTGGACAAAAAAGCTGACGTAAAAAGTCAAACATATTCGTACCGATTAATTGCTTACGATTCGGTTTGTAATGATAGTGCAATAAGTAATGTTCATGAAACTATTCATCTTTCATGCTCACAAAGTACCAATGCTAGTACCGAGGTGCAATTATCGTGGAATACATACAAAGGTTTAACTCCAGATGTGTATAAAATTTATGCAATAAATAATGGTATAGCAGTAGATTCTTTTAGCTTAGCTAACAATGGAAATCAAACGTTTCAACGTACCTATTCAAATCATAAAGCAGGTAATACCTATCGTATTGGTTTCGATTTAGCAAGTCCGGTGATTACTGGAACATTAAAGTCTGATTCAGGTCCTTATAGTCAAAGTTTAAGTAATTTGGCCGAAAGTGAATTAACTGCTTTAACTAATGAAGAAGCTGCTAAGATTGAAATTTATCCTAACCCTGCAACTACCAGTTTCTCTGTTTCGATAAACGAACCTGCAACTGTTGATATTTACTCAATTACGAGTCAATTAATCTTTAGTAAAACAATATCGTCTAACGAAAATGTTTCATTGGAAGGAATTGCTGTTGGAACATATATCGTTAAAATTAAAACAAACGATGCTGTAATAACTCGCAGTTTAGTTGTTGAGAAATAAACATTAAACGTATTTTCTTTTGATTTAAATGCCGTAGACTTTCTGCGGCATTTTGTTTTTTATAGAAATGAATTTGATTGCAATTGTTTTTAGCAGATTTCAACGTTGCAACAATAACTATATTTTAAAAATCTTCAAACTCAATTTATCTTCTATTTTTTAATCCCTTCGGGGTTAATTCCCCGAAGCTCTGCTTCGAAACAAAATAGTTTTCAAGCAATACCTCGTCAACTCTGCTACGAGGTCGTTTGTCTGTAAATTTACATCACATTTTTTTGTTTTGCATTATGTTAATAGGTATATTTGCTCATCAAAATTACCGTATTAAAAATGCAGCTACTGCCTAAAAAATATCATACATCATCCAATTTACCAACAGTTTTGTTTGGTACTTTCAACTATTGTGTTAACAATACAATACAATACAATACAATACAATACAATACAATACAATACAATACAATACAATACAATACAATACAATATCTAATATATTATAAATTCCCTCAAGCACCCTTTCCTTTCTTTTCTCGTCTTGCTCAGCAAATACTTTCATATTACGATAGAGCAATTCT
>Ga0302286_10002507_pt1 | contig 12728 bp, 8 predicted proteins | sample III_Fen_E2_3_FD_198765 | JGI IMG/M metagenome (GOLD analysis project Ga0302286, IMG submission 198765) | Peat permafrost microbial communities from Stordalen Mire near Abisko, Sweden - III_Fen_E2_3 | ecosystem: Environmental > Terrestrial > Soil > Wetlands > Permafrost | place: Sweden: Abisko...
GCGGATGACCGTGCAGTCTTTGGTCATAACATCGCCCAACTCGCGCCATAGCAGGAATGGATTCTCGGTGCCATCGTTGTTCATGATGCGATGGTTGATTTCTTCCTGCCGCTCCTTCTCCGACTCGTACACGTGATGTCCGGGGAGGTGTCCACTCTTGTGCACGCCACGCGCGTAGTTCATCGCGTTCGGCCCGGCCTGGAATCCACCGGTGATGCACGACATCAGAGAATTTGCGCCTAGCCGGTTCGCGCCGTGAATGGAGTAATCGGATTCGCCGCAAGCGTAGAGACCTGGGATGTTGGTCTTCTGTTCAGCGTCAACCCACAGGCCGCCCATGGTGTAGTGCATGCCGGGGAAAATCTTCATCGGCACGTCGCGCGGGTCGTCGCCCACGAACTTCTCGTAGATTTCGAGAATGCCTTCGAGCTTGCGGTCGAGGGTCGCACGGTCGATGTGCGTCAGGTCGAGGTAAACCATCGGCGAGCCGTCAATGCCGAGCTTGTGCTCGTACACGACTTTGTGAATAGCGCGGGTGGCGATATCACGTGGCACCAGGTTGCCGTACTTGGGATACCACTCTTCCAGGAAGTACCAGCGGTCGCTCTCAGGAATGCTCTTGAAATCGCGCTTATCGCCCAACTGCCTTGGCACCCAAACGCGGCCGCCTTCGCCGCGCGCTGATTCCGACATCAGGCGAAGCTTGTCTTCGCCCGGAATGCAAGTCGGGTGGACCTGGATGAACTCGCCGTTCGCGTAATACGCTCCCTGTTGGTAAAGAGCCGACTGCGCCGATCCCGTGCAGACCACCGAGTTGGTGGACTTTCCAAAGATCGCGCCGATACCACCGGTCGCGATGATGACCGCCTCGGCAGGGAAGGTGACAACTTCCATGCCGCGCAGGTCCATGGCGCAGATACCGCGGCAAACACGGTTCTCGTCCATAACGCCAGAAAGAAACTCCCAGCCTTCGTACTTCGTGACCTTGCCTTCCGACTCATAACGGCGCACCTGCTCATCGAGCGCGTACAGAAGCTGCTGCCCGGTGGTCGCGCCGGCGAAGGCGGTTCGGTTGTAAAGCGTTCCGCCGAAGCGGCGAAAGTCGAGCACGCCTTCTGGAGTGCGATTGAAAGGCACTCCCATGCGGTCGAGCAGGTCGATAATGCCCGGCGCCATGTCGCACATGACCTTGACGGCCGGCTGGTTGGCGAGGAAGTCGCCGCCGTACACCGTGTCGTCAAAGTGCTGCCAGGTGGAGTCGCCCTCGCCCTTCAGGTTCTTGGCGGCATTGATGCCACCCTGGGCGCAGACCGAGTGAGACCGCTTGACCGGGACGATGGAGAAGAGGTCAACGTGACCTCCCATCTCGGCAATCTTAATGGTGGCCGCCAGACCCGCCAGCCCGCCACCCACGACAATAATCTTAGGATGCGCCATAAAAATGTTGATTTCTTCGTAACACAAATAATGCGACCGAAGCCGCCGAACTATCGCAACTGGGTAGTTTCGGTTTGAATAACGCTTGGAGCCGGCTCCATCGGAGCGGTGATAAAGGCCCGAATCGTCACCAGCCCGATTGCCACCAGGGCAACTGCCAAGCCGAGACAGATATAGCCGAGACGCTTGCGCGCCTGCTCGCCGACGGTGATGCCCCATTTCGCACAGAACAGCCACACGCCATAGGAAAAGTGCCATGAGGCTGCCGTGATGCCGATAACATACGCAGCCACCGCCCACGGATTCTGGAACTCATGCTGCACCTTCCAGAAGGCCGCGTTGTATCCACCGCCCATCAGGTGAACACCGCTGAAGCGCATGTAATACAGGTGATAGCAGATGTAGAAGAAGGCAATCATCCCGGTCCAGCGCTGCGACGTATATAGCCAATTGCCGGTCCAGGGGTATTCGCCCACGTTCGAATCGCCGCGATACCAGATGTAGAAGCCATAGAGCGCGTGATAGAGCAGGGGCAGAAAGATAAATCCCCACTCCAGGACTGCAACGAACGGCAGGCCTGTCAGGAACTTGACCTGTTCGTTATAGGCAACCGCGCCTTTCATCGCCTCAGAGTTGGAGATGAAATGTTCCAGCAGGAATGCGCCGATGGGAATAATGCCGCTCAGCGAATGCAGGCGGCGGAGCAGGAACGAGTTGCCCTCTCCGGCGCGCAGCGACTGAACACCGCCGGGGATTGGGACGGTACCTTTTTCGATAGGACTGGCGGATGATGCCACGACGCCGACTCCTTTATGACTCGCGGGTATGAATATGCGAACCTTGCATTATCAATTTCACAAACTATACAAGTCAAGAAATGCTGCAACCAGTTTGATTCGTGCGAAACTACCACAATTTGCCCTGCGCCGTTGTGAAACATCGCGGGTGTTGTGGCCCAGGGGTTTCGACCGCTCGTTGAGAATAGCGGAAAGGGTTGCCCCCCAGCTGGTGACGGACGTCACTGAGCCTAGTGAGGATGCAAGTCACCCAGATGGTCGGCCCACTCCAGGAACTGCCGGAAGGCCGCGCCCCGATGGCTGTAACGCGCCTTCTCTTCCGCCGTAAGTTCGGCAAACGTCTTTTCGATCTGCGGAAAAAAGAACAGCGGATCGTAGCCAAAGCCTCCCGAACCGCGCCTCGCGTGCAGAATGATGCCTTCTGCCTTGCCGTGAAATGTTGCTAGCGTGTGTCCGTTGCGGGCGACAGCGATAACGCAGACAAATCGTCCCGTGCGGTACTCGTCCGGAACGTCGTGCAACTCGCGCAGCAGTCGATTGTTGTTGGCTTCGTCGTCGGAATTGCCCGACTCTTCATCGGGGCTGTGTTCGTATGCGGCGTAACGGGCTGAGCGAACTCCCGGCGCGCCCTGCAAGGCGTCAACTTCCAGACCAGAGTCGTCGGCAATCACCAGATCGCCGTCGCTGTACTGGCTGTAGTACCCGGCCTTTTTGCTGGCGTTTGCCTCAAACGTGAGACCGTCCTCCACCGCTGACGGCAGGGCAGAAAAGTTCGCAAGCGTGGCGATCTCAATACCGTGTGCGGCGGCTGCGCCGACGAGATCCCGGATTTTGCCTTGGTTCGAGGTGGAGACCAGCACTCGTTTCATGCGGCTTCCATTATGCGTGATTCCGGATTGGTTCCTCATGTTCGAGCTGATTGAGTTCCTTGAGTGATCGATAAATCTTCCACACGGTCAGCAGCAGAGCCGCGGAAATCAGGAAGATGCCGACATTGATCAGCCCCGCGGCGAAATCAAAGGACACGCGGGACCGCCCGACGCCAAGGAGCCCGCACAATCCGGCGGCAATAAAGACTCCGCCGGTGATCCGGCGCAAATCAGAGGTGCGACGGTTCAATGCGCCAGCCAGACCCAGTAGGAGAGCGGCGAGAAAGAAGAACAGCCACTTCACTTGCGAATATTCGGAAATGTCCACCGCTACCGCGTCGGTAAATGTCTTGACGTGCATTGCTACCAGGATGGAGTGGTTCTCCAGCAAGTCAGCCAGAGCGGCAAAACTGATGCAGACAGCCGAGCACACCGCCAGCAACCGCTGGCCCAGGATTCCCGCAAGGTAAGAGAGGCTGACAAATGTCAGCCAGTACAACAGTATGAACACGAGGTCCATGTACGTATTGCGAATCACCATCTGAATGTTGTGGGCAATTCCTTCTCGGTCGCTCTTCCCGCCGGCGGCTTGGACCGCCTCGTTGAGCGATGCGGCATCAGCGCCAAGTTCCACAAGCAGAATTCGGTTGGAGTGTGACCCCTGAAAGTTGGTCGCTACCATCATCAGGATGGCCCAGAATGAAAGAGCGATTACAAAGGTTGCGACAATTTTTTCAGTCGTTCGCATAACTATGGCTCCGACGGTACGCAGATCTGACTAAGACTACCGCTGATGGGACGCAATCGCTAAGACGGAACGGCGAAGATCGTTGCACCAGAGCATGGTAAGTTAGCACTGCCAGTATAGGATACGACCCAAGTCTCACGAGGGCAGCGCCATAGTGACTACATTCGGTTTTACACGCGTACAGATGGACTCGCAACCCGTAGGGCACGTCACTACTGTGGCACTCCCGTCCAGGTCCCACGCCGAATGACCCCCTCACCGTTTCCCGACCATGAAAGCGCCATGGCACGCGAGCAGGGCCTCGCGCGTCAGCTTTCGCAGCGCCAAATCGGAATGATCGCCGTTGGCGGAGCGATTGGCACAGGACTGTTTCTGGGCAGTGCCATTGCGGTTCGCACCGCTGGACCCGGCGTCATCCTGACCTATATCTTTGCCGCCATTATTACGCTCCTGCTCATGGCGTGCCTGGCGGAAATGGCTGTCGCACATCCCACCGCTGGGTCTTTCGGCATCTATGCCGAGCTCTACGTTTCACGTTGGGCGGGATTCGTGGTCCGCTACACATACTGGGCGGCACAGTCGATCGCCATCGGCGGCGAGGCAGTGGCGGCAGCAATCTACACCCAGTGGTGGTTTCCAAATACCCCAGCGTGGATGTGGGTGCTGGCGTACTCCGCGGCGCTCATCGGCATCAATTCCATGAGCATTGGAGCCTTCGGAACCTTCGAGTACTGGTTTGCGATGATCAAGGTCACGGCCATTCTGGTGTTCATCATTCTTGGCACTGCAATGATCTTCGGAGTGCATCAGGACCACCCCATAGGATTCGCCAACTTCTACAACTACGGCGGCTTTCTTCCTCACGGACTCCTGGGCACATGGCTGGCTCTAGCCGTGGTGATTTACAGCTTTATCGGCGCGGAAGTCGTCGCCGTCACTGCGGGTGAAGCGAAAGACCCGGAAAAGAGCGTGCCTCGCGCTATGCGCACGCTGCTTGCTCGGCTTGCCATTTTCTATGTTGGCGCAATCGTCGTGCTGATCGGCGTCATGCCTTGGACCCAAATTCAGCCGGGGCACGACATTACCGTCAGCCCATTCGTGCGCGTGTTTGAGGTAATGCACATTCCAGCAGCGGCGCAAATCATTAACTTCGTGGTGCTGACGGCGGCGCTCTCGAGCATGAACTGCAATTTGTATATGGCCACACGCATGATGTTTTCGTTGTCGCGTGCGGGCTATGCTCCTGAAAGTTTAGGCCGCGTATCGCCGAAGGGCACTCCGTTTGCGGCGCTGTTGTTCTCCGCCGGAGGACTCGCCGCGGCGGTATTGCTGGCCTACCTTTTCCCGGGTTCTGCGTATCTCTATATGCTCGGCATTTCGTTGTTCGGCGGGCTCTTCGCGTGGCTGATGATCTTTATGACTCACCTGCGTTTTCGCCGCCACTGGGACGCGCACACCGACCGAACGATGCCGATACGCGTGAAGTATTTTCCGTTCACCACGATTCTCGGCGGAACAGCCGTGCTCGCCGTCCTTATTTCGACGTGGTGGGCCGATGGCATGCGCGTGACCCTGCAGGCGGGCGTTCCGTGGCTGATCCTCCTCACGATTGCGTACTATGCCGTAGGTCGCCGAAGAGTGATGGCGCACAAGTTGCGCTAGCCGCCCGGGAAGCCGCAGCCTCCTCGAGCGGCAAGTAAGCCGCTCCACTATTGCTGCTTAAACGTCCCGTAGGGCGACTGCGCCGGTGCAGCTGCGTCTTTCACCACCCACCGTCGCATGGCAGCGTCGGCGACCGCATAGCCCCAGTCGATCAGTTGTTCTTGCAGGGGACCTTCCACGGCCGCCAGCCGCGTGGCTGTCTCCGCCAGTTTGGTCGTGACGTCAACCGGACAAACCAGTGCGTCGGGCAGTTGGTAATTCTGGATGTTCGATCCGATGCCCCAGTACGAGCCGTCGCGCACTCCCAGATCGAAGAGTTCCACGATTGACCGCGTCCGCAATATCACCACCTGGCTGTAAATGATGTTTAGCACCCGATTGGTCTGGCCGAGCCAATCGTGCTTCGGATCGGATTCCAGCCCTAGCGCGCCCCCTCCATTACTGACCAGAACTGTCCTATTGCGCTTCCATGCAGTCTCCAGCCCCAGGTTGTCGTAGACGCCACCGTCGGCCAGCACGGCTTGTTTGCGGAAGTCGGGCGTAATCTCCGCTACCGGCTTGACGTTCGGGTCAAAGCTGTTCGGATCGAGGTCGAGTACGCACGGAGACAGCACAGGAGGAAACGCCGATGACGCGGCCACCGCAGTTGCTAGTTCGACGCCGGGATTCCGAATCAGCCCAACCTTCCAGTCGCCCATGTACGGTTTCGAGAAGCGCCATAGCACTCCGGTCTGCAGGCTGGTGGCATTGAAAACGAATCGCGGCTTATCGGGTATCTGCTGTAACGTCACGTGATGGTACAGAAACTTGTTGTAGTGAGCGACGATGTGTTTTGAGACGCCCCCCAGGATGCCCTCGAGGACCGAAGTGACATCCACCGTCTGTGACGCCATGTTTCGGATGGGCTGCGTTACCTGCTGGTCGAAGTTCAGGGCGAATCCGTTGGTGTCGAACCCCAGGTTGCTCCAGTTCATGGCCAGCGCCCCATTCGTGATGGAGCCGCCAGACACGCTGGAAACCATGTCCAGCTTAGGCAGGTAATGAAGCTCGTTCAGACGCCAGAGCGAGCCCAGATGAAACAGCATGGCGCGATAGCCGCCGCCCGACATGCACAGAGCAAGGCCATCCGAAGGCTGGACGGGATCTCCGGGTTGATCGTGAACGGGCGACAAGGCTGCAGAAATCTTCGGGTCGTCGGGCATTGTGCCTCCAGTAAGCGTACGAACGAGCCGCTCATTCGCGGGTGAGGCGCACTTTAGCACTAATTGAACAGGGCGGAAAGAAGAAATGCCGAAGCACTCGATACGAGCGCTCCGGCATGTAGCGGTTCGATCCGGCGCCGAGTTAGAAGATGATCTTCGCCCCGATCTGAATGTGACGGGAGCCGCCAGAACCCACAACCGGGTTTGAGGCGCCTACGTCTGGAGTGAACTGAGCGATGCCGAGGGTGCTGGTATCGGCGAGATTCAGATCGATGTTCGAGAAGTTTGGGTGGTTCATGATATTGAAGAACTCACCGCGAAGCTGAAGGTTTACGTGCTCGCCAAGCTGGAAGCTCTTGGTGACCGAGAAATCCCAGTTTGCGTACGCCGGGCCGCGCCAATTGTTGCGCCGCATATTGCCGAATGTACCCGGCTCCATCGGCACAATGACCGCACTGCCTTGCTGATAGCATCCGTAGGTTTGCAACTGTGACGCCGACGCATGGGCTGCGCACTGTGGGTTCGTCGTGCCATCTTGGTAAAAGGGAATTGGCACCCACGGGCTCCACTTCAGGTCGCTGGCGTTGCCGTAAAAGTTCCAGCGGTCATTGAATTCACCCGTCGCGCTGATGTCGTTGGTGTCGTCGTAAAAGCCGATCGAATAACCGCTTTGGATGGTGACGATGTTGTTAATCTGCCAGCCTTCGAGCAACTGCGCGAAGCCCTTCTTGCCGGGCAGATTGTAGGTCATCGCAAAGGTGAAACGGTGCCGCAAGTCGAGGTCACTATTGCCCCGGTCGGCGGAATTGTCGTAACTGTTTTGCGGTTGCGCCGCCCGGTTGCTAGATGCCGTGTCGATGGCATGTGACCAGGTGTAGCCGGCGATGAAGTTCAGGCCCTTATATGCGCGCTGCGTGAGTGTGACCTGTAATCCGTTGTAGACCGAGCTATCGAGGTTTTGCAGGAAGTTGATATACGACAGGTAAGGGTACTTATTCACGAAAGGACGACCAGATTGCTGGTCCCCTTCGGTGTCGAGAGCGGGAATGTTCTGGTTGATGTCGTTAATGCTGTATAGCTTCGTACCCTTATTCCAGACATAGGCAATCTGCAGCGAGGTGGTGTTGCCGAACGCATGCTCGATGTTGACGTTAAAGGTCTGGATGTAAGGACTCACCAGATTGCGATTTACGCCTAACAGCGCACAGGCTGAATCGTACGAACAGGAAATGGAACTCAGGCCGGTATCGAAGAGCGGGCCAGCCGAAGTCCAATTAATCTCGCTTGCGCTCAACGATTTCACTACCGACAGCATGTTGCCGGTGTTGATACCCGCAGCTCCTGTCGGAATCGTGTTCAGGCCGGTCGTTGAGGCGTTGGTGACGCCGTTCTGGCCTATGAAAACGGAGATGTGAGGAACTTCATACGTCATTCCATAGCCGGCCCGCAGTACCGTCTTGCCGTCCCCGAACATGTCATAGGCAAGGCTCAGATGCGGGGCAAAGTTGTTGCCGTCGATGTTGTAAGGCGAGCTAATCTGCTTGCCTACTTGCACCACTCCCTGCTGTAGGTCGAAATTTCCCAGCAGGTTATTCGCTTCCTTGATCGGCAGGGCAATGTCGTAACGCAGCCCGGCGCTAATGGTCAGACGAGCAGTGGCGCGCCAGTCGTCCTGCACGTAACCGCCAAATGCGGTCATGTGAATACTGCGTTTGCTGTCGCCGATAAAAAGCTGTCCGCGGCGAGGATTGCCGTAGACGAAGTTTTCCAAGGCAGATAAGCCATTGCGCGATGTGAAATCAACGCGGCCCCGTCCGTAGCGGTTGCGAAGGTTCTCCGTGGATCCGTAGCGATACTCGCCGCCGAAACGTACGTTATGGCGGCCTAGGGCGACCGAGGCATTATCCGATACCTGGTAGGTCTGGTTCGGTGTAGTGAACAGCGGCCATGCACCGTTACCGCCCAGTCGGCTAAACCCGCTGACGCGAATTTCCGGGAAGCCAAAATTGACTGGGTCTGTCACGCCTGTGTTGATGCCGTAGGTCGTCTTTGGATCTTTTCCGGCATCGACGGGATCGAGTTGCTGCCAGAAGCTGTTGTAGGCGAAGCGCAAGTTATTGACCCACTTTGAATTCGGAGTCCAGGTCCAGCTTGCGCCGCCAACGTTTACGCGGGTCTTGGCCGCCGACAGGAAGTATGGCTGAAGCACGTTGACGTCTTCTTCAACCTGATCGCTTTCACCATAGAAGTAGCGTCCTGAAATGGTGTGGTTCTGGTTCGGGTGGTAGTCAACCTTAGTAATGAAGTTGTTTTCGCTGTTCGTATTGTTTAAGTTCAGGTTGACGGCCGTGGGATCGTTAGGGTCCGTCACGCCAAAATTCGTCGGATAGTACTTTGCCACATTCTGGCTCAGGGAATTGCAGCTGCCTGTGGCGTTGCACTCGGCGAAGGCATCCACCAGGCTGGTCGTCGGATCTCCGTTGGCTACAGTCACCGGGCTGAAGACATTGCCGGGGTTTCCGACCTTGTGTTTTGCGCCTTCGTAATTGGCGAAAAAGAACAGTTTGTTCCTGATGATGGGCCCGCCGATGCTGCCTCCATACTGGTTGAGATTTAGCTCTGAAGCCGGCTGCGGATAGGGATTGAAATAGTTGCGAGCGTCGAAGGCGCTATTACGCACAAACTCGTACGCCGTGCCATGGAACTGGTTAGTGCCGCTTTTGATGCCGACGTTCACCACGGCTCCCGGCTTCCAGCCGTACTCGGCCGTCTGGTTTTCCATGGTGTTGAATTCCTGGATCGCGTCGATCGGAAGGTGAGTCGCAGGCGTACCCTGCACTCCCTCCGCGTTGATCACGGTAGTGCCGTAGTACACGTCATTATCGTCGGTGCCGTCCACCAGGAAATTGTTGTCTTCCGGGCGATTTCCGTTCGAGCTGATCGAAAGAAATCCGCCGCCGGGGATGCGCTGCACACCGGGGCGTAATGTCAACAGGTTCTGAAAGTCGCGGCCCTGCAACGGAAGCTCATTGATCGACTGATTGCTGAACGATCCGCCCAGCACATCGTTGGTCGTATCTACCAGCGGTGCTTCTTCGGTTACGGTCACTGTTTCCGTGGCGCCGCCTGGCTCCAGTTGGACATCGATGCGCAGGTCTTTTGCCACTTCCAGGCGCACACCAGTGCGTTCGACGCGCTTAAATCCCGGCGCGGACGCCGTAACGAGGTAAGGACCCGGGTCTAGATTTGGTGCAACGTATTCACCGCTACTCGAAGTAGTAAGCGTGCGCGTGACGTCAGTGCCCGTGTTCTTGATCACCACCGTGGCCCCTGACACAACCGCGCCAGTCTTGTCGGTTATAGTTCCGCTGATGCGTCCTTGATATGTCTGTGCTGAGGCGATAACAGCCAGCCCCACCAGAAACACAATTACGCCCAACCCTCGATGCTTCTTCAGCATTTGAGATCCCCCAATCGTCCCACTGTGTTGTCAGGCAAAAATCAGTAGATTTTGTGAATCGACGATTCCAACTTGCCGTCAACCGCCGACAGTACGTACTCGGTGCCCCCTGAACCCGTCCAGGACTTCACATTAAATGTCCCGGTATTTCCTATTTTGTACACCGCAATGTTGCGAAATGTAAGGGGCGTGCCGGGTTTGCACACTTCCGGTTTCTCGCTCGGTTGCAAAAAGTACGCCGCGCCCTTGCCTGTCAGAGTGCTATTACCGTTCTCGTCCACGAGTACCGCATTGCGCTCATCCACCGCAATTTCACGGATCGACGTCGCCATGCCGTCCTGCAAAATGCGCGCCAGAAAACCGACAGACCTCCCCAGGCGATCCCGCTTTACGAAATGCTGATCCGTTAGGATGCCCTGCATGTTCGGCACGTCAAGGAATGCTTTCGCTAGTGTCACCTGCTTGTTGTACGGATCCGCCAGCGTTTCTTTTGAGACGGCAGTGTCATTCATAGCCGTAAAGACAAATTCGCCCAGCACCGCCAGTCCGGCGCTGGTGCCACCGATCGGAACATGCTCGCGCAGTCGCTCGTTGATTGCCGCTTGCACCGGAGTGCCTTGCCAATACTTCACATAGTTCGACTGATCGCCGCCCGTGATGAAAATCGCTTCCGCGTGGCGTATGGTATCCGCGACGAACAGAGCCATCGCCGCGTCCTTGTCGGGAATCGCGAGCGTCGCCACCGAATTCACCTTGCAGAGTTTTTGTATATATGGGTTGTAATCGTCTTCCCCCGTCGCGGTGAGGATGAGGAAATCGCCGCCGTGTGAGCGCTCACACAGCCAGCGAAATGCCGGGTCCTGATCGGCGCCGCCTCCCATCAAGGCCGCGCCTAGCTGCGGCTGCGTGATTATGTCGTTGGCATGGCCGACGCGCGTGTAGCGATAGTGGGGCTTCTCTCCAGTTGGCATCGGTTGACCGTACCCCAAGGGAAACCCAATCAACACTAAAAGAGTGCCGAGTACAACATTACCTTTTGGTCCCAGAAGCGTAACCTCCTTTATATCCGCGGCTTACAGGGATAGACAGTCATTTGGGTCGCGTCTAGGGCACCCATCTATCAAGCCCCCGCTATCGCTTTAACGCGGGTCGGGCGGTTCCCGAATCAGTCCAAACCATCCCATATTCCCACTGAATGTGAAGAACTGTAAAATAATTCAGATTTTCCTGTTGCAAAAGCGACTTTTTGGGAGAAAATGCGTCTATACGAGTAACCCAAATCAGGTGGGCGCCGCAACCCCGACAGCAACCCAATAGGCGCCCACCGCCCCCTTAATCAGTAATCCGGTTTGCATCCTTCTAGCTAGTCTGCGACAACACTCACACCGTCAACGTGGCGGTCCTATTCCCTGAGGAGTTGGAACGAGGACGTTCAGTGTGCGTTTCTGGCTGTTAATGAAAAACATTCCATTCGCCGAATAGCAGAGCGCATTCCAGACGGGTCGAGGACCGGGTGCCAGAACCACTTGTGTCATCTCGCCGGTGTCGGTATCGAATTGCGCATAGAGCGGCTCACGCTTGGCGTGTTGTTCAACTGGGATCAAGGCTGCGAAGAGCCGGTCACCGGCCACTCTTGGATTAATGATCCGGAAGTCTTTCGGAGGTTTCAGCTTCGCAGTGAAGAGCAGGTCGCCATTTTCTGAAATGGCGGACACGGCGGGCGTGTTGCCCGTTCGAACCAGCCAAACATTATCCGTGCCCGGAGCCGTTATGGGAATTGGAACCAAAGGCTGTTCGTAGCGCCGATTCGGCCCCGGTGCCGAGAGCTCCGATGGAAGGCGGACCTCACGGCCGTGAGTCCCATCCGAGTTGTAGAGCAGCGCAAGCAAAACTCCAGGATTGTGTTCTTGCGGATTCGCTCTCCCGATAATCAGAACGGTCCCGTTTGCGAAGACCGCCAGTTTGGATCCCGCCAATTGGGGCACGAGGTGAATTCGTGAGACCAACTCGCCGCCGCTGCTGAATCGCAACAACTCGGTCGCCGGATTCGTTGTCCCGCGGACGACAAATCTGGGATGGCCGTTTTCGACGATTTCGTCTTTCCAGGGATAGCTGCTCTGCAGCAGGAGATCGGTTTCGCCGTTCGGACCGGGAGAAAAGTAATAGTTGAGGTCAGTCGTGAATCCTGGCAGGTGCTGCACGTCAATACGAGCGAGCACGTCACCGTTTGGCGAGATGCGAACGATGTCGGGGCGGAATTCGTCTTTCCCCTCATCTGCGAAAATGGTGATGTTGCCGTCGTCGCCGCAGCCTGGCAGGGAGCCAGACGACTCCAGTCTGCCCTGGAGATCCGCCGGAAGCGTGACGCTGGAGGCGATCTCGAGTCGGTCCTGGGTGCTGCCGGCGATTGCAAGCAGAGAAACGGCGAGCGCAAGCATGGATGCTCGATTGATCATGGCCTCGCCAAGAGTCTGGGCCAATACTTCTGGCAAAGCAAGCGATGCGGCTCTCGCTCGGCGCTACAATATTTGAAGGTAGTGCCATGAAACCTGA
>Ga0302286_10002509_pt1 | contig 12723 bp, 8 predicted proteins | sample III_Fen_E2_3_FD_198765 | JGI IMG/M metagenome (GOLD analysis project Ga0302286, IMG submission 198765) | Peat permafrost microbial communities from Stordalen Mire near Abisko, Sweden - III_Fen_E2_3 | ecosystem: Environmental > Terrestrial > Soil > Wetlands > Permafrost | place: Sweden: Abisko...
CCATTTGTTTGTGGACGAAAGTCATCAATTTAAAAATCTTATGTTCAATACCCGGCACGACCGTGTAGCAGGATTGGGTAATCATGATGGTAGTCAGAAAGCACTTAATATGCTTTACGCCCTACGTACGATACAGGAGCAAACGGGAAAAGATCTTGGGGCAACGTACCTTTCAGGAACCACCATTTCCAACTCACTGACCGAGCTATATTTGCTATTCAAGTACCTTCGACCAAAGGAACTGGAGCGGCAGAACATCAATTGTTTCGACGCATGGGCAGCCATATTTGCCAAGAAAACCACCGACTTTGAGTTCTCCGTCACCAATCAGGTTATTCAAAAAGAACGTTTCCGTTATTTTATCAAAGTGCCGGAATTGGCAGCTTTTTACAATGAAATCACTGACTATCGGACAGCTGAGGACGTAGGAGTTGATCGTCCAAATAAGAACGAAATTCTCCACAACATTCCTCCTACACCCCAGCAGGAGGAGTTTATAAAAAAATTAATGGAGTTTGCTCAAACAGGTAATGCGGAGATCTTAGGACGCGCACCGTTATCAGAATCAGAGGAAAAAGCAAAAATGCTGATTGCCACCGATTACGCCCGCAAGATGGCTCTTGATTTGCGTATGATTAGTCATGACAAATACAGTGACCATCCCGATAACAAGGCAAGTCACTGTGCCAAAACGATTGCAGCATATTACCACAAGTATGAAGCACAAAAAGGAACACAGTTCGTTTTTTCCGATTTGGGCACCTATCAACCCGGATCGTGGAGTGTCTATTCGGAAATTAAGCGCAAGCTTGTTGAGGATTACGGTATTCCGTCACATGAAATACGGTTTATTCAGGAGTGTAAAACGGATAAAGCACGTAAGTCAGTTATAGATGCGATGAATGACGGGAAGGTACGAGTTATCTTTGGTTCTACGTCTATGCTCGGAACAGGAGTAAATGCTCAAAAACGGGCAGTTACAGTGCATCACCTTGATACACCATGGCGACCTTCTGACCTGCAACAGCGGGATGGTCGTGCAGTCAGAAAAGGCAATGAGGTAGCTAAATTATATGCTAACAATCAGGTGGATGTAATTATCTATGCTGTTGAGAAATCGCTTGACAGCTATAAATTCAATTTGCTGCATTGCAAACAGACTTTCATTTCGCAGCTTAAAAGCGGTGCGATGGGGGCACGTACCATTGACGAAGGAGCAATGGATGAGAAAAGTGGCATGAATTTTTCAGAATATATGGCTATCCTCTCTGGGAATACCGACTTGTTGGATAAATCCCGATTGGAAAAGAAGGTGGCTGCATTAGAGAGTGAACGCAAGTCGTTCAACAAAGACAAAAGCGGATCAGTATGGAAACTACAGGAATATACCCGAACACTTGACCACAACAACGAGTGCATTGCTCACATGACTTCCGATTACGAAGCATTTCAATCTCGTGTAAAAACAGATAAAGACGGATATACTCTCAATCCACTAAAATTAGATGGGTTGCAGACAATGGATGTAAAGAGTGTCGGAACAAAGTTGCAAGAGATTGCAAAAAATGCTACTACCGGAGGTGAATATATGCATATTGGAGAATTATATGGTTTTCCAGTTCTAGTCAAAACAGAAGCGACTGTGAAAGATGAACAAGAACAAAAGCAAAACCGTTTCTTTATCGAAGGCGCCTTTAAATACACTTATAACAATGGGCTAATCGCCATGAGCGATCATAAAGCCGCTACTCTGAATTTCCTGAATGCTTTGGAACGAATTCCAAAACTCATTGAACAGTATAGGGCACAAAACGTAACAATGGAAAGAGATATACCTACTTTACATGCAATAATAAATGGCATATGGAAAAAGGAAGAAGATTTGAAAAAACTGAAAAGTGAATTCTCTTCGTTGGAACGTAAGATACAGCTTACATTAATTCCCAAACAAGGAGTTCAGTCAAATGAAGGACAAAAGCAGTCAGTTACAGAAATGAAGTTAGAAAAGGATAGTTGCCAGTTAGTTCGTATTCGCGTTTAAACAATTAAAACAAAATAACCCAAGCCGGTAGTTGCGGGGGAATTTACCCAAAGATGTTAAAACGACTAAAAGTATAAAAGCATTAGAGTTATTCTTGTAATCTATTTTATCCAAATCTATTTGGTCAATATTCATAATTCAATATATTTATGTCCCCAGATTTTAAGCTCATTCAATACTCCTTCCAATTGGCGACCTTTTTCTGTAAGTGAGTATTCTACTTTGGGAGGAATTTGAGAATAAGCCTTTCTTTCAATAATTTTATTTTTTTCCAAAGTCTTCAATTCTTTAACAAGCATACGAGTATTTATACCTTCTATGCTATTTTCCAATTCTCCAAATCGTTTCGTGCCCTCGTTGAACAGTATATAAATAATAGAAAATGTCCATTTTCCACCAATTAATTCTGTGGTATTTCTTATTGGGCATGAAGTTATTTCAGAAATTTTCTTATTCATAAATCGTTTGTTTCAACCGTTACAGTACATTTTGGTATTATTAGACATTTTGGTAACTACTTGCAAAAGTAAAGTAATAAATATACATTTGCAAACAATTAAGAATATAATTAATTATTTAAAATATGAAGAATATATTTTCAACTTTGAAATTGGGCTCAAAACAGGAGTTAACAAATAGATTGGCTGTAGCACCAATGACAACATCCCAGAGCTATCCTGATGGAACTATTAGCGAAGAGGAATCATTGTGGATTGAGCGTTTAGCATCCGATGGTTTTGGTTTAATTATAACATGCGCTACTGCTATTTCTAAACAGTCAATCGGTTTTCGCAATCAACTCAGTGCAGGAGATGACATTATGTTGCCCGGACTAACCCAATTGGCAGAACGCCTAAAATCATATAAAAGTAAAGTTGTATTGCAACTATGCCATGCCGGATCAAGAGCAATACCTGAACTTGCAGGAGGTTTAGCCTATAGTGCGAGTAGCTATTTATTGCCCCAAATACCGGATTTTGTTCCGCCGCAAACTTTGTCTAAGGTACAAATTTCAGAAATAATTGAGGACTTTGCTATGGCTTGTGAGAGGGTTGCAAAGGCTGGTCTTGCCGGTATCGAATTTCACGGTGCAAATGGTTTCTTGTTTACGCAATTCATCAGCACGATGACAAACCAGCGAGAAGATGAATATGGCGGAAGCTTAACTAACAGGGCTCGTTTTGCACGGGAGGTCGTACAGGCTTGCCGGAAAAGAGTTCCTGCGGGTTTTATTATCGGGTTTCGTATGAGTTTTGAGAGTGCAGGCTTAGAAACAGGGCTTGACATCGATGAAAATATACAAATTGTAAACTGGCTGGCAGAAGATGGCATTGATTATTTACATGTTTCACATCTATTTTATGATGCCAAAAGTGTAAAATATCCTGATAAAATTGCGTTGCAATATATTAGTGAACGCGTAACTAAAGATATTCCAATTGTATGTGCAGGAGGAATTACAAGTGTGGGTGATGCTAATAAAGCACTAGAATATGGTGCTGGTATAGTGGCTATTGGTCGTGCTGCTATTGGAAATATAAAATTACCCGAATACTTTGCTCGGGGTGAAGAGCTCCCGTTTAAAGCCCCTTTTTCAGAGGAGAATTTGATTAAATTAGGGATAAGCAATGATTTTCTCGATTATATGAAGCTGCCCTTTATTTTACAGGCGTTAAACATTATTGATGTACAGTGATTATGGAAAGCAAACTATTACAGCCAATCAAAGCTCAATTGGAATTGCAGACAAAATTATTCTTGATGGTTTTGATAGATATTTCGGAATTGGAGGCTAATAGGAAACCGGGAAAGAACATAAACTCCATCAAATGGATTTCGGGTCATATCGTAAATACTCGAATGACTTTATTAAGTATTCTTTCAGGGCAAAACAATTATAAAGAGTTTGAGGCATTTTTTGGAAAAGGAACATCGAAGTCGGTTGGGCTTACTTATCCTCCGATAACCAAAATTATAGAAAGGTGGCAGCGAGTAACAGAAGAACTAATGATTAAAATTGAAAATACCTCTGATGAACAGTTGCTTTCAGAGCCACCTTTTCAGACATCGATTTCTGACACTACTTTTTTAGGGTTAATTGCTTTCTTTGCCCTCCATGAAGCTCAGCATATGGGTCAATTATCAATCATTCGAAAAATGAACGAAGAAGAAATCACCCTTTATGATAGGGTAATTTGTAATTGAGCATTAAATAGTTTTTTATATAGTTCTATTTTAGAACGAGACTATTGAAGACCAAAAAAAGAACATCACGTTTAACGTGATGTTCTTTTTTTGTGATATAAAAACATTCTTGAATTAACTACTCAAAATCATTCATTTGCATACTGAGCGTCATTTTCTAAATTATATTGATTTTGCCTTGAATAAGCATGGCTATCAACTGATGAGTTTTTCTGCGAATATTTTTTCCCCCATTTACTTAAAGCAATAGAGATCTCATACAAATCTTTTCCTTTCTCAGTCAAACTGTATTCTACGGTAGGAGGTACAGTAGGATATATTTTACGCTTAATAATATCATTTTCTACCAAATCCAGAAGTTCTTTCGATAAAACTCGCGGACTTATTATATCGATAAGCTTTGCCAATTGACTATATCTCATTGTACCTTCTCTCATAAGGAGAAATACAATAGAAAATGTCCATTTTCCTTGAATTACTTCCATTGCATTGCGAATGGGACAATCAAATTCCTGAAGTTTCTTTTTATTCATAATGGTTTTCTTAAGTAGACAATTACAAAATCATTAGTTTGCAAATATACATTTTTTTATTCTTTAATGTAGTTTCCAAATTAAATATATTCAACAATCTGCTTTTTTTTGCGTAGCAATAAACATATGCGACTGTAGTAAATTACATGACATAAAAATAAATATAGATTTTAAATTAAAAGTTAATATGCAAAATATTAAGTATTGTTCAAAGAATTTACTACACGATTATATCAATCATTTCATAAGAACGTCAACTGTTCACAAACTTAAAAATTCAAACAAAATAGAGAAGCGGCTGAATCTAAAAAACGAATTTGAATTAATTTGAATTTTATTACATTTTTTTCAAAAAATAATAGAATGATAATTAGCAAAACAGACAAAAAGGATAGTATTAGATTTATTTGTAAGTTCTTGTTTCATTGAACTATAATTTTGATATTTGATAATGCTAGTTGATACATGATTCATTCCTAGTTAGTTTTCATTTACAAATATTCACCTGAAAGCTTGTAGTAAATGTAGAATTAATTGTCAATATTATGTAGTAAAATATACAAACAATCTTTAGGAACGTAAATAATTTGAGACAATAGATTTAAAATTAAAGGTTGATTTTGAATATGTAAAATACATAACAACAAAATACAATTAACAAAGTCTAGATGTAACGGATATTAAATAGATAGGAGCCGGAACTAGTTACACTAATTGTAAGCTGAATTTATAATTTGAATTTTAAACAATATAGGTATGCAAAAATGCATTTTAACACTTTGTTTGGTAGTTTTATCCTGTGTTGCGAGTACGGCTCAGCAGGCAGAATATAATATGGGCAGCAACTGGGTGTACCCTACGGCTCAGAAGTATATGGGGATGGATTTTATCAACTCTACTACAGGGTCGTTGGTAAACAACGGAACAATATTGTATAGTAAAAGCTTTACAAATAATGGAAATGTCAACTTTGTAAATACACTAGCTACTAATCCAGCTTTGAGTCAATTTACAGGTTCAGCCCAACAGCGTATTTCGGGAACAGGTTCTACACGTTTTTATAGCCTTCAGTTTATTAATCAACTAGTGGCAGGAGCCTATAGTCTGGAGCAAGATATTACGGTCGCTCATCAGGCGGACTTTACGAAAGGGATTGTAACCACCTTACAAACTACCCCTGAAACAGCCATGAATATGGTACTGTTTGAAACCGATGCTACAAGTATAAATGCTTCGGATAACAGTTTTGTGGATGGCTTTGTAAGCAAAGTTGGTAATAATGCGTTCATTTTTCCAATTGGGAATGGCGGTTTTTACCGTCCTGCCGGCATTTCTGCTTCTTCCAATGCTACCGACGCTTTTGCAGCACGCTACATTTACAATAATCCTGATAATGCCGGATATACACATACTCAGTTACAGGCTCCGCTGGTGAAGGTGAGCGACAAAGAGTATTGGGTGATAAAACAAACCAGTGGTACTTCTATAGGGCAGATTACACTAAGTTGGGATGTAAATAAAACTAGTGCAACCGCACCAGTTCAGCTAAAAGCCCTGACTGTTGCACGTTGGGATGGCACAAAATGGATTAACGAAGGTAACGTCTCAACCACAGGAGATATAACCGCAGGAACTATTACTGCCAATGTTACAGGTTATGGAATCTTTACTTTAGGTAGTATCCTTCTTAATCCTCCGGTTGCTGTAAACGATACAATCAATTCGTTTGAAAACGTGTCATCGACCGGAAATCTATTAGCCAATGATCAGGTATCAAATGGTACAGTACTTACTGTTACCGGCTTTACTATTGCAGGTACTGTATATACTGCAGGAACTACCGCTACCCTTGCAAGTGCAGGTACAATCACTGTTGCTGCCGACGGTACATATACATTTAAGCCGGCTCTGAACTACAGTGGTATTGTTCCGACAATAACTTACAACATTGCTGATGATGCAGGTCTGCCAGCTACAGGTAGCGTGATCATTAATGTCTTTGCATTACCTGAATTCCAGAAATCAAGCTCTAAGCCTACAATGAATAATGACGGAACGTATAGTTGGACATATACATTATCGGTACATAACAATACAGCACTTGCTGTTGATAATATACAATTGGCAGATAATCTGGATGATGTATTTAAGAATAAGAATTGTGCATATAGCATTACAAGCATTATTGCTACCGGAAGTTTGAAATCGAATGGGTTGTATAATGGATCGGGTGATGCGAATACTTTGTTGAGTGGCTCAAGCCTGGCTGTCGGTCGTCTGGACTCTATCAAGATTGAGGTGAAAGTAGATACACACAGTCAGATTGATTCAATCGTAGTATCTAACCAGGCTATATTGACGGGTAAAATGGGATTGACTAATGTATCAATGCTATCGGATGATAAGACTGTGAACGGAACACAGGATCCGACGAAGACTACTATTCCACCGGTACATCTCTTCATCCCTAATGCATTCTCTCCAAATGGAGACGGTATCAATGATAAATTGATAATTGTACACGATACAAACTCTATAATAGAATTGGAAGTATTCAATCGCGATGGAGGTTTGGTTTATAAGAGTTCTGATTATCAAAATGATTGGACTGGAAAAGGAACAAATGGATTGCTCGGAGGAGAATTGACTGATGGTACTTATTTCATATCATTCAAGATGATTAATAAATCGACAGGTGAAATTATAACTAAGGGTGTTCGGTATATAACTCTACGTCGTTGATCCTATAACGGAAGATTCTAATCTGGCAAATACAATTGTGTTTGCCGGATTGGATGCCTTTCCCAATAAAGTATAGCAGAATATCTATAGTTGGTTTTTACTGAATATTTCTAACAGAATTAATGTATAATTAGTATGACACATAAAATTATTTCCGTTTTATCGATTATCCTGAATCGCTTAAGAATTCTATTGATACTTTGTCTTTGTCTTGTCTTCGGACATACATTCGTTCTGGCTCAGCAAGATTTAATGTACTCGCAATACATGAATAACATGTTAAATGTAAATCCGGCATATGCAGGTAATCGTACAGTGAATAATGTAACCGCTTTGATTCGAAAGCAATGGGTAAATGTTGATGGTGCCCCTACTACTGCGTCCTTATCCTGGGATTGCCGCCAGGAAGAAAGCAATGTTGGTTATGGTCTGCAAGTTTATAATGATAAAATAGGTGTTGAAACCAGTATTGGTTTTCAAGCATTTTACTCTTATCATATTCCGTTTGAAAGATCGTCTTTGATTTTTGGATTGAGTGGTGGTGCAATGAACTATCGAGGAGCCTATCTTACCAGTACTGATCCTACTGAGGGCGGGGGTATAGACCCTTCGTTTAGCCAAGATATAAATGTATTAATTCCTACCGCAGGAGTTGGAGCTTTGTATTCTACAAAGAATTGGTATATGGGACTCTCGGCACCATCTTTATTGAAAACAAAAGTTCGTAATAACGATGCTCAGGTGGTAACTATTGATAACAACAGGTTCTTTTTAACCGGAGGTTATATATTTGATGTTTCGTCAATGTTGAAGCTAAAACCATCTGTAATGCTTAGATCCACTCCTGGAACAACTTTGCAATATGATATAAACCTGAATTCATGGATTAATAATAATGTTGGATTAGGAATCAGCTATCGTAGTAATGATGCTATAGTTGGGATGGTAGAATTTCAAATTGCTCCCGGATTTACTCTTGGATATGCTTACGACTATTTGACTTCAAATATGAAAACGTATAGTTCAGGTAGTCACGAGTTAATGCTTCGGTTTGAATTTTCTAAAGGAAAAACTCATCAGGTTCAATCTCCTCGTTATTATTAAATCGTTAAAACATCTGAAAATGAAACAGTTGACATTATTTCGTTTGACCATTGCTCTACTTCTTTTTGTAGCTATTACGAGTAGTTCAGAATTGCTTGCCCAAAGCGGGAAATCAACGGAGAATCTTCAGAAAGTAATATTGAAAAAAGCTGATTTGGATTATAAGAAATTAAATTACTCGACTGCATCTAGCTATTATGAAGAATATATGCAGATATCAAACAGTGAAAATAAAAATGTGTTGCTTAAACTAGCAGATAGTTATTGGCGGATTGGTAAATATGATGCTGTATTTAGTATCTATAAACAGTTATTTCCCACGGCTACCACCAAAGTCACCAAGCAGTTGCAGTTGCGTATTGCCGAATTATATGCTCGGTTTAATGATTATGAACGTGCAGCAAAATGGTTACGTGGAATAGAGGGATATAAAGCTAGAGCCGACGCGTTCAGTAGTGTTTCCGAACTGGATTCGATGAAAAAAGATTCGTTGAGTTGGAATATCGAGTTATTGGATCTGAATACGATTTATCAAGAGTTTTCACCTTGCCTCTCTGATAGTATACTATATTTTAGCGGCAACAGATCTGATGGTTCACAAAAAAAATCGAAGGAGGAAGAAGTAGTCCTTAATTATACCCGCTTATGGAAAGTACCGGTAAAGGACGTGAATTCGAGCACTTCCATTGGCAAAGCGTTTTATAAAATAAATACAAAAGTTACTCTAGTTGATGGATTTAAAAACATCCGCTATAACACTGCTCCAGTTTCTATTGATAAGAATAAGCATTTCTATTTCTCAATAAACTATCATAAGTCAGATAAATCGGGTGTAAAGCTTCTTTGTTTGATGGAAGCTTTTTATACTGCTAAAGGATATTTGAAAACGAGCATTATACATTTTAGTAATCCAAAGGCTTACACAGTAATGCATCCTGCTATTAACACAGGTGGAACTTTAATAGTATTAAGCAGTAATAAACCAGATGGAGTTGGGGGGTATGATTTATACTATGCTGAACGAAAAAGTATTAATAAACCCTGGAGTGAATTGAAACCCCTAGGACATAATGTGAATACGATAGGTGATGATGTTTTCCCTACTATCACATCCAATGGTGACCTTTACTATAGCTCCGATGCTACTCCGGGTTTAGGTGGATTGGATATTTTCAGGATTCCCCTGAAAGATGCTATGAGTGGAACCGGAAGTTCTGAACATTTAAGTTACCCGATTAATAGTTCGTCAGACGATTTTGGCTGGGCACAGGGTACGGATTCAACCGGCTATTTTACGTCCGATCGCCTGGGAAGCAATGATATATACAGTTATAGTTACAGTAGCAAAAAAACTGAAAAATCAATTGTTTTAAATAAAAATGGGAAAGTTGTAAAATCAAACAGAGCAATTTTAGCAACTCAAGCTGCAATGCTGAGTTTAAATAGTTCTTCAGTAGGAGATATAGTAGAACGGACTGATTTAAACAAAAGCTATATACTTTCCGCATTACCTCCTTCGATTCCTGGCAATTGGATCGAATTACCTGCTCAGTCGACATCAACAAAGAGCGTTAATGGTAAAATTGAGTCTTTGAGTGCTAACAGGTCAGATGTTTTATTAGGTGATGAGGACAACACTAAAGACTCTGTTAATTTAATCAATACCACAATTCAAAATAAGCTCACCCAACTGAAGAGTCGCAATAAAGTCGAAAATGTGAGACCTAATTTTGACACTAAGTATATGTTCACGATATTATTTAATAGTAACAGAAGTGACATTACCCCATCCAGTTATTACTTGTTGAATGCTTTAGTGCACGTAATGAAAAAATATCCATGTCTGATATTACAAATAAAATCTCACACCGACATTGATGGTGGAGATGAGTTTAATCTGAATTTATCTAAGGACAGAGCTATTAATACACGTAATTATTTAATCAAAGAGGGGATTGAAAGATCACGTTTAGATATACTTTATTTAGGTAAAACACAGCTATTAAATGAAAACAAAAATGCTGTAGAGAAAGCTTTAAATAGAAGAGTCTCATTTCTGTCTGTATCTCCTGGATGTAAATTGAATGTTGATAGTTTATTATCGGTTGAATTACTCGTTAATCATGAAAAAGATTATTCAAAAAAGATATATGTGCTGAAGGATAAAGACAAATTCGTAGTGCAGGTAGGAATTTTTAAAAGTAAAGCAATGGCATCTGCTACAGTAGCAAAGCTGCAGAGGATTTTGCCCGAAAATATATATGTTGTAGAAGAAACTGATTCTTATAAAGTAAGAGTTGGCTATTCAAAATCATTAATAGAAGCAGAGAAAATGGCAGCTATTATTGAGGCAATAGGGATATTAGATTAATACAGTTGTAGTTTCTGAATATAAGTGGTATTGAAAATACCCTACCTATATTTAGTTTTTTGGATATGTTTAAAACAATCAAATAAAATATGAAAATATGAAAATTAGACACTTTTTACTAGTTGCTCTCCTTCTCGTGTTTAGTGGCTCTTTAGTTGCCCAAAGCAAAATTGGTGACAATCCAACAGTAGTCCAATCAGGGTCATTACTTGAATTAGAAAGTTCGACCAAAGGACTCCGTTTGCCACGGATTGTTATTAATAATGTAAAAGCATGGACATTAGATGGTACTCCCGTGGCTGGGATGGTGATTTACAATGAATATGGAACAGCTCCTAAAGGGCTATATTATTGGAGTATTGATGCTGCTCAATGGGTTCGGGTTGTGAACATCTCTGAACTACCTTCGCTCGTATCTAATTATTTGATTCAAAGTACTACAGGTTCTGGTCAGCCGACCGGAACAGGAACAGTTGGTCAAACTTATTATGATAAGGCGACCAATACCTATTACATATCAAACGGTACTACCTGGAACGAAATTTCTACAGGGGGATCTACGAATACAGCAACAACAGCTCCAACCAATCCAAAGGCCGGCGATGTTTATTATAATACTACTGACAAGAACATGTATTATTACGATGGTACTGCATGGGCTGCACTCAATGGTGTTACTACAGGTACTACTGCTCCTACCGGAACAGGTACTGTTGGTCAAACTTATTATGATAAAACAACCAATACCTATTACATATCTAACGGTACTACTTGGAACGAAATTTCTACCGGAGGATCTACGAATACAGCAACATCAGCTCCAACTAATCCAAAAGCCGGCGATGTTTATTATAATACTACTGACAAGAACATGTATTATTACGATGGTACTGCATGGGCTGCACTCAATGGTGTAACTACAGGTACTACTGCTCCTACCGGAACAGGTACTGTTGGTCAAACTTATTATGATAAAACAACCAATACCTATTACATATCTAACGGTACTACCTGGAACGAAATTTCTACCGGAGGATCTACGAATACAGCAACAACAGCTCCAACCAATCCAAAGGCCGGCGATGTTTATTATAATACTACTGACAAGAACATGTATTATTACGATGGTACTGCATGGGCTGCACTCAATGGTGTAACTACAGGTACTACTGCTCCTACCGGAACAGGTACTGTTGGTCAAACATACTATGACAAGACAACGAATACCTATTATGTATCCGATGGCACAACATGGAATGCTTCCACCGGTACTGCAGATGCTACCACCACTTCAAAAGGGAAGATTCAATTAGCAGGTGATTTAGGTGGTACTGCTGCTTCTCCAACTGTACCCGGTTTGGCTAATAAGGTAGATAAAACTATTACAGTCAACGGAAAGGCGTTAAGCGCAAATATCACATTGGATAAAACCGATGTTGGTTTGACGAATGTAGATAATACTAGTGACGTTAACAAACCGATTAGTACAGCTACTCAAACCGCTTTAAATACAAAAGAAGCGACAGCAAACAAGAATGTTGCCGGTGGTTATGTAGGCTTGTTATCAACAGGTAAGATTGACCAAAACTACCTTCCAGCTGGATTGAATTTAGGTACTATTTATACAGCAGCCACTCAGTCAGCCCAAGATGCCCTGACTCCTCAAAGCGGCGATGTGGTTGTCCGTACAGATGAATCAAAAACTTACGCTTATAATGGTACCGCTT
>Ga0302286_10002511_pt1 | contig 12722 bp, 6 predicted proteins | sample III_Fen_E2_3_FD_198765 | JGI IMG/M metagenome (GOLD analysis project Ga0302286, IMG submission 198765) | Peat permafrost microbial communities from Stordalen Mire near Abisko, Sweden - III_Fen_E2_3 | ecosystem: Environmental > Terrestrial > Soil > Wetlands > Permafrost | place: Sweden: Abisko...
GGTATTAGTTGAGCGGGCATATTTTATCAATGCCACCTGTTGAACTTCCTTTGAAAGAAAAACCAACGGCATTTCTGACAAAACGTTTAACATTCGAAGTGTATTTTGATAAATATTTTTTTTCATTTTATTCCTTTTAATGATCTAATTTGTAACAATTAGAATTCCCGAACTTCCTGATAATTGAAAGTTCCTTTCGGTAATGCAAAATTAGTTATTGAAAAGGGTATACAAAATACCTCCATTAGGGCATTTTTTATACCCTGTTTATGGTACTGTTTTATCAGGTTGTTAAACCCGGATAAGCGACCACTTTAAATGAAATGGCATTATTATCACAGTTTTATAGATCATAAAACAAAAATTCCCTGCTAAGAATAAATATCTTTAGCAGGGAATTTTTGTTGTAAATATCAGTATGATTATAATTTATGTTTTTTAAAAGCTTCCAATCCACTAACAAGATAGTTGGCAAACGATTTTGGATCATAATCTGCCCCCCGGGGCTGTACCAGTAAATTACCCCTGGTATCTAGCAACACATAAAATGGTTGTGAGTTGGCATTGAACCGTAAAGCCTGCAAATCGCTCCATTTATTACCAATAGTTTCAATTTTATGCCCGCTGTATTTCGATATACTTTGTTCGGATGTTGCTAAATCTGTTTTATCATCAACATAAAGTTGAATAATGATATAATCATTAGACAAACGCGATAGCACATCTTTATCAGGCCAAACCGATGCTTCCATTTTACGGCAATTTACACAGGCATGGCCTGTAAAGTCAATAAATACCGGTTTATTCATTTTCTTAGAATATGCAAGTCCCTCATCATAGTCGAAAAACACTTCCAACCCAAGCGGAGCATGAAAAATATCTCCGTACTTATGATCTCCCGATTTGTGAAGAACAGTCTGCACATTATTGGAAGACAACATAAAATCCTGTGTACTCATTGGAGGTAAAAATGCAGAGATTGCTTTGAGCGGGGCTCCCCATAGGCCGGGAAACAAATATACAGTAAACGAAAGAGTAATAATTGCCATCATCAACCTGGGTGTAGACACATGTTTTACATCGCTGTCATTTGGTAATTTAAGTTTACCCAAAAAGTAGAATCCAAGCAAGGCGGAGATCACAATCCACAAAGAAAGAAATATTTCACGGTCGAACAAGTTCCAGTGGTAAGCCAGATCAACATTGGACAAAAATTTAAAAGAAAAACCGAGTTCTAAAAATCCCAATACGACTTTCACACTATTCAACCAACCGCCTGATTTCGGCAAAGCTTTCATCCAGGCAGGGAACATGGCAAACAGTACAAACGGAATAGCTAATGATATAGCAAATCCAAGCATTCCGATAGCCGGTCCCAATAGTTGACCACTGGTAGCCGCCTGTACCAATAAGGTTCCAACAATCAGGCCTGTACATGAAAATGAAACCAGTGCTAACGTTCCTGCCATGAAAAACAATCCACCCAAACCACTTCTATCGGACTTGCTATCAATTTTATTCACCCATGACGAAGGCAATACCAGTTCGAAAGCTCCGAGGAAAGATAATGCAAAAGCAACCAGCAATAAAAAAAAGAAAAAATTAAAAATGCCATTAGTTGAAAGTACATTCAAGGCATCAGCACCAAAAATAACTGTAATAAGTAGTCCCAATACGACATAGATTACCACAATTGAGAGGCCGTAAATCAATGCATTGTACACTCCTTTACGCTTTATAATTTCTTTCTTGGTAAAATAACTTACGGTCATTGGTACCATGGGAAAGATACATGGCATCAGAAAGGCTGCAAATCCGCCTAACAGCCCAAGAATAAAGATAGACCATAACGACTGCTTGCCGGTTGAAGCTGGAACAACCGGGGATAATTGTGCCTTTACTACAGAAAATGCCGTATCAGTTACACCAACTGTATCAGGAATAGCAGCAGCTTTAGTGGTATCATTGCCAGGTTTTGTAACGGTAGTTGTGAGCTTTTCAACACCGGCTAGTGCAACTTTCGAATCTTTCAGGTCAATTGAAAAGTCAATATCTTCGGGGGGCAAGCATTGGCTATCGTCACACACCATAAAAGTAATTGACCCCTTAATCTTAGCAGCAGGAACTTTAAGTTTGACTTTTTGTGTAAAAAAAACCCTCTTTTCAAAAAAAGCCACTTCCATATCAAATACTTTTTCAAAAATCTTATCGGGTTTTGGCGATTCGTTCACTTTACCAACTAATACATAGTCGGGCGATGGTTGAAACTTGAACGATGTTGGAACAGGTCCGCCGGTACCGATAAATTGCGAATAGATGTGCCAGCTATCATCTATTGTAGCAGTTAATATCAGATCAAACTCATTCTCTGAAACCTGTTTATTAGAAAAACTCCATGTAACGGGTTTCTGTATTTCGGCAGTTACACCGGCTACGAAACAGAAAAGCAGAAAAAATAAAATTACTTTTTTTGTCATATTGAATATCTGATATTTTGTTTATTAGTGATGTCCTTATCTATACTAACATGAAATGATTTTACAGTCATCTCTCCCGTTTGAATCAGTATAAATAAGAAAAGTTTAACCGACTTCATCAACTCTTCTGTTTTTATAGCTTTTATTTCTTTATTATCCTTTGTAAATTAGCAAATTAATTTAAACATTTCTTAGAATACGACTTCTCCACCATCTCTCTCGAAATGGAGAGAAATGATGGAGAAGAGGATTGAAGAAGTCTTCTGAAAAAATAAGAAAAATAAAAATAAAAATAATTTCCGGTAGTCCTATTTGAATAATTCCGCTAATTTTTGCAGCAATTCATCTCCCCGTAAGTTTCTGGCGATGATCTTTCCATTGGGATCAATCAGAAAATTGGCAGGAATAGATTGAACGGCATAGAGTTGTGCCACCTGATTATCCCATCCTTTTACATCGGAGATTTGTGTCCAGGTTAGTTGATCCTTCTCGATGGCTTTCAACCAGGAGTCTTTATCTTTATCCAGTGAGATGCCCAGAACAGTAAAATTTTTATCTTTAAACTGATTATACGCTTTCACTACATTTGGATTTTCATTGCGGCAAGGGCCACACCAGGATGCCCAAAAATCAACCAACAGATATTTGCCTTTAAAATCAGAAAGTTTCACCTGTTTATTAACTGTATCTGCCTGTGTAAATTCCGGAGCTATTGCTCCTACAGCAACAAGCTTCAGTTTAGCTATCTTTTGGGCAAAGTCTTTTGCTGAAGTTGTATTTTTGATTTTATCGGATAATCCATTAAACAGGGATTCTAACTTATCCACTTCAGGAGCAGGACCACCAATGCTTTTTATAGCATCCAACGAAACAAAGCTGGCAGGATTAGCCTGAACAAATTGAACCTGTAAATCTTTCAATTCAATATCAATAAGATCAAATCTTTTTTCGATTTCATCTTTAGCAATTTCATTTTTTGCTTCGCGGGCTACCGCATATTCGGCATACAACCCTTTTTGTTTTGCTACCACAGGAGAAATCAAATCAATCAGTTTTTTATTCTCGTCATTAATTGGCGAACCGGTAATCTTCGCACGAAACAGGGAGTCCGGAGAAGAAACAGCAATCTTACCATTTTCAAGATAAATTTCGAGGATATCAGCCTTTTTTAAATTTTTGATTCCAATACCATGGTGATCTACAAGAATACGGGCTTTAACGGGATCAACTATCTGACCTTTCAGTATAAAAGTTCCACGACTTATATCCGTTGAATCGGTAATTGTAGTTTTCCCTGTCCGGTATGTAAGATACACTTTTGCCGGAGAACTAAGATTTCCTACTTTACCAGTAATCTGATATGCACCGGACTGGGCAAATGCAGACACCGGCAGCAAAGCTAAAACAATTAATTTAATGAGTTTCATATTTTATTTTATTTAAAATTACAATCAGACTTGAATAACAGGATAAAAAGCGGTGAAATAAATTCTCACCGCTTCATTATTCGATGAATAAATCCTCTTCAGATTTATTCTAAATTAAGGGATAGCCTCAACATACGTAAAGACTTCTACTATATGTGACCTGTGTGGAGTAATTACAGTCGGTTGATTCATCCAATAAGAAACCTGAATGGTCTTTGTAACCGGATCAAAAGTATTAATCCCTGATGGATCAAGTTGTGCCGAACGTCCATTACCAGCAGGTTGACCATAAGCATTAACCACTGATGTAATTTTATTGGTAGTTTTATCAAATGTAAATACAGGGACGAAACTACCATAATACGATCTGGAAGAACCATTTATAAAACTATATCCGAAATCACCACCATTTAATATAGGATCAAAATAGGCAACAGAAACAGGATCCTGTGTTTTTAAATAAATCTTTTTAGGATATGCAGAAGTAAACGCAGCATTGGCATAATCGACAAAAGTACCGGTTACATTATAAACCCCATCATATTTATTTTTTATACCTACTGCAAAAACAGCTTTGCTATAATTTCCGCTTATAATGCCATGAGAGGCAGTCGCTATTTTAACTCCTAATGAATAAGGAGTAGTAAAGTCGCTTGCAGAGAATCTGGGTGGATAAATTTTTATATTGAGAGTTACCTGTTTCTTTCCTTTAGGAATTATTATATCATAACTATCTATGCTGTATAATTTAGATGGCAGATTTAAATATTCTGTTTTAGCACTGTCGTTATACAATGTGATCAACGTAGAATCAAAAGCTAAATGGACGGTAATATCCTGAGGTGCACCGTTTATACCGGTATAATTTACAACTATGGGCAATTCAACGACATCAAGAAAATCAAAAGCAGTTGATTTAAACGATATAGGTGTTGATGTATTTCTTGCAGGTACGTTGAATATTTCAACAATCCCACTCGATCCGTTGTCCTGAAAAACACTTTCTGCATCATTGACACAAGAAGCAAGAAAAATGGAAGAAAAAACCACGATCAGGCTTAATAATTTATTTATATTCCTTTTCATATTTATTGTATTTTTGAATTTTATCGATCAATATTTAGTTTAAATCCCAAAAAACAGGATCCGAAAATGCATCCTTTACTTTAGGAACATTTGTATTCAGGTTATACTCAGCCTGTGGATATATCTGACGAACCGGTAATTTATCAGCACGTGTTGATTGTGTCCGTGTAGCTACAAAAGTTGTTGTAGCTGATGTCCCGCTTATTCTGGGATAGGTGGTTCTTCTGAATTCATTCCAGGCTTCATGGCCGTGAATATAATTCAGAGCAATATATTTCTGAGTGATTATGGCTTCAAGACGCTGTGCATCCGTAGTTGCAGCACTATAATCTGCCAGATATTTTCCTGAATTATTCGTTAAATAAGTAGTCAAATCAGTGGCAGGACTAGTACTTGAATCAATTGTTTTATTTGCTTTCTCTTTTAAGTAAGTAAACGAAGCAAGAATGCCTTTTTCAAAATTAGATTTTGCATCACCATCAAGTGCATGTCCTTTTAATGCAGCTTCTGCCAATAAAAGATAAATTTCGGAAGAAAGAAAAACAGGTTGGCCCTGACCACGGTCTTTAAAAACACCTGTACCATCACCTTTCCCTGACCAGGCATAACGTATTGAAGTAGGATTATTTGTTTCGTCTGCAAGTTGCCCTGAAACAGTAGTCGCCGGGTAACCTTTGTAGACTAACTCTCCTCTGGTATTGTCCTGTAATACGGCTCCATTATAAAACGTCAATACATATTTGGAAGGGATGTAATAATTGGCTGCTTGTGTGATTGATCCTGCAGTGGAACTGTTCAACAAAGTCCAGGCTGGATTTTGTGTCCCTGAAGTGTTGTATCCCGGATCAATTAAAGCATCTTCTTTCAAAAACCCATCAGTACTGAATGTTGCAAAAGCACTCTGGACGAAAGTATCAATAGAAGTTCCGGATGCTTTTACGAGTAATCGCAGTTTGATGTTGTTGGCATATTGCTTCCATTTGGTCAGATCACCGCCAAATAAAGGATCTGCAATTTCAGTAATACCTTTTAATGTAGCACCTACTTTGCTTTCATTACTTGTAATATCCGCAATGGCATTATCCAGTTCTTTTACTAAAAGCTGATAGGCAGCTGCATCATCGTCATAGACAGGGGTTAAATTAGCTGAGCCTTTTAATCCATCTGTCCAGGGAACATTCCCATAGGCATCAATCAACAGTTCAAAGTTAAACACTTTCTGTATACGTGCGACATCGGAATAAAGTATATATGCCGGATTAATTTTCGCCTGATCAATAATAAACTGATAATTTCTTAAATTTCCAAATACATCAAGCCACAAAGCTGTATTGTCGGTACTGGTATAATTATAGGTATAAGCACTCCCGAATCCGGAGAGTCCGGCTCCCGGTACTTGATAACCAACAAGAAAAGATCCGTATGAATTATAGGTAACAATGTTACTTGCCGTAGACGCCAGCGCTGCAGGCAAAACAAAATCGACTGTAACTGAAGAGGCAGTAGGACTGTTGGGATTATTATTGATATCCAGATCGCAAGACTGCAATGAGATAAAACCAGCTATTAATATAAATATTATTTTCTTTTTCATATCTTTATTTATTATAGTGTTAATGAAATAGTTGCTCCAAAATACCGTGACGGAGGAGTTTGACTCAACGTTGATACACCAATTGCATTGTTTTCGTTGGCACTGTAATCAGGATCGGTATATTCATTGCCAGAAGCAGCCCAGAGGAATAAATTACGTCCCTGCACACTGATTGAAGCAGCCTGTAATGGTTTAAGTTTTTTAATAAGTGCTTTGGGCAAGTCATAGGTCAGTGTTAATTCACGCCATTTCCAATAAGCTCCGGAATAAACATAATTGCTGTAGATTCCTCTGTTATAGGTTGCTGAAGTCCAGAATCCTGATCCACCGTCAGAAACAGTAATGCTGTTATTTGCAACATATTTACCTGTTTCAGCATCAAGATAACTTGAATTAGGGAAGACAAAACGTTCGCGGTTATAATAAGCACTACGTGCCGAAGTACCGATAAAATCGAGTGTATTTCCCATACTAATCGCCGCAGCATAATATCCTCCACGGTACTCAAATAAGCTGGTCAGAGTAAAATTCTTATATTTTAATCTGAGATCAAGCCCTAAACGATGCCGGGGAGTCGTGTTCCCAATGATTTTGGTTTCACTTGCTTTTGATGGATATCCTGTATTGGCATCTACAATCACTCTTCCCTGATCATCACGCGCATAATCGCTGACAATGATTTGGTTTAACTCATACCCTTCCTGTGCATAAATCACACTACTTCCATTGATAGCAATCCTGTCGTTCGGATTACCGTTGTCAAACAGAGTTTTAAGCAGATTCTTATTGTGGGTATAGTTTCCACCAATTGTTAAGGTCCAGTCTTTTGTTCTTATTGGAGTGACATGCAGTGATGTTTCAATTCCCTGATTAGTTACTTCACCCGTATTGATCAGAAAGCTTGTAAATCCTGATGAAGGTGAAACACCGGCTTCAACAGCCTGACCGGTTGTAACGGTTGAGTAATAATTAAACTGAGCATCGACGATCCCTTTAAAAAGTTTGAATTCAGCTCCTGCTTCGTACCCTTTCGTTATTTCAGGTTTCAGATTATCCGACACAAGTGTTGGGCTCTGTGTAAAATAAGTGCCCTTTGAATAACCTGTCACTGAATTAAATGTAGCATCAGTGGCATAGGGATCTAAATTTACGTTTCCTGTTTTTGACAATGATCCCCTTAATTTCAGATAGTCTAAAACAGAATTATTCGTAAGACCTTTAAATGCGTCGGTTACAATAAACGACAAATCGGCTGAAGGATAGAAATACGAACGATTCTCTTTCTTAAGTAACGAAGTATAATCTTTTCGCCCTGTTACATGTAAGAAAAGGTAATTCTTGTATCCTGTAAGAAAATCGGCCCATATTCCAAGATTTTTATATTTCGTGATATAATTTGAAACAGTTGCTTCACCAACTCTGTTACTTATATTATAAAGTTCAGGAATTAATATTGCACTGGCACTTTCAGAAGTTGACTTTATATTATTCTCACTATATGAGTATCCTAAGATCAGGTTTAATGAAAAGTCTTTAATCTTCTTATTGAATCCTGTCTGAAAATCATGATTAATACGTGATGAATTATAATGAGAATCAGAAACAGAACCAGACCCGTTAGTTTTACCTATTACTTCAACTGAATACTGACTGTAGGTAATTTTTGGAGACCATGATTTATCCTGGTTGTATTTCTCGCTTAATGCACCTCTGTATAAAAAATAAACCCATGGAGCAGGAGAGTATTTTAAATCAATTTTTCCTGTAATATAGGTATTTTGAGTATTCTGTCTGTAATTATCGGCAATCCAATAAGGATTTTCATACCATGGATTATACCAACCATCAGGTGTTGCCCATTTATTGTTTTTCCAGTCTTTATAACTTGTTACCGGAACATTCGCAGGGATATTAATCAAATCATCATAGACATAATCTGTCTGACTGGTTACATCATAATTATTTTTGACGTAATTTGCCGAATAGTTAAGTTCTAAATTCGATAATACTTTGCGAGTGCCATTCAGTCGAAAAGATGTCCTGTTGTATTTATCTCCGGGAGTTGTTCCTGTTGCATCAAGGTATTGACCCGAAATATAGGTGGTGGATTTATCATCTCCAAAACTGACAGACAAGTCCGATTGATTTTGTATACCTGTAGACCAAAAATTATAACGGTCATTCACAGCACTATACTTAATTGCTTGTTGATCCCCGTTTTCAAGTGGAAATCCCAGATTACGTGTTAAACCATCAAATGCAGGACCGTATTGCTGATTCTCTTCCGGTTTAAAAACCTGAGCATCTGCAGTAGATCCCCCACCGAACTTATTTTGAAGTTTAGGATAGAAATTAACCTGCTGTGCTGTAGTGGTATGAGAGAATTTAATGACAGGTTTACCTGCTTTCCCTTTTTTCGTTGAAATTAACAAAACACCATTTGAAGCCTCAGAACCATACAGTGTAGCTCCGGAAGCACCGTTGAGTACCTGTATTTCTTCAATATCTTCGGGATTGATATTATTCAGGATATCGGCCGTAACAATGGCATTATCCACCACTATTAAAGCTTGATTATTTCCTGTCAGGGAGCGATTTCCTCTTAATACCAACCGGTAATTCGGATTTACGCCACTACTTATGGCATTTACCTGCAAACCGGGTATTTTAGCAGTCAAACCACCGGCAATAGAAGTTGATTTCCCCGCTGTAAGCTCTTCTCCCGTAATTTTTGTTGTAGTATAACCCTGTTCTCTTTTGGCCCGCCGGATACCACCGGCTAAGACGACCACTTCATTGAGCTGATTCTGGTCCTCAGAAAGGTACACTGTAATTGGATCGGTCTCATAGACTTCAATTTCCTGATTCTTGAAACCAATGCTTGAAACAATAATCGTTGCCGGTAAAGATTTCACTTTAAAACTAAAGTCTCCGTTTATATCGGATACAGCTTTCACTTTTTGACCTTTAATTCTTACATTTGCCCCAATAACTGAAGCTTTAGAAATCTCTTCAAAGATTTTACCCCTGATTTCTATCTGCTGAGAAAAAGCAGATAAGGTGATCACTACAAACAGGAATAGAATTCCAAATTTGCGTACGAAATAAACAGGAAACATTTTGTTGTTCCCAAAAAATAATGGTAGTTTTGCCATACAATTTTTGAATTGTGCGGGTGTACCCTTAATCGGTTTGTCGACAGAGATAGGGGTATGCTCGCTTTTGTTAATAAATAGGATTGATTTTTTATTAAAAGGACAAGAGTTTTTTATTTAGATGATTCGTTTGCTCACCAAATCGTTTTGATCCGGCAAAACCATTAAATAAAAAAAATAAATTGAATTTGTCCGTTAATCAGGTTGCATGAAGCAAACATGAATGGATAAAGAGTTGGATGTAAAATCAGCAAAAAATGCTACTGCATTGCATTCGCATTATAGGAGAAGGGATGGAAAGAAAATCAGAAGAGAAAGTAATCTTTAATAATGACAATTGTTGATTTTCATTCGATAAGAAAATCTGTTGTGTGCGCTCTTTTCGAGAGAGGACTTTTTGCGGATTGTAATAAATTGCTTGTATCATAAATTATCAGTTTTTAAAGTAAAATATATCTATTAAGATCCTGTTCGATCTAATAAACAAAAATTCCTTTCGACAATGCAAAAGTAGTTAATGAACATTGATATTAAAATACCAATAATATGGCATATTATCTACCATGTTTATGGTAGATGGTCATTAAAATGCTATCTAAAATGAACATTTTCTTTAAAAGACATTAGAGAACTGATTGATTAAATATAGAATTCGGATTGAATGGCAGGATTTAATCTCAGCTCCATGAAGATAGTGCACCCTGTTTGTTCAGGATCTTTTTGATCAATGTCTGCATGGTAAATTTCTTCAAATCCCAGTTTACGAAATAAAGATATGGAAGCAGCTATTTTCTTATTTCCTTTGAGCATAATTCTTGAGAAGCCTCTTTCACGGACTTTCTTTATAAGTGCAGCACCCAGCAGGTATCCGATTCCCCTACCCCTGGCATCAAAATCAACTGACATTTTCGCAAGCTCGCAAGTGAATATATCCTTTACAATCAATACACAGGTTCCTACAGGCTCTCCGTTTAAAAGGGCAATAAAAACATTTCCACCCTGATCTAGTATGTACTTTTGAGGATCGCTCAGAACATTTATATCCGATTCCTTCAACCAGAAATGTGTTGAATTACAATCTTCGTTTATCCGCTTGAATTCTTTGGCGTAAGCCATGTAGTGCGCTCTGACAATTATTTCTACACTCATTATTTAAAATTTAATATTTATATTGATCATTTGAATTACAATTTATTTTTCTTTTTGATAGTACAATAGGATATTTCCGGTGATCAAAAGATGCCATATTTATTTGAAGGGTCAGTATTAACAAATCAGCATTGATTAGTACTGAATTTACTGAAATTTTTTAATGAATCCTGTCAATAAAGAATTGTCATTTTTCTTTGATTCTAAGATAATAACCGTCGGATATAAAAATTGACGGAATGATTTTAAGTCACCCCGTCAATAAGTTCCAATGATTGAATTAGTTTATCTGTTGGATTGAATTTGCCTTACTGCCTGTACCAGTTTGTCAATCTCATCGGTTGTATTATAAAATGAGAATGAAGGCCGGACTGTGGCTTCAACTCCCAATCGACGTAAAGCAGGTTGTGCGCAATGATGGCCTGCCCTCAATGCAATCCCGGCATCTTTATCGAGCAACCTACCAACCTCGGGTGTTGGGACATCTTTCAGCACAAATGATACCACACTCACCCTTTCTCTTGGATTCCCTATCAGACGTAACCCATTAATTTTCGATAACTGTTCACGGGCATATTCGGTCAGGTAGTGTTCATATTTCGAAATATTAATTAAACCAATATGTTTCACATAATCGAGTGCAGCACCCAGTCCCACAGCATCGGCCACGTTGGGAGTTCCAGCTTCAAAACGTGCAGGGGGAACGTTGAAAATAGTTTCTTCGAAAGTGACATCTTGAATCATATTTCCACCACCTTGCCAAGGGGGTAAAATATCCAATACTTCTTTTTTCCCGTATACGACTCCAATTCCATTAGGGGCATAAATTTTATGACCTGAAAAAACGAAGAAGTCACATCCAAGCTCCTGTACATCTACCGGTGTATGGGCTATGGATTGAGCTCCGTCAATCAGGACGCGTGCACCATAGCGTTTAGCCATGTCAATCATGGTTTTTACCGGAAGTATCGTTCCAAAAGTATTATTCACCTGTCCAATGGAAACTATTTTGGTCCGGGGTGAAAGTAAACGTTCATATTCTTCGAGAATAATTTCACCGTTATCGTTAATAGGGATAACCAGCAATTTAGCCTTTTTTTCTTTGGCTAACTGCTGCCAGGGAACAATGTTGGCATGGTGGTCGAGTGTTGAAATAATAATTTCGTCGCCTTCCTGAATATATTTACGCCCGTAAGTCTGGGTTACCAGGTTGATCCCTTCGGTTGTTCCACGTACAAAAATGATTTCGTCGGTACTCGAAGCATGAATAAAGTCTTTCACCTTTCCACGTGCATCTTCATAAGCATCGGTTGAACGGGCCGCCAGAGTATGTGCTGCCCGATGGATATTGGAATTATCCTGCTGATAAAAACGGGTGAGTGTATTGATTACATGTGCCGGCTTCTGTGTAGTGGCAGCATTGTCAAACCAAATGAGGTCTTTCCCGTTTACCTTTTGATGTAAAATGGGGAAATCCTTCCGAATAGTTTGTACGTCAAACGCATCACGATTGTGATAGCTGAATTCCTGATCGCGTAGAAATGAATAATCGGAATATGAATTATCTGCAAATTGATTCTGAGCAGCAGTTGATAAATCCGGTGTAAGGGTTTGCTTTTGATTATCCGGAAAAAATAAATTTCCCAACTCATTGGTAAAAGGTAATCCGGCTGCAAAATCAGGTATAATTAACCCACCGGAAGTAATCCCGGGAGGATTCTGCAATTGACTGAACGATGCAAACACACTTTCCAGATTGATATCATCGGGAATTACCTGCGATACAACCTGACGGACCTCATCCGGGCAATACTTACCTGCAATTTCCCTTAGC
>Ga0302286_10002513_pt1 | contig 12717 bp, 12 predicted proteins | sample III_Fen_E2_3_FD_198765 | JGI IMG/M metagenome (GOLD analysis project Ga0302286, IMG submission 198765) | Peat permafrost microbial communities from Stordalen Mire near Abisko, Sweden - III_Fen_E2_3 | ecosystem: Environmental > Terrestrial > Soil > Wetlands > Permafrost | place: Sweden: Abisko...
AAAAAACGCTAAGCGAGGATGAAAAAACCACTTGGGAGGCTTTGAAATCGAGTGAGTATTTCAAGCTGAAAGTTGTTAACACCGAATACAACCTGTCTTGTAAAATAGAAGATTACTGGGTCGGCGGGCGTTTAGACGCATTTGTTGCGGATGGAAATAACTATTTTATATTGGATTACAAAACTGGAAACATTCCTAAAAACGCGCAACAGGATTTTCAGACAATTGTATATTTGCTCTGTGCGGACAAATTTTTAAAAGCTAAAGAGGGGTATAATTCGCTCAAATTCGTTTATATAGGGCTGAAAAAATCGGTTGAAGAAGAAATTTTGCTAACTGAGGATTTAAAAAAACAGTACGAAGAAAAAATTGTTTCAACTTGTGAGAAAATTAATTTTGCAATCAATTCAAAAGTTTTTTCAAAAAATAAAGAGGCATGTAAATTCTGCGAATATAATAAACTCTGTGGGGTGGTCTAGATGAAGTGGTATTTTGCCTCTAACGATCGAAGCCATGACTTTTTTCCGCTTATTAAAGCGGCAGTCAATTCTGTGTTAGAGAACACAGCCTTAGAGCCTAATTTTATCTATGACGGGGCGCCCAATGAGCTTACGCAGTGGCTAACAGACAAGGGTGTAAATATTATTAATCATCGGGTGAGCTTTTTTGACTCGCTTGAGAAATATTACGACGAAAATCTTTTGACAATCGCCGCAGGGACTTTTTTGAGATGTGATATTCCTATTTTGGAGCAGGATGACGAATTTGTTTTGTACACCGATTGTGATGTTTTGTTTTTAAAAGATTTTGAGTGCGATTTGAGACCCGAATATTTTGCGTGTTCTGCTCAATTTGATAAGAAGAATTTTACCGATTTTAACGCGGGCGTTATGTTGATGAATGTCAAAAAAATGCGAGAAAGTCACAGCAAATTTATAGAATTCATCTCTAAAAATCTGGCTAATTTCCCTACGTTTGACCAGACTGCTTATCAGATTTTCTATGACGGGAAAAATACAAAACTGCCGACTATATACAATCACAAACCGTATTGGGGAGTGGATGAAAACGCAGTGATAGTACATTTCCATGCGGCAAAGCCGACAACTTTTGCATCTGAGGAAAGTTTGCAAAATTTGCCTTATATTCACACAGAGCTTTTCAAAAAAAATCCAAAAGCCTACGAGTTTTATTTAGATATGTTTACAAAATATTACCCTGAAATAAAATATTGTAACGAAGGAATAGAAAAATTGAAAAGCGGAATTTACCCGTTAATAAAGGCAAAGAGAGCTCCTCTGCTTTCAAGAGTATTGACTAAACTGGGTAAGACATGTTTAAAGTTTGTAAACAAATGTGTAAAATAGTCAATTTTTGAAGCTCAAAATACTTTATTAACATGTAAGTAGTGTATTTATAGGTTGTGTAGTATGGCAGATCCAGTTTCTTCATTGATATTCTGTTGTAGGAATATTGATAAAGTAAAAGATGAAAATAAAGTTGGGCGATTCCCTGTTGTAATAGCGCAGGCGAACAACGTTTTTCAAGCTGTAAAAGAAATAGACGGCGCAATTGGCGAGACCGCTAAAAAGACGTCGCACGTATTGAGCAAAGCAGCTAAAGAAGAAAGAATCCTTTCTTATGCCGGTGAAGGCGTGAAATTTTTAAGTGAGCATGTAAATCCTCTTATCTGTGTATCCGCAGGTATTGATGTTTTGCGTTCTGATAATCAAGAAAAAACTCTGGCAGTAAACGGTGCAGCATTGGGCGCCATGTTCTTGGTAGAAAGCCAGATGAAAAAGCACTTAAATGAGATTCCTAAAATGAAATGTTTGGAAGGAATCACAAAACAGGTAATGAAATTTGCAAAATCGCATCAATGTGAAAAAGGGCTTCCTGCAGTAGCCCACGGGGTAGCATTTGTAGTTGGTTCTTGTACGGCTTACAGTTTGGGCGAGAAATTCGGAAACCTAGTCGCTACGAAACTACAAAGCTCAGAGGCTAAACCCGGAATGGCATAGGGTCATCTTTGATTTTGCGAATACGGGCGGATTTTTCTTTTGAAAAATCCGCCCGTAACTTTTGACTTTTTTCAGAGAATAAAATATTAAACCTTTGACTTGTGTCCCAGTCCTACTATAATAATATTAAGAGGATTATTGGAATTAATGAAGAAGTTTTTAATAGTTTTGGGGATATTTTTTGTGCAGTTTGCCTGCATAATGCCTTGTTTTGCGATAAAAGTGGGCTTGCAAAGCGGAATTGATAAAACTTTTATCGGAACATCCACTCAGGCAAAAGTTGTCAACGCAAAAACTAATAAGCTTTTGTACACTCTGTCGGCAATGAAGGGTTATGAGCTCAGAGCCTATAACAACAGTATCGCGATAAAGATTTTGGGAAGCTATTTTAATTTGGACAGCGATTATGTCGTTATAAAACCTAATTCGGGCGGATATATCAGCGCTAAAGGTAAATGGTACAGAGGATTCTTTATCGTTTATAACCGAGACGGCGCCCTCACGATAATCAATAATGTTGAGATAGAAGATTATATTAGAGGGGTCGTTCCTTCTGAAATGCCTTCAAGCTGGAACTACGAAGCGCATAAGGCTCAGGCGATTGCAGCTAGGAGTTACGCGCTTGCAAACTTGGGTAAGAGAGCGAGCCATGGGTATGATTTGAAGGATACACCTGAGGATCAAGCGTATGGCGGTGCTTCTGCAGAGTCTTCAAGGACAAATCAGGCAGTACAGGAAACAAAGGGCGTTGTTTTAATATATGATTTAAAAATTATTCCCGCTTACTATTCAGCTTCGGCTGGTGGACAAACGTGCAGTTCATCTGATGCTTGGACAAAAAATTTACCTTACTTGCAATCGGTACCATCTTTTGACGGAAACATCAAAAAAAACGGGCATGGCGTAGGAATGTCTCAGCATGGAGCTAACAATTTGGCCAAAAGTGGCTACAATGCTTATCAAATTTTACAATATTTTTACAAAGGCGTTAAATTTGCCCGAATTAACCCCGATTACTACAAATAATTGAAGGTCCTTGCGCTGCAACAGTCTTCAGCGTTATTTTTTTCACGATATCCGCCTCAAGCCCTTATATATTAAGGGTTTTTAACAATTAAGGATAATATTTTTTAAAAAGCCTTGCCAAAACTGGATAAATGGGTATAATGATTATGTTGTTCCGCTATTAGTGGGGCATGGTTTAGTACAACACCAATCATTGACAGGTCACAAGTCGTTTTTCACCTGAGGTGTAAAAGTTATCGGGGTAGATATTAGGATTACTTTGGTTAGTAGAAGTGTCAAAGATGGTAAAGAAGGAGGTTCGTTATGAACAAAGAAGAATTGGTAAAAGAAGTCTCAAAAAAAGCAAAAGTTTCTCAAAAAGCTGCTGCTGATGTGATTGCTGCTGCATTAGAAACAATTGAAAAAACTGTTTCTAAAGGCAAAAAAGTTACATTAGTTGGCTTTGGTACTTTTGAACCACGCAAAAGAGCTGCTAGAACTGGCCGCAATCCTCAAACAGGCGCTGTTTTGAAAATTGCTGCTAAAACTGTTCCTGCATTCTCTGCTGGTAAAAAATTCAAAGAACTTGTTAAATAGTTCGCTGAACTTTTAGTTTAAGAAGGTCGCAAAATCTATGATTTTGCGACCTTCTTTTTATTTTAGTGATATATTAATTCTATGATAAGAAGTTTTTTGAGCTCGGCAATTCAGAAAAAGTTTTTTTTAATGTTTTTCACTTGTGTGATTTACATAGTGGGGCTATTCGCTTATTTTACCGATAGTGCTGTTTTAACGGCATTTTTACTTTTGGTTTTCGGGCTTTTTGCCATTTTGAAAAATTATTTGCCGCCTAAGTTGGTTTTGTTTTTGTACTTTATGTTCTTTTTTGGGTTTTTCAACGCAAGTCTAAGGATAAAAAACTCTGATGCCCTGTATCAAATAGCGCCCCAAAATGCCTCAATACACGGGCAGATAGTTTCTATACCTGTAGAGAGCAAAGGGAATAAAACAAAATTTTTCTTGCAAGTTTCGCAGATTTCTTACAATTCAAAAGTTGAAAATATAGAGGCAAAAACTCTTGTAACTATCCATTATTATGGGAAAAATCCAAGAAAATTCAATATAGGTGACACTTACAAATTAACGGGCAAATTGAGAACCCCTTTTGAAGCTTCAAACCCTTCGCAGTTCGATTACGGAAAGTATTTGAGGAATTTCGGCACATATACAATTTTTTACGCTGATGAAAACGAGTGTTTTCCTCAAGAGGCAAAATTATCGCCCAAATGGCAGTTTTTGCAGTGGCTAAATAATGTTCGAAACGACATTCTGGAATCGCATTCAAAATGTTTGAAGAGCCCGAATCTTGAGCTTTTGGGTGGGATTGTTTTTGGCGACGACGCTGTTGCCACGCCTGAGGATATTAAAACTTCCTTCCAACATTCTGGACTGCTTCATATTTTGGCGGCATCAGGAATGAATGTTGCGTTGATTTATGGGATTTGGTTTTTTATTCTGAGAAAGCTTCGCGTGCCGTTTAATTTTTCTGTTTTGAGCGGTATCTTTGTGATAATTTTTTACGCGATGATGACAGGGCTTGGACCTTCTGTTGTCAGGGCAATGTTTATGTTGATTTTCATTTTGCTGGGAAAACTTATTGATAGAGACGCACACAGTATTTCGCTGTTGTCGTTTGTTGCTTTGTTGATGCTGATTTATAACCCCGCTTATATAAACGACGTCGGGTTTCAGCTGTCATTTCTTGTAACTTTTGGGCTTTTGATTATGGCTCCTGTCGTGTTTGAAAAGGTTACTAATTGCCCCCCACATCAATCCTCGTCACTTAGTGATGGAGGGGGCAATGCTAAGAGATTGCCTGCGTGGCTTGCAGGGGCAATTTTTGTTCCTGTTATCGCACAAATGTGGGTTGCGCCTATTCAGATGTATTATTTTAATTCGTTTAGCCTTTATTCGGTTTTTGCAAACATTGCGATTCTGCCGTTTGTTACCATTGTCAGTTTTGGGGGTTTTCTGAGTGCTGTCTTGGCTCTTATTAAACCGATTGCTTCTCAGGTATGCTTCCTGTTTGATTTTGTTTTGAATCCGGTTTTAAGCTGTTTAGTCGCAATTTCCGATTATTTTTCAAATCTGCCGCATTCGCTTGTGCAGATGCCTCAGCCCAGTGTGTTTCAGATGTTTTTGTACTATGCGATTATAATGCTTGTTACGTTGTTGTTTAAATTCGGCAAAAACAAAAAAATGATAATTGCGACAGTTTTGTTTTTTATCGCATTGATTGTTTCTTGCGTGAAACTGCCTAATCATAAATTTGAAACAATCGCGTTCGATGTTCAAAACGCGGACGCATTTTTAATTAAGACGCCACAGGATAAATATTTTATTATCGACAGCGGGAAAATGGCGTACCAAGGCGGTAAATCGCAGGCGCGAATGATTATTTTAGAGTATTTAAAAGACAGAGGAATAAAAAATATAGAGGGAATTGTTATCACTCACTTTGACTCTGACCATGCAGGTGGAGCGGTCGATTTGATTCAAAATCTCAACATAAAAAATGTTTACGTTAACTCGCTGACTGATGAATCAAAATTGGCGAAAGAAATTTATCAATGCGCTAAAGGCAAGATAAGGCTTGTTAAAAACAACCAAATTATTTATACAGAGGGGAATTTGACAATAAAAAACCTCAGGGCGAATTTGGGTAAAAATATTGGTGATGAGTACGACAACGAAAATTCAATAATAACGGTTGTTTCAGACAAAGATTTCGACGAGTTGTTTATGGGAGACGCTGGAATCGATGCGTTTGCAAAAATTAAAAACAATTTGCCAAAATCTGTAGAAATTCTAAAAGTCGGACACCATGGGGCGAAAAACGTTGTCAATAAAGCCTTTCTAGACAGAATTAATCCGCAAGTGGCGATAATCTCAACAGGGTTAAATAACTATGGACACCCAAATGGCGTTACACTTGATATCTTAAAAAGCCACAAAGTCAGAGTGCTCAGAACCGATCGACAAAATTCGATAAAGATTGCTGAAAAGAATAATACATATAACATTTACTCATATTCAGAAGGTAAATACATCCAAAAGTAAAATGTTTTTAAAATACCCCTGCGCATTTGGCGCCGCAGAATTTACAGTGGTTGCGATCTAAGTTATTGTCTTCTATCTGGTAGCCTTTGCGTACAACCAGAGGCTTCCCGCAGGCGTGACAGAATGTTGTTGAGGTTTTTGCGTCTACTACGTTGCCAGTGTATACATATCTGATTCCCGCCACATTGGCGATGTTGTAAGCGTTTTGTAGAGTTGAAAAACTGGTCGGACACTTATCCATAAACTTGTAATCAGGATGAAACGCGCTGAAATGAAGCGGAGTAGACACTCCTAAGTTTTCCACTATCCAGTCGCATTCGCATTTGAGCTCATCGTCAGAGTCGTTTTCTCCCTCAATCAAAAGCGTTGTTAATTCAAGCCAGCAGTTGGTTTCTTGCTTGACGTATTTTATGGTGTCTAAAACAGGATCCAAATGTGCAAGACAGTTTTTCTTGTAAAATTCTTCGTTGTACGCTTTTAAATCAATATTAACAGCGTCCATATAAGTAAAAAATTCTTTTCTAGGCTCGGGATTAATATAGCCAGCTGTGACCGCAACAGTTTTAATCCCCGCGTCACGGCAGAGCTTAGCCGTATCGACTGCGTATTCAAAATAAATAACAGGGTCGTTATAGGTGAATGCAACACTTTTACAGCTCATGTTCAGTGCCGTTTCAACAATTTTTTCAGGCGTGGTATAGTTTAAATGTCTAGAATCGGCTTTGGATTTTGTAGTATGCCAGTTTTGACAAAACATGCATCCCATATTACAGCCCAAAGTTCCAAACGACAAAACTTTGCTCGAAGGATAAAAGTGATACAGAGGTTTTTTCTCAATCGGGTCAATCGCAAGTCCCGTGTTATAGCCATAAGAGGTCATAACAACTTTTCCGCCAAGATTTTGTCTAATCTGGCAAAATCCCTTCTGCCCTTCACTTAAGATACAATTTCTAGGGCAAATTGTGCATTGAACTTTATTATCACTTCGGGTGTTTTGGTATTTCATAAAGTATATTATAATCTATGTTGTTAGAAATTTAATAGGTAGATGTACTATGAAAATAAAACCGCCTTCCGTTGCCGGAAAATTCTATTCAAGTAGCCCGAAAGAACTATCAGCGCATTTGGGGCTATTCAAAAAAAATAATCAATTTGATTATGAATATAAGTCAAGAGCAATAATAGTACCGCACGCCGGATATTATTACTCAGGTCAATTGGCGAATGAAGGGTTTATGTGTCTTGATAAATCTGTAAAAAATGTTTTTATCATCGCTCCGCCTCATTACGTCGCAGTTCACAACGTTGCGCTTTCGAGCTTCGCTAAGTGGGCAACTCCGCTTGGTGAAGTTTCGCTTAATCACGAAATCAACGAAGAGTTGGCTGAGAAATTCGGTTGCGAATTCGAAGATGACGCATTTGAAAACGAACATTCCACAGAGGTTCAGGTTCCTTTCATCCAAACATATCTGCCAAAAGCAAAAATAGTGCCAATTTTGGTCGGGCACAGTGAGACAAAAATCAAAGAAATCATAAGCTACTACTGGCAAAACCCTGAAAACGCGTTTGTTATTTCTTCTGACTTAAGCCATTTCTTAACTACCGACGAAGCAGTGAAAATCGATACTTTGACCGCAAAAATGATAGAAGAGAAAAACATGGAAAAATTCAACCCTCATCAGGCTTGTGGTGCTGTTGGAGTCTGCGCTCTGACTGATTTTGCAAGCAGTAAAGGTTATTCCTTGATTCGCGCGGGCATGGTCAATTCGGGTGACATTACAGGCGAAACTTCTCGTGTTGTCGGCTATGGAAGCTGGTTTTTGTATGAGGGTGAGAAAAACGAGTTTATAAAAAAATATTTTTCGAAATATGTCATAGATGTCTGCAAAAAAAGCATTCTTTCTCATCTGAACAAAGAAAAATTAATTTTAGATAAAATTCCACCACTATTTGAAGGTGAAGGTGCAAGTTTTGTAACTCTAGAAAAGAATAACCAGTTAAGAGGTTGCATTGGCTCTATTATTGCCCATCGAAGACTAATCGATGACTTGGTGAACAACGCACAAAATTCGGCGTTTTCTGATCCAAGGTTTACTCCATTAACAAAAGATGAATTTAAGGATTTGGAGATAGACGTATCCTTGCTCTCTGCTCCTCAAAAAATGAAGTTCAAAGACGAAGCCGATTTGCTTGAGCAGATAAGACCTAATATTGACGGGATTATCATCAAAGACGGGAACCTTCAGTCGGTCTATTTGCCTTCTGTTTGGGAACAGTTGCCGGACAAGGTCGTGTTTTTAGATTCTCTCAAGATAAAAGCTGGCATGACTCCGAAGCATTTTTCCAGTACTTTTGAGGCATACCGATTCACGACGGAATACATTAAGTCAAAATAACAAATTAGTTTAATTTGAATATCTCTGCAATTGAAGTCTTGTAATCAGGTTTTAAAATACCGAATTCGGTTATAATCCCTGTAATAAGTTCGTTCGGAGTTACGTCAAACCCAGGGTTGATTATATTTACACCTTCAGCGCAAATTCTTTTGCCGTTGATGTGTGTGACTTCTTCGTGAGAACGCTCTTCAATCGGAATTTCTGCCCCTGTTTTGATGTTTGTATCGATTGTAGATAAAGGTGCAGCGATATAAAATGGGATATTGTGGTATTTTGCGGCAATCGCAACAGTGTAAGTCCCTATTTTGTTCGCAGTATCTCCGTTAGAAGCGATTCTGTCAGCTCCGACAACGACCATATCAATCATTCCCTTACTCATAAAATACGAGCACATGCCGTCTGTGATAAGTGTCACAGGAATTTTATCCATAACAAGCTCAAGCGTTGTAATTCTTGCACCCTGTTGTCTTGGGCGTGTTTCGTCAGCAAAAACCTGAATTGTGTTGTCGTTGGCATAGGCTGAGCGAATAACGCCGAGTGCTGTGCCGTATCCTACAGTTGCCAAAGCTCCTGCGTTGCAGTGGGTTAGGATTGTCGCTCCTTTTGGCACAACTGCGGCTCCAAATTCGCCCATTCTTTTGTTGATTTCTATATCTTCGTTTTCAAGTTTTATTCCGTTTGCAATTAATTCTTCAACAATACCTTTGATGTCAGAAGTGGAATTTTTAACCAATTCTACTTGTTTATCAACCGCCCAGCGAAGGTTTACCGCTGTAGGGCGTGAGCTTTGAAGATAATCAGATTTTTCAATCAATTGAGAAACAAAATCTTCTCTAGATAAATTTAGTTTTTCCAATTCCAACGCATAAAGTGCAACGCCGTGTGCGCCTGAAATGCCGATTGCCGGTGCTCCTCTTACAATCATTGTCTGAATTGCATCGTACATTTCCTGACCTGTTTTTATATCAACGTATTTGTATTCGTACGGTACAAGCGTTTGATCTACCATGCGAGACACGTTGTCTATCCACTGGATTGTTCTGATATTTGATTTAAATTCTGCCATTTCTACTCCGTTTAATATTATTCTACTCTTTAATTTCAAAATCTATATTTTCGTTTTGTTTTTCTTCTTTTTTAACGCCTGATAAGACTTCATACACATACGCCGTTACAAGTCCTGCAAAGGCGTTCATCAAGGCGCTTAAAAGCCCCAAGAAGCCAACAAGCATTATAAGGACAAAAAGTCCTGAAATTCTTAACATATATGTAATTCCGAAGGTGTAATATCCTTTGAAGATAGCGCCTACAATTGCAACCAATGGAACAAAAACTATTGAAAAAGCAATAAAAGAGATGAATCCGATAATTGCACCCAAAATCGCTCCTTCTTTTACGTCTATAATTCCGATTAGGTCATTTTTTTTCATATAAACGATAACGACAGCCGCGATTGCCAAAATCAATAGCATAAACGAAAAATTTCTGACGAAAGGTATAAGGGTTAAAACCCCTAAAATCGCGCCTAAAATCGCGCTTAATATGGCTGTTTGTTTAACTATTTGTAGGTTCATATTTTCCTCTTTTCACTTTTTAAACTTCGCATTTAACTTTTAATCTATCACAATTAATCCCTCTAGTATGGCAAATTGCAATTGCCATGGCATCCACCGTATCGTCTAAACATGGCAAAACCTTGCAGTTGAGGGCTATCTTAACCATTTGTTCGACTTCTTTTTTGTCGGCTCTGCCGTATCCTGTGAGGGTTTGTTTAACTTCCATTGGAGTATATTCAAACGCTGGGATTCCGCATTTTTCAAGTGCCATCATAATCACACCGCGAGCGGCTGCAACAGGCATAACTGTTTTTTGGTTTTTGAAGAAAAACAGTTTTTCAACAGATGCTATATCGGGTTTGTATTTTTCAATGACGGTTGTAATGTCTTCGAAAACTTCCAAAAGTCTTTGGGATTCTGTGCGTTCTTTTGAGGTTTTAATCGAGCCTGAATTTAGCAGCACAACGTCATCACCGTTGTACTCGATGATGCTGTACCCAACTATTGCAAGTCCCGGATCTATTCCCAAAATCTTCATTCAACAATTATACCAGCAAAGAATTTTTTGACAAAAACTTAATATAAATCAACCAAGTCGCTCTTCTTAAACTTGGTCCAAAAATTGTTTGGTACCTGTTCATCCCCGACGAAAAATTTATCGTTGTTGGATGGAAGAATAACTCCGAAGTGATTGCGTATTTCATCTTTTGTCAATAAATCGTGAATTTTTTTACCAATGGTTTTTCTGCAATTAACATAATACGTGTCATCCCTTTTGCTGTAAACAAAATTTATTTTCGGCCAGTTATCTGTCGATTTCAAATCTTTTGCATCCTGAAACAAAAAGAGTGTGTAATCTTTTTTGTTTGGGATTTTAAAATTATCTTTGAATAGTTTAAATAATTTTTTGCCCATTTTATTTTCTTTTATAAAGTCCTCAGAAATTAGCCCGAAAAACACGCCTTTAAACTGGTTATTGGCAGATATTTTGTTAAGTTTGCTGGCAAGTTTTTTTGAATTTCTTTTACATCTTCTATCGTCTTCGACTATTTTTGTTGGAAACCAATGTGAAAGAAAAAGCTTTTTGCTTTTAAGGTTTTGCACCATTCCTGCAAGGCAGAAGATTATTTCTTCTGTGGCGCCTCTATTTGTAATATTTCGAACTTTACTTATATCATGTATTTCTTCGGCAAATTTCGTGCCGAAAAGGCCCATGTCGGCAATCTCCCTATACTTTGGGTAGGGTACAAATCTTATGTTTGAAGTGAAGCTAATATTTGAAACATTGTTTTGCATACCCGTATAAAACCAAAACATTCTTGAAATTGCCATAAATATTAATTTTTTATAAGTAAAAAAATGTGCTTGCCGCTTTTACTTACGCCATTTTGCGGACTTTTATTTATTCTCAAAACTGGCATAATGAGAAAGTGAGAGGTGAAAGTGAAAAAACTGAACGCTTTTATATCCTCGCTCAGTCAAATATAAGCTTCAAAAACGATTTTTAAAAACTCGTTCGGGCTACGAATAATAAAAGGAGAAAATATGACAGACAGTTATTTAACGCTTACGACATTTGTTCCAGGCACCAAAGCGAAGCCGGATGAAGTAAACGCGAATTTTTCGACATTAAAGGACGCTATTATCGCAAAAGCGGCTATGAATGGGGATGCAACAAAGACTTTCAGTGTCGCAGACGCCACTTCTGTGAATCACGCCACGAGTAAAAGCCAGATGGATGCGTTATCTGCAGATTTATTGGCGAAAATAAACGCAACAGGCATGAGATTTTGCGTAAAAGCTGGAAACACAACAAGTGGTAACGGGGATTTGTTCAGTTATGATGTGCTTAGAATAACGCCAAAAATCGCAGGAATTTATGAAAATTTAGTGTTTTTAGACTACAAAGGCGCGCAAACAATTATTTCTACAACTCCGGCAACTTTAAGTATGAGTGGAAAAGCCGACGGGGTTTATAATATTTTTATCAAACCTGACGGAACCCTTTATACTTTGAGCAACAAGATTTATAGACAATCTACTCGCCCGACATTAGTCGCTGGAGACGTTTGGCTAAATACCTCTGAATTTCCTTTTAAATGTATAAAAACGGACGGAACAACAGACTCAGAATTCTTGGACATCCCTTTAGGCAAGGTTACAATTGCCAGTGGCGCAATTTCTTCGCTCGTGACATCTCCATTTAATCAAAATGGTTTTGATGTCAATGTGAACACATTTACACAAAGTTTGACAGGAAACGGCTGGGTAAAGCTTCCCAACGGACTGATTTTGCAATGGGGACAAAACTTAGCCTCATCAGGAACTAACGGGGCGACTTATTCTTTTCCGGTCGCATTCCCCAACGCAGGTTTATGTATAATCCCTGGGGGTACTGTCGGAGCCGGTTCGGATGCAGCAACAGGGGCTGATATGACTAGTTTATCCCAATTCAGAATTTTTAGAAGGTCTGCATCTGCAACAATATACTGGTACGCAATAGGTTATTAGAAAGGAAAAGAAGATGATTAAAAAAGAGATAAAAACGGGCGGAGTTTTCGGAGGGAATTATTCAGACGAAATCAGTTACCCACAATTGCCTGAGCTTTTTATTGAAAT
>Ga0302286_10002518_pt1 | contig 12702 bp, 6 predicted proteins | sample III_Fen_E2_3_FD_198765 | JGI IMG/M metagenome (GOLD analysis project Ga0302286, IMG submission 198765) | Peat permafrost microbial communities from Stordalen Mire near Abisko, Sweden - III_Fen_E2_3 | ecosystem: Environmental > Terrestrial > Soil > Wetlands > Permafrost | place: Sweden: Abisko...
CCCCCAATTTAGCATATTTTTGTGCTTTTCTTTTGAAAATTTAAATTATTTAAAAAAGAGGATTAAGTTTTTATTTTTGTATTTCAAAGTACTTCTAATGTTTTTTTTTGTTATCATTTTGTGTTTCTCAAAGAAATCTCTTAAAGATTTTTCTTTCTAAAACTATTCGAAATGTAGTTAGATTTTACTCAGATTAGCTAGCTTTTATTCAAGAGAAGGAATAATTTGATTATTTTTCTACTCCACTCAATTTTTTTATTGGATCCCCTTCATTTTATATTTATTATTCATTATCCCTCTACATAAATGTTTCTTTTGCATTACAATTTTTCATATTCTCATTTGAGAAATCATAATAATTTTTCTTCTTTTTTCTTGATGATTACTCATGATTTTTTATTTTTTTGAAATTGAGTTTCATAGCAGCAAGAAGAAAATACAACTTAGCGTTCAGTAAAGGTGTCTTCTTGAGAATAATCATCCCCTCTCCCCCCTCCCCAAATGCATTAAACTAAACAAAATTATTTATCGTTTTTAATGAACTATTATTTTTGTTCACTAACTGATTTTTTTGTTTGATTAAGGTTAGTTCAAGGAGGGGGGGGGGGGGAGAAATAGACTTAGAATCTGCTTGGGAGTTCTGAAAAACAGATTAGTTAAAAGGGATTATGATGTGTGGATAATGAAGGAGGGGGATAAGAGAGAGAACAGGAGTATTTTTTATGACAATTGAAAAATTACAAAGGGAAAGTGGGAGAGAAAGTGGATAAATGATAAGAATCAAAGAAGAAAAAACAGCGGGGAGAGAAAGAGACAGAAGAGAAGAAAATAAGAATAAAACGAACGATAATAGCGATCAATTCACAGTGACAAAAATAGCTAACAACGGCAAAGAAAAGAACTGTAATTTTCCTGAATTTCAAGTTCGAGTTGCTTGACCGACAGCACGGGAAGTGATAAAGATAGGAGTTGACTTGTTGCTACTACCTTCCATAGTATTCTCATAATTTTCAAAGTACTCACATACGCATTGAGAAAGTATTAGTGGGTTAATAAATATCAAAAAGAATAAAACTTTACAAAAATATTTAAAAAAGCACTAGGATAATTTTAGACATTGCAAAGTTGTTTGTTGTGTGGCTTTCCAGGCAGATTATCAAAAACAGTTTCAAGAGAGAAAAATGCTAGCAGAGAGCAATATCACCAGCAACAGCAGTAACTCACCTTACAGTGGTTAAATCTCCATCCGTCCTAACAAAGAAAAATGTCTAAACACTTCTTCATCGCAATTGCACTTAAAAAAATCGACAGACACAAACAGTAATCACAGCAGTGTCTCCCCATACGGCAGATTAAACACATCGTCGGGCACTGCAGTGCTCTCTTAATCTTAAATAGCGTTGACAAAACTAAACACTACTGTTTCTTCACCGTCGAATGCTGCTGGCATGAAATACACGCCATACTAACCGACACCATCGAATCAAGTAGCATCGTCGATATACAATAACTATAAAGCGCAAGCTAGTAATAGCAATAACAACACGAATAATAGCTATAATAACAGTAATAACAATAGTAATGCGTCAGGGATATCTAATTATAATAAACCACCTTATTAGAATGTACTCTCAGGGCTACTACCACAAGCACAAGCATCTTCTGCATATTCGAACTACCAAGCAGGATATTAAAATACGAATAATCCATCTAATGCAACTACCCCTCCTTATTCGCATTGGATGAATGAACCATCGTCGTTAGAGTATGCTGCTACTAGCATTACTAATCCTAGTAATATCACTTAGTAAACACAGAATTATATCTCATACTAACAAACAAATTAATATGGTAATGCCATGCAGAATCCGAGTTAGCTTGCTAGTTATCCTAATAATTCAGGGAATGTAACTACCAGCTAGAACTATTATGGGATTAACAGCAGTGATAGTGAACAGTTAAATACTATTAATTTATCTTGCAATGCGATCACAACGAAATCGAATAATAGCAATAATAGCCACAATTACAATACAAACTAATATATAACTGAGAATTACACTAGCTCTACTGATCCGAGTAGCTACAATACAAACGGAAATAGCCCCTACAACAACAATAATGGTTTCAATAACCTAAACAGTGGAACATAACCTCCCAATCAATTCTAATAAACTGGAATCACACCACAATACATGAATACACCTAATAATTATAATAATACTAGCAGTACGCCCAGCTAAGCACAAGGGAATAATTCATTGGACAAGAAAAACTACATAGCAATGGGGCTATTAGACTCAGGTAGTAAGTCAGCTAGAATCGCTAAGGAACCATAGCATACGCAGAATTACGAAGTCAATGCTAAAGTTAACATAACTGGAAATGTCTCATTGTAATAAATCTAATAGCGATAATTGCAATAAGTACAAGAGCTGTAGCAATAACAGTAGGCTTAATCACAATATAAATTGAATCCTTCTAAGCCTACAGATGGTTCTTCTTCACCCTTTGCGAGACAAGTCACTCAGCCGATATAATCATCATATCAACGACCAACGCAAGCAAGCACAGGAAAGAGTGCGAGTGCTGGATAGTGGGGATATTAAGCTGATTAAAGTGCGAATAATATTAACAAAACTAACACCTCCAGCAGCAACAGTAGCTCGAAGAAATCATCCATCACAACATCTTCATCGACCAAGAAGACACCGCTTCATGTGTAAGTTATAAAGATATTAAAAGAATCTAGTTAATTAGCTAATTTTGTCGGTTTGTTTGTTAAATATAAAGATAATAGACTCCCAGCAGCGCGAACAAGTCAGCATCGAGCAGTCGTACTATTTCACCGTAGAATAATCCAAGTTATTAGAATAGCAATTAGTTCTTGAAGGTCAATCCAAGCTCACCTTATCATCCTCCACGCACAGCGAAGAATCATTCTGCGAACACGTACATGCAGACACAATAGAATAATACCAGCAATAATGCCTAGATTGCTGGAATATCGGGTTATCCGCAATAAGCTTCTAGTCTTCCTGGGTAAGGACATGGATCTTCTTAGAATTCATGGCCATCTATGTAGCCTAATAGCATTCTAGCCTAATAAGGAATCTCTTATTCTATGAATCCAGCTGTGTAGCTGAGTAGCACTCCTTAGTTATTCTCGAAGAAGCTTTAAGAGTAACGAAGAACAAATCATGTGATTTCTTCGTCAGGGCAGCAGCAAGCGTTGTAGACAGATGCTCCTGTGTAGCGATCATTAAATTACAGCGCATCACCATAGCCTAACAAAGATGCAGTGAAATTAAAAGTGAACTAATAATTATTGCAGAGGACACCGAAGCAGTAAGGTTGTACTAATACTAGCAGCAATAATGGTAATCTTGCTGTGAATAAAGTTGATAAAATGATCAATAACTTTTATAATAGTAATAATAATAATAATAGTTCTAATAAGGGTAATAATAATAATAATAATATTAATAGCCTCAGTAATAACAACTTAAATACTTCGGCTAATAAGATGAATCCTACTGAGAAATAACTTGGAGTTTAGATCATCAGCAACAACAACTACACCAATAGTAATAACAATACACCAAGTGCTGTGAACTATTCCACTAATCTTAATGGGATTGTGAAATACCCTGCTGCTAATAATAACATTGGAAGTTATGATGTTCCTGTATCTCTAGCTGGTTCGAATAGTGCAAAATAACTAGCCGACAGAAGCATAAATCAGATCGTACAGCAACAGCAGCAGTTACAGCCTACTTAGGAACAAATGGGAATTCCTTTATTTAACACTGCACCTTATTCTCCCTTGAACAATAATAATATTCCGACCCCTTACCTTTCTAATGTGGAAACACCATCGTAGCCATAATAAAACTGGTAGACTTGGTGGAATGAAAAGAGAAAAACGAATCTCGCATTACTAGCTGCGGCTCGAACCGACAATCTCAATGAAGCTGTTAGTCTACTCGATAAGAAACGAGGAGACGCTAAAGCAGACATCTCCTATAAAGATGAAGAATAAAATACTGCACTTCACTACGCAGCTCATAACGGCAATCCAACATTATTGAATTTCCTCCTCTACAACGAAGCCGTCATCGATGCGTAGAACAAACATCTCCTTACACCACTGCTGTGTGCTGCTAAAGAGTAACAAAAAAAAGAATACAACAACACAAAAAGTAATTTTGAATTGTTTTTACCTTTTTGCTTTCTTCTTCAGAGGCCATGATGAGATATGCTCAATTTTGATCACAGCTGGTGCTGACATCAACCATGCTGATGACGCATTCAACACGGCATTGCATTATGCGTCTATGCACGGACACAATAAAGTCATCGAGCTGCTTCTGAGAAAGCCATCTCTTTAAGTCACTAAGAAGAACATGCTAGGTTGTGATGCGTATTCTACTGCGTTGAATGACAGTGTTAGGAAATAATTTTAAGATTTCTTTTAGCTTTAGATATAGAGCTTGCAGACAACTTAACGGGTATTTGTCTAAGAAACACCTATGAAAGGTGTTTAGTAAATGTTCTCCGAGATATAATAGAAGAATACTGCTAGGAATACACCTGAAATATCGAATGGCATATTTGTAGCAAAAGCTGCAAATATCGTTGAAGCGAATAGTCCTGTTGGGAACAATGTAGATTTTGGATCAGCCACAACGAACAAGTAAATAATCTCTGCGAAAACGAACCCATCATCGGAGAAAGCAAGTGTATCGGATGATACGAAGACATCCATTACGGAGCAGTCTGAAGAGAAAATTGGGCCATCGAACTTCATTGTGCATGGACTCATAGGCAAGGGATCGTTTGGGGAAGTCTATCTTGTTGAAAAGAAAGGTTCCACCATGCTCTACGCTATGAAAGTGTTGCATAAATCGAAAGTTATCAGTAGGACAAAAAGAAATAAGATTTTGTTTTTTGCTTTAATTAATCTGTTTGTTATGATATCTTCCCAGGACACAACTTAACGAAGTATGCGATGACGGAGAGAAACGTGATGTCCGTGACAAATCATCCATTCGTTGTTCGGTTGAATTACGCATTCTAAACGAGGGATAAACTCTTTTTAATCATGGATTACTGTCCTGGCGGAGATCTCGGTGAGCATCTGCAGAAAGAAAAGAAATTCAGTGAAGAGTTAGTCAAAATATATTTAGCTGAGACAGTCCTAGCATTAGAGGATCTTCACAAGCGAGATGTGATCTTTAGGGACTTAAAACCTGATAATATTGTCCTGGATTTTGAAGGTCATGTGAAATTAACGGATTTTGGACTGTCAAAAGAAGGGGTGTTAGATCATTCTACAGGTGCAAGGTCATTTTGTGGATCAGTTGCGTATTTAGCGCCCGAGATGCTTAAACGGTGTGGACATGGGAAAGCGGTGGACTGGTATTTATTAGGAGTTGTCATGTATGAATTACTGGTAGGGATACCACCGTATTATGCCAATAATAGGTAAAAATTAGACAGGAATAAAATGCAGGAATAATGATTTTTATTTTGTTTGGAATGTACACACAGAGAGGAGTTGTTCTCGAACATAGAGAAAGCGCCCTTGAAGATACCATCGTATCTATCTGTTAATGCGAGATCATTGCTGAAAGCAGTAAATCTTAGAACATAGATTTTAAAATATCTCAATTTGATTCTTGAAATAATTATTTTATTTTAATAATTCTGCTCAGCTACTTTAGAGAAATCCAGCGAAGAGACTAGGATCTGGCAAAGGAGATGCAGAGGAGATCAAAGCACATCCTTTCTTCTCTGATTTAGATTGGGTTAGTGTTCTTGAAAGGTAAAGATTCATTGGGATTATTAAAATAGCTAAAGATAACTATTTTTCATTTTATTTAGGAAACTGAAGCCACCTCTTCCAAATAGAAAAATTAGAATCAGTACCAAATTTGACCCTAATCTCTTCGAAGACAGCGGTTATTCAGGTGATAAAGATGAGAATATTGCAGGGTGGTCATTTGTTGCTCCATGAGACATGATTCACATCCATGTGAGTAGTTATTAACTCTTTTAATTCATTCATCTAAGATCAACTTTCTTTTTTAATTACCTATCTGCAAATGATCCCTAATGACTTCCTCTTTTTCCTAAATTGTCTCATACCTTTCTTAGATCTCTTGTTTTCGCTGAACTATCTGATATTAGCTCGGATTTTTAGAATTAAAATGAAAAATAACTTCAATAAGAAAACTCCATATCTTTTACTCTAAGTCTCCTTCTCTGCAGCTGACTGCTTTTTAACCTAAGCAAATCCTTAAAATATTATGTTCTTGTTCTTGCAGTCGTTGTTATGTTTAATACTGTTTGTTTGTTTTTGTGTAAATGCAGAATATTATTTATGAATTCTATTATTTTAGGATTTCCAAGCAATTCAAAAAGGAGACCCCCTAAAGGAATAAAAACGATTCTTAATATTTATTTGATTATTTTGAACTTAACTATATTAGAATTCATTGTGTTAACCTTCTAAAGCCCTTCGACCACTCAATCGAATAGATAGATTTCTTTGATTTAGGATTACAAAATGAATATTTTTAACTTTCAAAAAGAAATAGCCACATTGAAAGCTTGGTTATCTATTTGCTTAAAGCAACTAACTCCTTTGTTCTGTGATACCATATGATTTTTTGTTTAATTTCAAAAATAAGAAAAAAGAAAGAGGAATCAAACAAACCAAAAGGGGAAGGGAACAACTATAAATTTCTTTCATGAACAGGAACCCCAATAAATTCGTGCAATCTCAATATATGAGTGAAAGAGCGGCTTCTCCGTTTTCCAATCAATAGCAGCAATCTTCATAATTCCAATAATAACAGCCATCCGGAATGGGTGGTGGTGGTGGATACTCTGCTTCGATGTATCCAGGATCATTGCCAAGCAACAACAATCAGCAACAATACTTCCATCAGCAGCAAGCTGACATTTCCAATGTCTAGACGCGCATGAGCGACGAAGAAAGTGACGATGAAGATGATTAAATCAACATGGATTAAATCACCTACAACTCACTCATTATCGAAGCATACAATTCCTTCCAGCGCAGAGATCTTAAGACATCTATTGAATTCTACCTAAAAGCGCTTTATGAAGCTGAGAAAACCTCCAACCCAGAGAGACAAGCACTTATTAAAGCTAACCTCGCTGTGATATATTTCCACAGTTCTTAATTCAAGCAAGCTGATAAGCAGCTCAGGGAGGCGGCTGATTTGTTGCGATAACCTGGGTTGAAATCCGATCACAGGTCAGCATTGCAAGTCAAGATCTTCGCGAATATAGCGATTGTAAGTATCGCTCTGAATAAATTCGAGGATGCACTCTAAGCGAATGAAGAAGCCATCAACACTGTCTTAGCTGGGTAAATAGCATAACACAAATGATAGTTATTAGCTTTTCGATGTTGTTGTTTCTCACTTCTTCTGTTGATTTTCTAATATCTCACTTATAGGAAGGAAACCCAACGAAGAGACTTACTGGAAGAACTCGTGTATTTGTATTTCCGATTCATTTCTTTTGAAAGCATGGGGAACGGTGTCTTCGAAGGTGCTCAATTGAAGTACGATGAACCAACTTTAGCGTGTTTCTACTCGAGCATGGCGCTGAATAGGGAGCTCTGTGGGGATGTTCAGAATGCATTAACTTACCATGAGAAAGCCCTGTAAATGTGGGAAAAACTCAACGACGTTGGATTTGTGGCGTTGACAATCAAGCATTTAATCGCGTTGAATTAGACTACCTCCCCTGATTAGTAGATCGTTGTGAACCTGCAAGCGAGATTAAATGAACTATTGAAGCATCCCGATTTCAAAGGGGTTAATCCAGATACATTGTTTAGATAGTTTGAAGAGAAAATACGATGTGCGAAATAAGTAAACAAAGGAATTGATTTGAAAATTGGAATTTGAAGGGAGAGAGATATTCGTTGATAATGTATTTTGTTGAACATGGGAATAGATAACAGCGAATGTCCGAAGAATGGAGTAGGCATAGCTTAGATAGCAATAGTAGTCTTCAGTGATATCAAATAAAAGTGTGTTCAAGAGCTAAATAGCTGATGCAAATACTTTTAATGAATATGGCGAACCACTCTGGAAATAAGGTAGGTTTTGATTTGATTTCTTTTGAGTATTGTTGGTTTAATTAGATTGTTGTTGTTATTATTTTTGATTAAAAGCGTTGAGATTAAGGTTGTGCACTTCGATTAACTACAGCAGATCACTTCTAAGAGATGATAAAGTTGATAGAAAGCAGAAGGAAGCCATTAATTTAGTAAGAATATTTATTATACTTAGTGAATAATATCATTATTTTGTTGTTGTAGGGTATGGAACAGATGTAGAAAACGATTTATATGTTAAAGAATGAGAAACATCCTTTGGTTGAGAAGTAACTCATGACTATGCCTTTCACCAAAGCTGCTATCGATAATCTCAAAGCTGCTGCAAATAGACTTAAGAAAATCATTCTAACTGTTACGTATCTCGAAGCATTCGATAAGTTGCAAGATAATATGATAGATAAGTCCAGAATGTCGCTGTAAGTTAGACAGCAGAAAAGAGTTGACACACTTATATCATCTGTAAGATAACATTTAGCTAATTAGGGCGGGGGGGTTGGTTGTTTGATTGGTAATTATGATACCTATTTCGTTTGAAAAAATAGGCATATAAATACGTGATGGTTGGTGACTACCTCTTGAAGTGTAATAAAACATCGAATGGAAGGTTACAGAAGTTCTTCTAGCTTGCACCGGATTCAACGCTCAGATGGACATCCAGAGAAAGAAATATCTCCAAGAAAGATAAAATACAATATTGTAAGAAACATATTTATCGGGGGATTTTATTGAGAGTTTGTTTTCTTGGTATTTGTTAATAAAAACACATGCCATTTCTTCCTTTTTCTTAGATTGCATGCAAGACGTGAAGGCAGTGCTGTACGGCAAGCTAACGGAGGTATTTGCTAAACCATTCAATAAAAAACTCGAGCCATGGTTATGTTTCTCGCTTGTGCTAAAATCGAGAACGCTGGATTTCTACTGTGAAGCTGATCAAATAAACCGCTGGATGTTCGCTCTTTCTGAGGAAACCAAGAGGAAGAATCCCACTGCGTTTGTGTTGAAACCTTCTACTATGCTATGGAGAAAACTCAAGATGATATTGTATTATCATTTTGTTGACCCGTATGTGAATCAAGATCCGAAGAAACGTATTCGCCATTCATTCGTGCAAGCAATCATAGCGTATAAGCGCGGTGGATTTACTCTCCCTAATAAGAACGCTGAAAACAAAAAAGGAAAGAAATGAAGGAGATATGATGGGTCGGTCATGAGAGGAAAAAGAAGACAAAATGAATTAATAACAAATGGTATGGGATTTGTTTGTTTTTGTGTGAGTGTTTGCAGCCAAGAGTATGTGTGTGTGTGTGTATGTTAAGTCTTTGATAGATTGCTTGTACTTTGAGGGTAAATCTGTGTGGGGTATCTAATCTATTTAGTTGGAAGATAGGAAATCAAAAGATAATAATATAATCTTCAAATTTATCTGTACAAAACAATTCAAAGAGAGAGATCTAAAAAGAAGCATGAGAGCAGCAGGAAAGAAGCTAATCCAGCAGTAGATGGTACTGCGTCCACCCCATCCTAGAAAACTCTTCCCCGCAACGAAGATTGTCTAGAATAGAATGTCATAAGCACCTGTGCCTTTAGAGTATAAGCTGCAAGATTTACCTGCTGCTGAGACACCTGAGTAGACATTTCAACCTTTAGGACTCAAGTAGACTCTCCCGTTCAATATCATGCGTACACACACTGGAAATCTTCCCGTTTACAGAAAATACAATCATGATAGGACGAATAAGAGGACTGTGATTAGATTAGTCGAAGGAGATATTGATAAATTCACAACAGAACTCTCGAAAGTTGTGTCGAATGCTGAAATACATATAAAAGTAGGCAGAGTTGAAGTTAATGGACTACACAAGGAATCAGTTGATCTATGGCTAAGAAGGTTAGGGTTCTGAAATGAAGGAAATGAAGGATAGAAAGCGATTCTCTGATAAAATCGATTGAAATAGCATTCTGAATGTATTACTACGTCATCTTTTTTTGCATGGACAAAAATAAATAAAAATGCAAAATCAGATTGTAAAATACCTGTGTTTGAGAATGCAACTAACTATTCGAAATCCTTTATTTGTTTTCAGAGTTTATTTTCATAATAGTGGATGTGATGTCTTGATGATTTTGGGTTGTTTCAGAACACAAAACAAAACAACTAAAATTTTATGTCTTACTCTTTTTGATAAGCAATGATAAAATAAATTCAAGGTTAATAGGGAGGACAGGTTATTAGATTTCGAAATATGGACAAGAATCGATTAGCCAGTCTTTGATTCGCTTATTAATTCTATTTCATTGAAGTATTTTGTTTGATTCATGATTATTAAAAATCAATAATATCAATTTATTATTCTTAAATGCAAATCACAGTCTAAAAGCAAGCTATATTTTTAGAATCGATTATTCAAAGAGACGAAAAAAGAATCATGAAGCAATCGTTGAATGATCAAAGTGAACTCTCTTGTGGCAATTGACAGAATTATGAGAGTCTATTGGATCGGAGTGGAAATCTGAAGGGAACATAAAGGATGCAGTTTAAGCCTAATATCCCTAATTAGTAGAAGATAGAAGAAAAAGAGAAAGCAATTCTAATTATGAACCTCCTTATTTAAACTATTATTATTGATAAAAGGGTAAGAGTTTAAATATATATAACTTTGCATGAATGCTATGAAAGTAAGAGTTGTTTGTTTAATTGTTACGTTAAAATTTGCAATATTTTTGAAATATTTCTGATTGACTTTTATCTTGTTACATCAGCTAATTTAGCCATTCTCAGAAAATGAGAAAAGTGATTTCAAGATGTGAAACAAAATAACATAATTCGTCTTATGAAATTGCTCTGACATTTGGCTGAAAAAAATTAATAGAGTTGCTGGAATGTAAGGAAAGATTGGCTGGCTGAGATAGAATGAATGATTCGATAATAAGAAAAATTAGGAATAAATAATAAAAGAAAGTAGTGAAAATAAAGAAGAGAAACAAATAAATTGTTATTAATCATTATTGCTATTATCATCAGCGAAAAAAACAACAAAAGCTCTGTAAGTATCCCACCCATCCCCCCTTATTAGAAGAACTTTGCTTTGAGGGAGAACTACAGGGATTGAGAAACGTAAACCTCTTTTGACTATGGAAGATAGCTAGTTGAAAGTAAATTCTTTAAGAAACTTACAATATTTGGATAAACAAACCATTAGCTTTGTGTCATTTGACATATTCATAGTGTTCTATCTTCTTTTTCCTTGACATGTTTCTCTTCTTTCTATCTCGCTATTAGGATCTTGTGAATATCTTTGATGCATCTTTTCCATCGAGGACCCTCGCTGACATCGAGAAAGCATCTGAGATCACTCATAACCTACCCTTCTTTGCTAATGATTTGCTCTTGCAATCAAATGGCGCACGTCTTCAGCAACTCTGCTGTTAGTATTTCAAATACTAATTCGCCAAAAAAGATGAAACTCTCTTCTAAATTGGTAAATATTCTCAACAAAATTTCATAGTAAAAACCTTGACTTCTCTCATTTCTCTTTGGTCTTCCTATCACAGGTGACAAAGGCCAGGATTTCTACTTAGTCCTCCGCGGGAGTGTCGGCTTATACATGCCTAAGAAAGACTAATAAACAGGTGAAATCGACCCTTACAACAATGAAAAGCTCCGTCATATGGCAGAAGGTTCTGCATTTGGGGAGTTATCTTTACTAAGTAACCTACCTAGAATAACCTAAGCGAAATGCGAAGAAGACACTCATTTAGCAGTATTAAGCAAGAATCGATATAAAAATGTGATCTCAATAGCTGGCGCTTAGTATTTGATCAGTGATATTGGGTTTCTAGCATTGATCCCGTTTTAAAAACAATTCAGAGAAAAATTAATAAAACAACTGTTCATATCACATGATGTTATGCAGTTCCATAGGGATTAAGTAGTCTATGCTGAAGGGGATTTAACAGGCGATGTCTTCATTGTGAGGAAAGGGGAATTCACTGTAAGAAAAACTTAGAATTGAATCAAAGAATTGATAAATAATTCTTCCATTTTTTTGTTCTTTTTTAGAAAACAAAGTTAGTGAAGAACAAAATGAGTGAATTAGAAGCTTATTGGTAGCTGCCAGATGAAGAAATTCGTGTGAATCAGCGGATATCTTCATGGACGAAACTGCCACCTAAAACATCAGAAGTTAAAGTACCAACAAACAGATCAAGAATAAATAGAAGAGAAAATCTAAAAGAAATACATTTATCTTTGAATCTTTTCAACTCTTCATATTTGCTTTATTCAGTTAGGTGTGGTTCTCTCGGGTGAGATCCTCGGTGAAGGTGAGTTACTTCTTGCTAGCGAACACCGTTAGCAAAGCGTAAAATGCTCCTCGATGGAAGGGACTTTACTTCGATTAAATCGTAAAACCTTCGAATCAACACTGCTCGCCGAAGAACGAAATGTCTCGTATCTCAAATCCCGCACAAAAGCCATAGCCGTAGCTGAATCTCATTTAATGGAGCAACACCAAAAAGGCTAATAATTCAACCATGAA
>Ga0302286_10002520_pt1 | contig 12697 bp, 11 predicted proteins | sample III_Fen_E2_3_FD_198765 | JGI IMG/M metagenome (GOLD analysis project Ga0302286, IMG submission 198765) | Peat permafrost microbial communities from Stordalen Mire near Abisko, Sweden - III_Fen_E2_3 | ecosystem: Environmental > Terrestrial > Soil > Wetlands > Permafrost | place: Sweden: Abisko...
ACTCGAAAACAGGCACTTCTACCTTCCGGGATTTTCGAATGAAATTCATTACGAAGTTGAGTTGGTTATCAAAATTAACCGGTTGGGAAAGAGTATCGAAGCGCGATATGCACACCGTTATTACGATGAGATCGGTCTCGGTGTCGATTTCACTGCCCGTGATTTACAGCGCCAGCTGATCGAAAAAGGGTTGCCATGGGAAAAGTCAAAAGCTTTCGACTCGGCTGCAGTGTTGGGCGGATTTATTCCAAAGGAAGAGCTGGGCGACCTTGGGCAGATTGATTTTTCGCTGCGTAAAAATGGGGAAGTGGTTCAGCACGGAAATTCGCGCGATATGATTTTCTCTGTCGATACTATCATCGAACATATTTCACAATTTGTGACCCTTAAAATCGGAGACCTTATCTATACTGGTACGCCGGCTGGCGTTGGTCCGGTAAAAATAAATGATCGGCTCGAAGGTTTTATCGGTGAAAAGAAAATGTTTGATTTTCTCGTAAAGTAGTTTTTGGGAAATACATAGAAATAATTGAAATAAATAGAAATAAGTTGTAGAAATGCAACCCATTTATTGCATTCTGCCTCTATATATTTCTATGTATTTCAACCTATTTCAAGTTATTTCAGCCCATTTCTCATTGCCAAATTTTTATCAATAAACCAATGCAATTCACCTTCGGGACGAATATGCGAAGCCGGATAAACAGATGAAATGATCGTATTGTGAATAATTTCATCGAAAATCCCGGATTTCGATGCTCCTGAAACAAGAAAAGCTATTTTTTTTGCATTATTCAATACTTTTCCTGTTAGCGTAATCCGTAGCTGACCGGTGATGGGTTGAAATGCAACTCTGGTGATCTCGTCCGATTCCATTAACTGCATCTGATCGGGGAAGATTGAAGCGGTGTGTCCGTCGTCGCCCAAACCCAGCATAATCAGATCGAATTCCGGATAACCATTAATCGTTGGAACCAACGATTGTATTTCAAAACCATATCTTTTTGCCTCTTCAATCGGCTTCGCTTCACCTTTAATTCGATGTATCTGGCTCTGAGACAGCTTTATTTTTGAAAAAAGAAGTTCATTTATGACCCCAAAATTACTTTCCGGATCATCTGTTGGAACCATCCGCTCGTCACCCCACCAAAAGTGTATTTTCTGCCAGGGAACCACCTTGAGATATTTCCCGGCTAAAAGCGAAAAGAGTAGTTTAGGCGTTTTTCCCCCTGATAAAACCAGATGAAAGTCATACCCCGCACTTTCATTAATCCAGTCAATTAATTGTAATGCAAATGCATTGGCCAGATCCTCCGGAGTTTCATTTGTATGTATGAAGAGATCCATTTGAAAAAAATATAAAGAAGGTGAACAAAACCCTTCGAGTGGTCTTTTGACCCTCGAAGCGGTTGATATTATTAAAATAAAATTTTCAAAACCACTTCGAGGGTTTTCAACCACTCGAAGGGTTTGATTTTATAAAATATGATTTACAAAACACCACTTCGAGGGTTTTCAACCACTCGAAGGGTGCATCTACAATTCACAGTACAACCCATCATCTGTAAGATTTTTACATGGATATCGCCAGGTCATCTCCCCATCCATCAGCCCGTCAGATTCATAAGGGCCCCATGTTCCGGCAGGATAGCCATAAATAGGTATCGAAGGATCATTTTCCCAGGCATCAAGAATGGGTTGGATAAAATTCCAGGCAGCTTCGACGGTATCGCCACGCGAGTAGAGCGTTGCATCGCCCTGCATACAATCGAGCAGAAGTCGCTCATAGGCAGCAGGAAGCTGAATATTCGCAAGACTCGAATAATGGAAATCCATATTGACCTGGTTTACCCTAAATCCGGCCCCAGGTTCTTTCATGCCAAATTTTAGTAAAATTCCTTCGTCGGGTTGTATTCTGATTATCAGCTGATTTGATTTGTGTTGGTCAAATCCGTCTTTATCAAACAGGTGATGTGGCGTAGGCTTAAATTCAATGACAATTTCGGTCACCCGGGTTGGCAGTTTTTTCCCGGTTCGGATGAAAAATGGAACTCCGCCCCAACGCCAGTTATCGATATAAAACTTCATAGCGACAAAAGTTTCTGTGCGGGTAGCGGGATTGACGCCAGGTTCTTCGCGATAGCCGGGAGCAGGCTGACCTTTGATTGTTGATGCAGTATATTGTCCCCTGATCACCTGTTTTTGCAACTCCCCGGGTTTTATGGGGCGTAACGATTGAAAAACTTTCATCACTTCATGCCTGATTGCATCTGCTTCGATAATGATCGGTGGTTCCATAGCAACCATCCCAACAACCTGAAGCAGATGGTTTTGAACCATATCACGCAACGCTCCTGAACTGTCATAATAACCACCACGACCCTCAACACCAAGACTTTCGGCAGATGTAACCTCAACCCGTTCAATGAAATTACGGTTCCAGACAGGTTCAAAAATCCCGTTGGCAAATCGCGTTACCATCAGGTTTTGCACTGTTTCTTTTCCCAGGTAATGGTCAATGCGAAAGATTTGATTTTCTTCGTAATCTTTAAGAAGACTAATATTCAGCGATTTGGCACTATTAAGACTGTTTCCGAAAGGTTTTTCAATCACTAACCGTTTGAAACCATCCAATTGCATATTCAATCCTGCTAAAGCTAATTTTGAAGGAATTATGTCGTAGAGGTTGGGTGGAGTGGAAAGGTAAAACAGATAATTAGCAGGAGTATTTAAGGAATAGCTTAAACTTTCTAATCTTGTTCTTAGTCTTAAATAATCCTCCTGTAGTTCGTAATTAATTGGTTGATAATAAATAATAGATAGAAACTTGGAATTTGACTCTTTATCTGGAGGTAAAAATTCTGTCATCCGGTGGCGGAATTCTTCGTCGGTGAGCGGCGTTCGGCTGGTTCCTAAAATTGCAAAGTTGGTGGGTAAAAGATTTTGAATGAATAACTGATGAATTGCAGGGATCAACTTTCTTTTTGTCAGATCGCCCGAAGCGCCGAAAATAACAATGATATGTGGATCAGGTATTTTCATATAAATAAATATTATTGATCATTTAATTAACAAGGAGACGTTTTGCCGATCCGATTGTTCAATCACTGCACTGAAAATTGCAATGTTCAGTTGTTACAGTGCGAAATTAACCTGATTAATCCAACCCCAAACGATTAGTACGTCACTTAATATTCTGTAATTTAGCGTGATGGGTACTGCTCCGGATTTGTCATTGAAAAACCCCTGAAATAAGCCGGAGTCTTTTGTCGAATCATTCAGTAAAATTGCGATTTCTGTCGAAAATTCGATATTACAAAGAGGTACCATTTTGAAAATAGCCTCTTTGGCGCACCAATGCAATAACATTCGTCGATTCGCAAGTTCTGCATCATTATTACATGCAGCCAACTCATCGGGGGAGAGAAAGCGGCTGGCTACTCTGCCTACTTTCCGCGAGATAAGTTCAATGTCAATGCCGGGGAATGAGGTCGTATGAAGTAAAATTGCAATATAACCTATTGAGTGAGATATGCTTATATTAGCTTGGTGATCTTCCAGATAGGGGCGGCCATCGATATAATATTTAATCAGCTGAGGTTTTTCGATCAATTCATTTAAAAGTGCTCTCGTTGCAAGCCACTCTTTTTTGCGATGTGGGGCAGTAATTCCGGAATAAGTTTTCGAATCGCAATCAGATAATTTCGCTAATTTGAGCAACTCATGGATTTCCTCGGATACTTTCCAAAGGCCAATCACGCCGTTTTCGATATTTTCGCACAGTATCAGTGGCATTATTTACTCTTTTTCCATTCAGTTGTTTCGATCAGCCGAACCACGTCGCGATCCAAAAAACTAATGACCGGCTGTAAACTGTCAATATTAGGTATCTCTTTGATATACAAAGCTCCGCGAAGGAAATTTTTTACACTGTCTGTCAGGTAAAACTGCATGGGCGAAGCTGCATTTCCTTTGATGTGGTAAATCGTGCCATAAACCTTTTTCGCCGGATTTATAAAGAGCTGCTCTTCAATTGAACTGGCTTTTTCGGAATGTTTGTAGGCAAGGCTCCTTGACTCTTCGATACAAGTCCCCAAATTTTTATCGATCTTCTTATAACTCAGATGTATCTGCGCATGGTTAGCCGGTACTTCAATGGTAACCCAATCAGTCTGACTCAGGTTTAATGAATCACTACCCGCGTTCGAATAGACCGGAATCTGAAAATTATAGGGAACTGCCATTCCAAGTGGTTTGTAACTCTTTTTAGGAAAGGATATTCTGAAATACCCTCTTGGTTTTGGGGTGTACTCTTTCTTGCAGGCATTGAATGATATCAGCAATCCTAGTGTCAGAAAAATAAATAGACGTTTCATTTTCCTTATCATTTTTTTTCTGATAAAGTGATCGGATGAATAGTAACCTTAATTTTAGTAATGCGCCGTGTATTAACTCCTTCAACTTCAAAAGTGAAATTTTTACAGTTGAGTTTTTCATGAAGCATCGGGAATTCGCCTTTTAATTCGAGAATTAATCCAGCCAAAGTATCAGCCTCACCCCTGATATCATCGAAAACATCATCTTCAAGATCAAGAACTTTACAAAAATCATTCAGCATGGCTCTTCCATCGAAGAGATATTCGAACTCACTGACTTTTGTAAACAGCGGCTCGTCTTCGTCAAATTCATCGGATATATCTCCGACAATTTCTTCGAGAATATCTTCAAGCGTCACCAATCCGGAGGTCCCACCAAATTCATCTACCACGATTGCCATGTGAACTTTTGATTTCTGAAAATCTTCGAGGAGATCGTCAATTTTTTTTGTTTCAGGAACGAAAAATGGCTGACGCATAAGTGGTTGCCATCTGAAAGCAGCACCCTTACCGAGATAGGGGAGAAGATCTTTGATGTAAAGAATCCCGCGCACATCGTCAAGCGTACCCGCGAACACCGGTATCCGTGAATACCCCGACTCTTTAATAACCTGAAGTACAAGTTCAAAATTATTGTGAATGTCGATAGAGGTAACTTCAAGTCTCGATCGCATGATTTCATTGACCCCCTTGTTCCCGAATTTCACAATCCCTTCAAGAATTTCCTTATCATCAGAGATATCGAGATGATCTGTAAGTTGTAAGGCTTTGGAAATCTCGTCGATTGAAAGGTTTTTTTTGTGTTTAATGAGGCGTCTGTTTACAATGGCAGTTGAGTTAATCAGTAAAAAATTGACTGGTCTTGTAATGATTACGAGTATATTTATAAAAGCAGACATCCTTATCGCTAATTTCTTGGGATAATGAGCTGCGTAGACTTTAGGTATGATTTCCCCGAAAAGGAGAATCAGTGAGGTGATAAATATGGTGTTGAAAATAAAACCTAATGTCGGGACAAGCGAAAAATCGATCAGGCTATTGGTAATATGGGCAATTAGGAGAACGAGTCCAATATTCACAAAATTATTCCCGACCAAGAGGGCAGCAAGAAGTTGTTCCGGCTCAGATAATAATTTAATTACCAGGCTTGCTGAACGTTTCTTGTTCGATTTAAGTTCTTTGATCTCTTTCGGTTCCAATGAGAAAAGTGCAACTTCAGATCCGGAAATAAGGGCCGAAAGTGCCAGTAATACGAATACAATAACAATGCTTGTAAAGGTTTCGGACGTAAAATGATTAAATCCAATATCCTTTCCAAGCGTTTCAAAATATGAAACCGCGTCTGTTTCCAACTTAAATTAATTTAATAGATCAAAAGGGCAAATCATCAACCTCTTTATTTTCATTACCATAAGTGTTCGGTTCACCAAAAGGTTCGTTTACTCCTGCCTGTTGTGTTCCTTTTACTCCTTCGGAAGATGCACTATCATTTTTCTTTCCAAGTAATTGAATCGTATCGGCAAGGATCTCAGTGATATACCTTTTTGATCCATCAGGAGCATCATAACTTCTTGTTCTGATTTTGCCGTCAACATAAATCTGACTCCCTTTACGGATATAGTTTTCAGCAATCGTAGCCAAACCACGCCAGCAAACGATATTGTGCCATTCCGTTGTGGTTACCTTCTCTCCGCTTTTGTTCGTATAATTCTCAGAAGTGGCCAAAGTGAAATTTGCCACAGAGACATTACTTTCAAGATGCTTAACTTCAGGGTCTTTCCCAACATTCCCAACTAAAATAACTTTGTTAATTGACATGACTTACATGATTTTTATTTGTACTAACCAATTACATAAAAGCATTAGGGTTACAATTCATCAAAGATAAAAAAATACAGCGAATTTTCAGGATGTCAAAACAGATTGTTCCGGCTTTTCGCTGACAAAAAGTTCTCGATCAGTTTTGGAACCGGATAATCAGGAACATCCTCAGAAAGCACCTTAATCCAGGGGAAAATATGCTCTGAGTTGAGACTCGTAATTTCTATGAACCTGACATTTAGTTTTTGGTGGGTTAGAATATGGGTGATTTCATGACTTATTGAATCAATCGTAATTTCCTGCCCTTCAAAAATTGATCTGAATTTTTCGTTGGTCAGAATTTCATCATTGGTTAAACTCTTCGCTGACTCAATGAGCGGAAACTGGAATAAATTTTGCCAGATGTCTTTTCCCCCACGTTTTTCAAGATAAATGAAATTCTCCTGTCTGATAAAAATGTAATTGAAATACCTGTTCTTCACGATCATTTGTTTTGATTTGACCGGAAGTTTAGCAATTTCGCTGTGTGCAAATGCATAACATTGATTTTGAAACGGGCAGATTGGGCATTCAGGATTTTGAGGCGTACATTGCAGAGCTCCAAACTCCATCAGCGCTTCATTAAATATACCGGGATTTTGCCGGTCGAGCAACTCATTTGCCAAAGCATTGAATTCTTTCTTTCCGGCTGTCGAATCGATAGGGGTAGCAATTCCAAAAACTCTTGCCAGCACGCGGTAGACATTCCCATCAATGGCAGCATAAGGCAGGCCAAATGAAATGGAGGCAATCGCAGCAGCGGTATAACTGCCGATTCCTTTAAGTTGTACTATATTAATATAGGTGTCGGGGAAAATACCGTTGAACTGGTTCATGATCTGTCGGGCCGCTGCGTGAATATTTCTTGCCCTTGAATAATAGCCCAAACCTTGCCAGGCTTTCAAAACATCATTTTCGGAAGCCAAAGCCAGCGATTTTACATCCGGAAATAGTTTAATAAAGCGTTGAAAGTAGGCTGTTCCCTGGTCGACTCTGGTCTGTTGAAGAATAATTTCAGAAACCCACACATAATATGGGTCGTTTTTTGCCCTCCAGGGGAGATCACGGGCGTTCTGTTGATACCAAACTGTCAATATTTTATGAAATTTGGGCATATTTTGGGTGTTTTAAAAAAAAATTAACGAAAAGAACAAAAAATATTGATTAGTATGATGTTGGTTAAATCAAAAGCTATATATTTGTAGACCAAAATTGAAATAAAAGTCGAATCATTTAAATTTATACCAATGACAAAAGCAGATATCGTAAACGAGATTTCGAAAAACACGGGTATCGAGAAAGTAACAGTTCAAAAAGCAATTGAAGCTTTTATGGACACCGTATCCGGTTCATTAGCAGAAGGAAACAATGTTTACCTTCGGGGTTTTGGGAGTTTTATCGTGAAAAAACGTGCTGAAAAAACAGCCCGTAACATTTCCCGCAACACAACGATAATTATTCCTGAACATTTCATTCCTTCTTTTAAACCGGCTAAGACTTTCGTAGGTCGTGTTAAGAGCAATGTAAAATAATTAAAGTATTAAGTATGCCAAGCGGTAAAAAAAGAAAAGGACATAAGATGGCTACCCACAAACGGAAAAAACGTTTGAGGAAAAATCGTCACAAAAAGAAGAAATAGTCGTTTTGTGTTAGAAACAGAAAATTGAACCTAAAGTGCGTATGCACTTTAGGTTTGTTGTATTTATTAATATTCATTTATTGTAAGAGTAAAGAACGTGAGTAATGAACTGATTATTGATGTATCGCCCTCACATGTTGAAATTGCTTTACTCGAAAACAAAAAACTGGTAGAACTAAACAGGGAGAGCAGTGATCTTAAATTTTCGGTAGGAGATATTTATCTTGCTAAGGTAAAGAAGATCATGCCGGGATTAAACGCTGCTTTTGTTGATGTAGGCTACGAGAAAGATGCGTTCCTTCATTATTTAGACTTAGGACCACAGTTCCAGACGCTAAACAAGTTTCTCAAACAGGCGGGCTCGAGAAAAGGCAAGCCGACAACTGAGTTAAGAGTTCAGCCAGAACCTGATATTCAAAAGGATGGGAAGATTACCGATGTTCTTAAAAGTGGACAGACGATTCTTGTGCAAATTGCAAAAGAACCGATCTCGACAAAAGGACCAAGGCTTACCTCCGAAATATCGGTTGCCGGCAGAAATATGGTTTTAATCCCTTTCAGCAACAAAATTTCAGTTTCTCAAAAAATCGAATCGACTGAAGAAAAGAGTCGTTTAAAAAAATTAGTTCAAAGCATTTGCCCGAAAAATTACGGGGTTATTGTACGAACAGCAGCTGAAGGGAAACGTGTAGCGGAATTAGACCCTGAATTGCGAAGATTGGTGACAAAGTTTGAAAATGCTATTGTCAAACTCGAAAAGGCTGTAGCACCATCGCTGATTTTAGGAGAACTCGATCGCACAATCGGAATGATCAGAGATTTATATAATCCTGAGTTTTCGAATATTTTTGTGAACAACGAGGAGATTGCCGCCGAAATCAAAGAATATGTTGGGACAATTGATTCTGAAAAGAAAAAAGTAGTAAAACACTACAATGGCAAACAGCCAATTCTTGAATATTTTGGAATCGATAAGCAAATAAAAGCATCTTTTGGTAAAACCGTCTCTTTTAGGAGCGGAGCCTACCTGATCATTGAACACACTGAAGCATTTCACGTAATCGACGTGAACAGTGGAAACAGATCAAAGACCGGCGATCAGGAGTCAAACGCCCTTGAGGTTAATCTTGCCGCCGCTGAAGAAATTGCCCGTCAATTACGCCTTCGCGATATGGGAGGCATTATTGTAATCGATTTTATCGATATGCACGGGAATGAAAACCGTCAGAAAGTTTTCGAGAAAATGAAGGAAGCCATGGCTTCCGACAGAACAAAGCATAACATCTTGCCATTGAGCAAGTTTTGTTTGATGCAGATTACACGTCAAAGGGTAAGACAGGAGATGGCGATTGAAACTGCCGAAATCTGCCCGGTGTGTAAAGGTTCGGGAAAAGTGACCGCAACCTTATTATTTATTGAAGAGATTGAACAGAAAGTCAGGTATATCTTCGAGGAACTGCACAAACAGAAGCTGACAATTAAATTGCATCCATTTGTTGGTGCGTATCTTACCAGGGGTTTCCCGTCAAAGGCGCTGAAGTGGAGATGGAAATATCGGAAAAGGGTAAGGATTGAAGAGATCACTGCTATGAGTTTCCTCGACTCAAAGTTCTATGATGAGAACATCGAAGAAATTATCTTTTAGACATTAAAAGCTCATGCCGTTAAAGCATGAGCTTTTTTTGTAGTTTTGAAATTGAAATTTTGATTTGCATAAAATGATAAAAAAGTATTTACTCATTATAACACTGCTATTTGGGTCATGTGTTATCGCATTTGGCCAGATGCTGAACCCCGTAAAATGGAATCTTGAACAAAAACCTGCTCAAAAAGGTGAAATTGATCTTATTTTTAAAGCCAAAATTGAACCTGGCTGGCATTTATACTCCACCGATCTGCCTGCCGGTGGTCCGATAAAAACAACTTTTACATTCACTCCCGATAAAACAAACTACCAGACCATCGGGAAGATTATTGAAAAAACTATCTCGACGAAGGAACATGATAAGATCTTTAGCATGGATCTGGCATTTTTCAGTAATGAAGCCATCTTTGTACAGAAGATAAAACTCCTTTCTAATCAGTCGTTTGAATTGAAGGGAACTATCGAATACCAGAGCTGTAATGATGAAACCTGCACGATGGATGATCATGACTTTTCATTGATAATTGGAGGTTCGGAGGTCGCTGTAATTCCTTCAAAAAATGGAGTGATTATAAAAAATAGCATTGCAAGATCGGAAAATAGTGCTGATTCGGTTAAAAACCAGGTAATCACGAGTAAATCAGTCTCTCCGGATCGTGCTGCGATTGCGGTCAGAAAAACGATCATAGCAAAAGATGATGGAAATGCCCAACATGGTTTGTGGTGGTTTTTAATCTTTAGTTTTGGGGCCGGGCTTCTTGCCATCCTCACACCCTGCGTTTTCCCGATGATTCCCATGACAGTCTCTTTTTTTATGAGTGGCAATAAGTCGAAGCTGCAGGCAAAAACCCAGGCTTTCATTTTTGGTGCGTCAATAATTTTGATCTATACATTGATCGGAACGGTGGTTGCGCTGACGCTGGGTGCTGATTTTGCGAATTGGATAAGTACCCATTGGATCCCTAATGTATTGTTTTTTATTATATTCGTAGTTTTTGCATTCTCCTTCTTCGGCGCTTTTGAAATCGTTTTGCCAAGCAGTTGGGGAAATAAAACCGATCGTTTTGTCGATAATGGAGGATTAGGCGGGGCATTTTTTATGGCATTGACATTAGTTTTGGTTTCATTCAGTTGTACCGGACCAATTGTTGGTGCGATTTTAGTCGAATCTGCCGGAGGATTGGTGCTTAAGCCGATTGTTGGAATGCTTGGTTTCTCGTTGGCGTTTGCTTTGCCTTTTACCTTATTCGCCATATTCCCGCAATGGTTATCCAACTTGCCAAAGTCGGGCGGCTGGCTGAATTCGGTGAAGGTTGTACTTGGGTTTATTGAATTGGCGCTCGGACTTAAATTTCTAAGCATTGCTGATCAGACTTACCATTGGCGAATACTCGACCGCGAAGTTTATCTTGCCTTCTGGATCGTAATTTTTACGATGATGGGTTTCTATTTGCTTGGAAAAATGAAATTTGCACACGACAGCGATACAAAATTTATTTCGGTTCCGCGCCTGATGCTGGCGGTGATTACCTTTACTTTTGTTATTTACCTGATTCCTGGAATGTTTGGGGCCCCACTCAAAGCGATTTCGGGATATCTCCCCCCAATGACTTCCCACGATTTTGATCTTCATAAAATTGTACGGGATGAAGTAAAGCTTGTTGATCATTCCTCTGGATTGTCTGGTTCTACTGCTAATCTTCTTTGCGAAAAGCCAAAATTTTCTGAATTTCTTGAACTGCCCCATGGTTTGGAAGGTTATTTTGATTTTGAACAGGGTTTGGCATGTGCCAAGGCTCAGAATAAACCGGTGTTTATCGACTTTACCGGACATGGTTGTGTGAATTGCCGTGAGATGGAGGCGAATGTGTGGTCAGATCCACGTGTATTGGAAAGGCTTAAAAATGAGTTTGTTATTATTGCCTTATATGTTGATGACAAATCAGATTTGCCACAAAATGAATGGATTACTTCGACCTACGATCATAAAATAAAAAAGACCATTGGTAAGAAATTTGCCGATTTTCAGATTTCGAGGTTTGGCGTAAATGCTCAACCTTATTATGTTTTGCTTGATCAAAATCAGGAATTACTAACAAAACCGACTGCCAGGGATTTGAACCCTGACCACTTTATTGATTTTCTTGACAAAGGTTTGGCCGAGTTTAAAGTCAGACAAGCTTCAAAATAGGTTCAATTAATTTTGCTAAAAAATATTTCTATGAGTAAACAAAGAACGCTGTTCTGGAATGTTGATACCCAGGAAGATTTTATTGATCAGGCAGGAAAGCTTTATGTTCAAGGTGCCGAAGTGATCAGACCAGTCCTGAAGCAAATCACCGATTTTGCCAAAGCTCATGGGATCAGGGTCGTAAATACGTGCGATTACCATTTGATCAACTCAAATGAACTTTCACCTACACCCGATTTTGCGACTAGTTTTCCGCAGCATTGCATGGCCGGATCATCGGGAGCCGAGTTTATTAGTGAGACTTTGCCTGAATCACCCCTTTTGATTGATTGGGATTCGGAACTCGCAATTTTTGCTGAATTTGATGATCCTGAACGGTTTCGGAATATTGTGATCCGAAAAGATGCCTTCGATGTATTCGCAGGAAATCCGAATGCCGAAAAAGTCGTGAAGATTCTTCGCCCTGATCAGGTATTTGTTTATGGCGTTTCAACCAATGTTTGTGTCGATAAGGCCGTTATGGGTTTGTCAGAACGGGGGATCAAAGTTTTTGTCTTTGAGGATGCGATTAAAGAATTACCCAATTTGCCGCTACCGTTCGATGTATGGAAAGCTGGCGGAATTGAAATGATCACCTTTTCAGATATCAAAAAATATTTGTGAGTGAGTTTAAAAAGAATCCGCCAAAACTCAAATGAAAAAGTAATTGGCGGAATTTTTATGAATTTTCAAAAAAGTGATATCTGGATTTCTTCGTTCTTAAGAGATCGGATATTCGTTTAAAACATCGGTCAGAACTTCGTATCCTGTTTCTGTAACAAGAATGGTATGTTCAAACTGAGCTGAAAGTTTGTTGTCAACAGTTCTTGCCGTCCATCCATCGACTTCATCAACCCTGACGCGTGGTTTCCCCTCGTTAATCATTGGTTCAATCGTGAAAATCATTCCCGGTTTCATTTTTGGTCCGCTGTTTTTCCGTGCTGCGT
>Ga0302286_10002521_pt1 | contig 12693 bp, 15 predicted proteins | sample III_Fen_E2_3_FD_198765 | JGI IMG/M metagenome (GOLD analysis project Ga0302286, IMG submission 198765) | Peat permafrost microbial communities from Stordalen Mire near Abisko, Sweden - III_Fen_E2_3 | ecosystem: Environmental > Terrestrial > Soil > Wetlands > Permafrost | place: Sweden: Abisko...
TCACCATACCCATTTCTAAAGGAATATTTTCTTCCATTATTCACCTATACACGGGATTGACGGTTAAATGCTCTTCGACCCATATTTCGCATTATGTTAAGTCCTTGGTTTTGTGCAGCTGTTCGCAGTTCGGGATCGACCATACCTAAACCAGTACGTACAGAATTCATTGGGGACGCACCGTTTCGATATGCGTTGTAGCTGTTAAAACCGCCTTGCGCAGCTGCTCTCGAAAGTGGGTTTTGCATTTGGTTTATCCCTGCCTGTGTTCCAGTCATCATGGATTCTTGGGGCGACATGCCTGCTCCTCCAGATGTTAGTGCGGTTCCAACGCCTGCTCCCACAGGAGTGTTTCCATAATTATTTAAGACTTGGTTTCCTGAACTTGTCATCCCCGCTTGTGCTAGCCCCTCTGTTGGGGCACTTCCACCCATAAGATTGTTTGAAAGATGACGCACTAAATCACCAGCTACTGGGGCAGCCATATTTCCCAATGAAGTCACACCTTTGTTGACCAGTCCACCTATTGAGTCTGTTAATTCTGGGGGAATACCGGCTTCTCCCGCAAGCGCTGCTAACCCTCCTTGCGCCGCGTTCCCCGCCATTGGAGCAAGGGTTTGAATTCCTTGAGATATAAGTGGAGCAACAGCAGTTCCCACTTGACCGGCTGCGTTTTTCAAAAATGAGGTTGGATCAAACGAACCGTTTTGTAGGGATTGCCCACCAGATGAAGCAATGTTATTTACAGCGCCCCCAATTGCCGACCCGACTTGATTACCCAAGTCCCCCATGCCAGCCATGTTACCAAGCTTAGATATTCCTTCTTGCGCCAATCCACCAATCATAGGGGCGGCTTTTGAAACTAACCCACCAATAGAGGGAAGGACTGAAGACACAACATTTTTAATGCCTCCGAAAAGATCACTCAATCCCCAATATTCCCTTTTACCAGTGTGAGGATTAATCGAAGGCTCACCTTTGTTCATTATTTCGTCAAAAAGTTCTGCTATTGGACGGGGTAAAACCGCAGCTTTACTATCTCCAAAACGCCCTTGATCGGCAATTAACTTGCCTATACCTTCTTCTTTTGGACGGAAATTGTTCAAAGAATGGAGGTTTTTAGTCACCTCTGGATGCATCAAAATTTTTAATAACGGTGCAAAGGACGCAAGCCCTGTGCGATCGTCCTTATGATCACCCCCTTGAATCATCGTTAAAATTTCTAATTCTTGTGGGGAAAAGTGAGCAATAACTTCGTCAGGTGTGTCTTCGTAATTGTGCATTTTTGAACTCTTTTATTGTTATTTTTATACATAATATTTTACTGATTTTTTCCTAAAATGACCATGTTTAAAAAATGCGTTGACCGATGAAATATATTGGGGTATAAATTTAATTAATAGAGATAGTAAAAAGGAGTTACCCCATATGATTACCGAAGGAATTATTAAAAAATCACGTGCAAAAGAAAAATCCTACAAAGTTTATGACGCAGAAGGCTTGTATTTGTTGGTTAATCCAAATGATAGCAAATATTGGAGAATGAAGTATTTTTTTATGGGAAAAGAAAAGTGCCTATCATTGGGTGTGTATCCGTCAGTATCGATTGCTCAAGCACGTGACAAAAGGGATCACGCAAAAAGAATTTTAGCTAATAACGAAGATCCAATTGAAGTTCAAAAAACATTAAAAATGGAACGGGAAGCCCTGTACAAAAATACTTTTGAGTTGGTAGCGCGGGATTGGTACAAGAAAAAGGAATTAAACTGGTCTCCAAAACATTCAAAAAATGTATGGCAAATCCTAGTTAATGATGTTTTTCCAGGTATTGGGTCAAAACCCATAACTCAAATACAACCTATGACTGTATTATCATTTTTGCAAAAAATCGAAAATAGAGGAGCTACCGTATTATCGCATCGTGCACTACAAATTTGTGGTGAAATTTTTCGATATGCTATTTCAAGTGGGAAAGCCGTTTCCAATCCAACTTCTGATTTAAAAGGCGCTCTAAAAACATCGCCAGTGACACACTATAAGCATTTATCTGAAATCGAATTGCCAGAATTTATCCAAAAGTTAAATGAATTTGACGGTTCCGCACACGTTAAATTAGCTATTAAATTTCTCATGTTAACGTTTGTCCGCACCGGTGAACTGCGCGGCGCTTTATGGGAAGAAATTAATTTTGATCAGGCAGAATGGCGAATTCCCGCAGAGAGAATGAAAAACAATCGTTTTCACATTGTGCATTTGTCTGAAGAATGCTTGCAAATATTAAATCAAATGAAGGACATAACAGGGAAAAGTAAATATATATTCCCACAGGTAAATAATTTTTTAAAACCCATGAGTGAAAACACGATGTTGTATAGTTTTTATAGAATGGGATACCACTCAAAAGTTACTGGACACGGCTTTCGAGCAACCGCTTCGACTATTTTAAACGAAAACGGTTTTAAGCCCGACGTGATCGAGAAACAGCTTTCCCATTGTGATAGAAATAAGGTAAGAGCTTCCTATAACCATGCTCAATATTTATCCGAACGAAAAGAAATGATGGTGTGGTGGTCGCAGTATTTAAAAAATTTAGGGCTCTAAAAATCTTCCCCCTCCTTTAGAGGGGGGGATTTCTTTACATTGTGTGGTCAAATAATTTGGGCGTATTCATCCGAGGCAAGTTTTCTTGGGTATCACGCTCAATTTTTATTTTCATACCAAACTCATTATTCAATGAGTTAAAACCATCTTGCGTGATATTTTTTTTATTTGACCGAGTAACTTCATGCAAATCATATTCATAAGCTCTCTGCGCGTTCAGATCTTTTTGCATCATCAGTAACCCTTTTCTTTTGATTAAATGTTCATCGGGGTCAAAATCTTCATATTGATTTTTATTCCTTCTTTGGTACCCTGTTTTATCCAATTGCTCTCGAGTACGTTTTGAAACCGAAGTCAATTCAGGATGATTATAAATATACACGTCCTCCCAGCCAGCGTCTCGATGTGCCTCAACATTTTGATACAAGATACCTTCCGATGAATTGTGAAATTCAACCTCACCATAAATCATTCCGTCGGGGATATTCTCCGGATTAATGTCAGTACCAGGAACGTTTTTTGGTTTTTTGTAATCATGAACTTGCGCGTTTATAAAAGCAGCGCGTGGGTCTTTTGCTTTGATTGAATTTAAAAATTCGTCAATTTCATTTTCTGCAATGTCGTACATTTTACTCTCCTAAAATGAATTAATATTTGGATTTTGGTAATTGTTTCGAGCGGCATCCATATATCGTTTTCGCAACATTTTTTTTTGCTCATCCGTTTTAGCAAGAGCCATAAAACCGTTCATTGTTTCTTGAGCTTCCCTTGATAATTGTGGTTCCCGACCATAACTGTAATTTTGATTTATGTTATTGTTACTGACCGGGCTACTAAAATTTCTTCTATTGTAATTATTTGATGCATTATCGACCATGCCGATCTCCTTTTTAAATTGTTGCTCCAGCTCGTGAAAATACCCTTCTGAAAATTCTTCTTCTCCACGCCCTGACATTTTATATTTCATGGATAACCGTTCGGACGCGTCCTGCGCAATTTGGTATGCTTTTGGTGAATAATTTGGATTGGTGGGATCTTTAAAGTTTATTAATGGATTCCTAGCTAAGAAATCACTCATCAGTCTTTCGGATTCACTTGATACAGAAGATCTATGGTAGTTTTGTTCTTGTTGAGCAATCCTATCTTTTTCTCTCTCCAACTCGTTAAATTCACGTTCTATTTTTTTTAAATGTTTTTCAGCATCCATTTCAGTTTGAGAATCGTTGTCTTCGACTGCCAACTTTTTAGCCCACGAAACATTAGTATTTAGAAGTTCAAGTTTAGTTGTTTCAACATCTAAAACTTTTTTATTTAAAGAAAGATTTTCATTTTTTAATCGGTTTAATTCTTGAACTAGCTCGTCATTTTGTCTGCGCAAACGATCAGCTTGGGAAGGTTTGGGTTTTTTTTGAGTTTGCTCTTGAACAGCTTCGGGTTCATCCTTCATTTCCCAATTTGGAGCCGGAAACTCTATTTCTTCGTAGTCTAAAAATTCATTATTGTTATTCATTTTGTTTACCTATTAATAATAGTTGAATTCGGACGGGTCTTGCACTAGGCCGGAAATATGTTTGTCTTTAATTATTGTGAAAACATTTTTTTTAGCTTTACGGGCTCTCCCTTCCAATGGCATATAAGTTACCCAGTCATTATACGTTGCCGATGCACCCTGGGGGAAATTTCTTTTAGTAAAAACTTCTTTTCCCATTTGAATTATTTTACCAATATATGCAGTTGTCCTAGTGTATTTATCAGGGTTGATTATTTGATTTTCAGCGATATCTCTGTTGAAATTTAATAACAAAACATATGTATCAGAAATGGTTAGATTTTTGACAAAGTCCCTACTTTCTTCTGGGCAAAGTTCTTCAATTTCTTCCGCTGTCCATATTCGACGATTTTTGTTTTGCCACGCATTCTTTTCCCAAAAATCCATTGGTTCGAATAAACCGTTTGAATCATGGGGGTTCAATAACGGAAAAAATTCCGAAGTTTTACGCATTCGTAAAGCCTCTTGGATCATCAATTAAACCAATAAAATTTACATCATTTACCAGTAAAAGAGGTACGTTTTTCATTCTGAAGCGGTCGCCGTTTGCAAGGGAACACATAATCCAGTCTCCCACCGTGCATTCGGCACCTAAGGAAAATTGATCTGAAGCGAAACAACCGCGTCCAAGTTTTAACACTTTACCGATGACCCATGTTGTTCGCATATCGTTTGTGTTATCAAAAAGTTGTAACGAATCGTTATCGGGTAAATTATAATAGGATTCGTTTGTCGCGTCATATTCCAACAATAACATTTTGTATTGTGCTGGCTCAAAACCATCGGTGGAAATATGCTCCATCATTAATTTTGATGTCAAATCGGAATCAAATGGCTTACGATTTTTGTTCTGCCATCCTTTCTTAAAATACGGTAGGGGATCGTAAACGCCACCTGGCACGTCTCTTTCCGTGACCGGAAAAATCACACGTCTTTCGGGTGATAAAAAATTTCTATAGGTGTGCTCAATTTTTTGTGTTTCTGTTTTGGCCATGACTATCCTTATTATTATAAATTTTTTTTACTTTGCCATAAACGACGTTGCTTCGAACGAATTTTTCCAATGAATCCAAGGGAAAATAGATTTTTCCATTCCATCCACTTAGCTGGATGTGATCCATGAAGATTCTTTTTTGATATAAGGTATCCCGTTTGAAACCTGTGTATTCTGCGGCTTCTTCCACCGATAATAGAATAGGGCTAGCTTCGTCAGCTTTTTTACTTAAAGCACGATTGCGCGGTTTTTCCGTATAGGGTTGGGGATACTTTTTTTTTGGATTCGATTTCAATTTTCACGCATTTATTGCTATTCTTATTCCAATAACAATAACAAATTAAAATGAGCCAATCAACATGGAATCCAACGACCTAAATTCCGAAAATTTAGCTAATATCCTATCTCCTTCCTACATTTCTAGTCTTGGTAGAGAGCAAAGGATTCGAACTGAAGATGAGTACGCCGCTCGAAATAATTTCATGCAAATGATCAAAACATCATTAAATGCATTGGGATTAACCCAATATCGCGACAAAAGTGGCAGTAAATCGAACAATATGGAGTCATCCATTGTTGACCCAACCTTTTTACAAACATGGATACAACTTAAAAATGAGTTCACAGCTGAAATTTTATCTCCTTATAAAATCGCAACCACAGAAATACGAAATCGGAATTTAATAAACGCCTCCCCAGAAGGGAATCAACTCATTAAACAATTAGACGAGTATGCCCAAATTATCGAGGAAGACATCAACAATAAATTTAACTGTGAGTGGAGCGAATGGATTCCAGAGTTAAAAAAGGCAATTGGATCAGCATTTTTAACGGGGTCAGCAATTTGCAAAGTTTTCTTTGATCCAATATTAAACCGTCCCACAGTTCGCATGATTCCCCCTGAAAATATTTTAGTTAATCCTAACGAACCGTCCTTGGAAGCGGCAAGATGGATTGGTCATGTTTATATGTTATCCGAAGAAGAATTAAACATTTACCAGTCCAAAGGAATTTTTCGAGATGTGACTGTTTACCCCGATAACGGTACTGATTCAGGGATGGACACGCAGTCAGTAAGAGAAGTTGAGCAACGAATTTCAAGCATTGACGATATTACAAAAACCTCCGATCAAGTTAAATACTATACATTTGTTGAAATTCAGTTTTGGGAATGTGCAGCAAATAACCAGGATCCGGCTATTCTATCGGACGATCCAGCTAAAAATTTTATTTATTACCCTTATACCCTTCATATTCACAAAGAAACGGGAACGGTAATGGCTTTGGACGAAATGTGGGATATTGTAGATGGCGAAGTAAAAAAACGTCAAAGCATGTTTAATTTTACCTTTTTAGACGGAATCGATTTTTGGGGTATGGGGCTGGCTCAAACTTGTATTGGACTGCATAACACCGCTACTACAATATTTAGAGATTTAACTTCTTCTCTAGGACTTGCCAATTCGCAAACCATTATTATGTCGAAGGATCTAGCACTTCAACAGTCGACTATTAATCTAAAATATGGGGCGGTCAACCAACTTCCGATCAGCTCCGCAAGTGCCCGTGAAGCCTTAGTACCCCTCCAGTTTGCGCAGCCTAACCCTATGTATAATGATTTTTTAAACCAAACTCGCGAACAAATTAATAGAGTCGCTGGACTCTCAACTGTTACATTGGAAAACCTTCCAGCCAATGTTCAAGGGAATTTTTTACTGGCTTTAATGGACAAAGAAACCAAACCGATGTCAGTTGTTATGCAGAATTTCCAATTCGGTTTAAATCAAATGTTTAGAATTCTTCACAAGATTTTGCGCGAAGACTGGAAAGATAAACTTATCATTCCAGATTTTCCATTTACGTATGGAGAAGTGTATTCCCCACTTATTCAAATAGTATCGGCTGTCGACCCCACGATGGCGAATTCTGCATCCCAATTAATTCGTATGCAAGCAGTGCTTGAAAATGCCATGCAAAATCCACAAATTCACAATATGCATGCGATTTATGAAAGATTGTATAAGATTATGAAAATTGACGATATAAACGAGCTTTTGCTTCCTGAAGAAGTGATTCAACAACAGCAGCAGCAACAGATGGAGGCTGAACAACAAGCTCAAGCTCAAGCTCAACAGCAGTCGCAGGCTCAAAACCAACTTTTGCAACAAGATTTGCAAAATAAACATGAGATAAACAATAAAGAGTTGATGTTGAAAGCGGAAAAAGCTCAAAGTGAAGCTGACTTAGCTAAACAAAAATTGATTAGTGAAGAAATGAGAGAGAAAGTTAAAGCTGAATTTGAATTGTTAAAAGAAAAAGGGGAAGTCACTAAGCAAAAAAACATTGAAATCGCAGCCATTTACGAAGCTCAATTAAAGTTTTTGATCGAAAAATCAAAGCTAGAGTTGCAAGGGGCCTCCCAAATACCAGAAATTGAGCCACCTCAACTGGAGGAGTACGATATTAGTTTATCGGATGAAAATAATTTGTTGGGCTCTCCCCAAGAAATCAGTTAAAATAGGTAATAAAAACAATAATAAGGCAAAAAAATGTCAGCTAATTCTTTCTTTTTATCCCCAAAAGGCATGAAATACGAAACCTCTCTTAATAGTTTTGTTAGTGATCACGAGCTAACCACTGAAAACTTTATCAATGGAAACACCCGATCCAAACACGCCGTAGGTGGGGATGTTTCAACAGTTGCCACGATGCCAAGTTGGGCTGAAGGTCAAAATGCAAACACTCCCGTTGAGAAAAGTGCTGGAGGTCAAGTCCATATGGAATGGACTGGTGGTGCCGATAATTATCGTATTCGTAAAAAAAATGGTGGCGAAGTAAGTGCTGGTAAAGACGTAACCAATCAAATAATGGATATTTACGGCTCGATCTTTAAATAAAAAAAATAAGATAGGGGGGATAAAACCTCCCTTCCTAAAAAAAGGATAAGAATATGGCACAAAAAGAAGAAACAAAAATATCTGCTCCTCAAATTCAAAAAAGTTTAATCGAAGTAATGCGGAAGATTGCCCAAAAAGGTATTCCCAAAGATCTAAAAATTAGTTTTAAAACACGCAATATTCCAGGTCGCTCGACCGAAATTATCGTTCAATCGATCCTTCCTATGCTGATTGAAAATAACATAACATTAACGTTTCAAACTAAAAGTGTTGTCCATGAAAATTCGTTGTGGCTAGCCACAGTAGAGTATACTTTAACTTCAGCTATTGATAATTCCTCTATAGTATCCACAGCGGTTGGGTCTGCTCCCGATGGTGATCGCCCAATCCAAAATGCCATGACTTATGCCTTTAAAAACTTTTTCACCCAAATATTCCTTATTGCAGAAGGGGGTAACGATGAAGAACCAGTTCAAAATACTAAAGAAGAAAAACATTCTGCTCCGCCCCCCCTTGACGAGTCCGTATTAAATGATCGCGCTCAAAATAAAAGAGATGAGTTAAAAGTTTGGTTGGCTGAAAACGCAGCTAACCCTAATAAACAAACGGAATATGGACAAAAGTTTTATAATTCGATCAACCATCCAAAATTTCCTGAAAATTTAAGAACCGAATGTTTAAACTATTTAACTGAATATAACATAGTAAATAAGGTAATAATTTAGTCATGAATGAAAGGTATTTGATACGGCATGTCGTTGATTGGTTGAAAAAAGAAATCGAGACAAATAAAGAGCTTTTGGTTAAAGAAAAAAAGTACAATACTATTCTTGAAATCCAGGCAAAAATTCAAACGTATAATTCAACTTTATTTATTGTTAATAAATTAGTTGATGACTTAACTGAAGATTTTAAAGTGGTTCAGCAAATCGCATTAACATCTATTGAAAACTCTGAATAAGAAAAAGTGCCCACTGCCGCCAACTCTCTTTTTCTTTGTATACTTTTTTTGAAGGAATCGGCGCATTTTTGAATTCTGGAAGTTGAATTAATTGTTCAGCCCACCCCCACCAATTAGAGGTGGGGAAAGCCAAAGGAATATTGAGAGTGGGGTAACTTTGGATCAAACGCTCAACCCATATTTGAAATGAAATCCCAAACGGTAACGTAATTTTCTCACTCGTAATGTTCATGGACGAACGCTTCCCAACTGGTAGTTGATTTGGTTTTTGCCCATTTGATAAAAACCGCCAAGTGTATTTGATGTAAAACGGTATGAAACATATCGTCCTTGGTTTGATAGGTCAACTTGATCATCTAATTCTTTCAAGGTAAAACTTTGCGAAATAACGGGTTCCGACTTCGGATATTTATAGGTCAAAACTTCTACTGTTATATCCCCGCGTTGGATAATGTCAGGTTCAAATTTTCGAGTAATCATGTTTAGATTAATTTGTGGATTTTCGCTAAACGTGTCAAAAAGTCGAGTCTGAAAGTATGATTTAATCGGGTAAGAGACACCATCATTTACTAAATCAAAACCTTTCTCGTGTTCCCACACAGAATATTGAATTGTTGGAGAAAGCGGGTTTGGGTTGGAATCTGCAAGTAAAGGATAATCCAAAAACTTTTTTTTCAAACCACTGGTTCTAGCTAAGGGCGTGTCGCTCCAACTGTCCTCTTGCATATTATAAATAAAAAGATGATTTGGTTCTGTAAAGCCTTCTTGTACATTAAAAAACCAAATTTCTTGAAAGTTTCCAACATACAATCCCCAAATTTTACCTTTGTATTTAGTATTAATGTTATCGTAAAAATAATTGTGATTTTGAAAGTTTGTCACTATATTTGACGCCCCGTTGTATAAATATATCTGGTCGTTTCCAATCCACAGGTAGGTATTATTATGGGCGGCCACTATGGAATTAGGACTTAACAAAGAAATTTCTGGTGCAATTGTAGAATAAACAAATCCAGGCCCATTTGGATTGGGTTGCCCAATAAAAAGGGTGTCAATCGACCACAACAATAATCCAGCCCTAGAGTTCGCTGCACCTAAAAGTTTTGAATTGGTAACAATATTTTGAAACGTTACGTCTGTTCCCACCGTTGTCCAAACTAAAGGGGATTTCCCATCGTTTGTTTTAACCACGCCGTTATTACCATACACAAATATATAGGGTGAAAACGTGATCACTCCACCCGAAGTGGATATACCCGCAGGTTCAAAGGATGAATCAGAATTTGCAGGCGCAAAATAAACTGGTGCCTCAATTGTTTGGGATGGGTTTTCTGAATTCGGTGGTGCAACAAAAATAATTACTTCGGAGGATTCACCAGTATCTTCTGCATATAAAGTATACGAAGTAACCGAAAAAGTATATGAGGGTGTACCAGGAGATGGTATAACCCAACCAACAGGTGTTCGATTAATTTCTGCTGTTTTAGTCCCATTCGCCAAAACATCATATTGGGTTACACCGCTGTCTCGAAATTGAAATATTCGTACGAAATCCTCTATGGAGGATTGAAACATCGCCCGAACGGGGTCGTCGTTACCATCCACAAATTTTTCCATTCCACCCATTTTACGAACATTTTTGGCATAAAATCTTGCCCATAAAAGATCAAGATATGTATTACCATCTAGCCGGGGGGTATCTCGATTGACCCCAGGAGCGGTCTGTAAAGACTGAATTATATTTCCGTATTTTTGATCAGAAGCTGCCATATTATAAACTTATAATTTGTGAAAGATATTGCCAAGGAATGTTGTTAACTTGGTAGAAATTAACGGGCGATGTTGTTGTGTTCTGGTTGATTCCTGAAGTTGTCACCTCAAAAACTTTTGAACCCGAAACTGTCATGCCAATATTCGTTGATCCTTCTAGATAAAGTCCAGTATTTTGGGCGGAAATAAAGGAATAGGAGGGCACAGTAGCGCTCCCAGACACGACTTGAATTCCATTAGGTGTTAATTTCACACCTTCACTATTAATGGAAGATCCTAAACCTTCAGTAAACCAATTCAGCGCATCCGTGTAAATCATACAGGATTGAAAAGGGGAAAGAATTAGATTAGTTTGCCCATCGATTGTTTGGGAACCGGAGCATGTAAACGTAAAAAGTGAGGATGAGTTGTTTTTATAATAGAAGAAAAACCCAGTAGGAAGAGTCGTCGCATCAGATAATGTAACCGTTTCTGAACCCCCAGTCCAATTGACCAAACTAGCTCTATAAGTTGAGTCAATCACAAATGTAGCCGATTTATTTATTATAGGTAAATTCAAATTTAGTTTTGAATTCAAAGCTACTAACCCATAACCAGCCAATGCTTCCGCGTTAATTTGTGAAGCTGTTGCCCCAATTTGAAAAGCGTTCCATGTATTATTAATGGATAGAACAACCACCCAAACACTAGAAGGTGCTAGTGTCACGATTTCAGCCATTACCGATGTAACAATAGTTACGCTTTCCGCCCCAACATTATAAAAAATAGCAGCGTTCCCAGGGGCACCATAGCTTTCTTCAGGTAAAACAACTTTGCAACCCGTTATTCCGGCTGGGTTCGTGATCCTCATGTACGCAGAAAAATAATAGGTACTGGGTAAAAAAGTGCCGGGGAAAACTAACGAATTTTGTTCCCCCACTGTCTGAAAATCAATGATATTGAAATAGCTATATGCTGGGGAAATGCCGTTGTTTATTTGGCTATACGGTAAAAATGACATTGGTAAAAATTATTGTTATTATATAAATATAGTATAAAAAAAAATTACAAAAAATGATACCAACTAAAAAAAAAAGACAACACTCTGAAGATGATACATGCATAGAATTTGTAAAAATCGTTCAAACGTTTCAAAACTTAACCTCAAATAAATTTGTCTTTTTTCACATACCAAATGAAATTTCAGCCAATAACAACCCGATTTTTGGAGCAAAATTAAAGAGAATGGGAAAGCTAGCGGGAGTTCCCGATTATTGTTTTTTGTGGAACAAAAGCGTTGGATTTATTGAATTTAAAGCGAAAAAAGGTGTGTTGTCGGAAGCCCAAAAAACCTTTAAAGAAAACATGGAAAACCTAGATATTAAATTTGCTATAGCCTATACCAGCAATGATGGTGTTTACATACTAAAAGAATGGGGGCTATTGACCAATATAAATATTTAGATTTTATTAAGAAGAAATAAAAGAAAAGGACGAGGTAACGTGCTGTGTGGTTAATCACACGTTACTTCGTCCTAATAAAGCAAAATGCTTAAAGCAAAGCTTTATTGATTTTATGATAATCAATATGTTTTTTATTGTCAATACGTCTTTGGTATTTAGTTAATATCAGGGTTCGATCCGCGATCAGATCGGTTCAAATCGTCTTGCGCCATCGCTTCTGCAATACCTTTTTCAACGTTATTTGAATACATCTCGATGTAATAGGAATCTTTCAAAAATATATACATTTCTTTTAACGAAGCATCCACTAACAAATCCATCATGCGTTCTGTCAGATAATTTGTCTGATTGGTAGGTGTTAACGCTTGATAAATTTCATGGAAAATTAACTGAAAACTAAACCCAGGATAAGGGGTAAGATCAGGTGGGAAGGGCGCAAGAAATAAGGTATTTACATCGATTTCTGTATAATCCAATG
>Ga0302286_10002524_pt1 | contig 12684 bp, 4 predicted proteins | sample III_Fen_E2_3_FD_198765 | JGI IMG/M metagenome (GOLD analysis project Ga0302286, IMG submission 198765) | Peat permafrost microbial communities from Stordalen Mire near Abisko, Sweden - III_Fen_E2_3 | ecosystem: Environmental > Terrestrial > Soil > Wetlands > Permafrost | place: Sweden: Abisko...
ATGAAATTACTACCGGTTTTGATATTTGTAGGAATTTTTGCAATGAATACAGGTGTTTCTGCTCAAAGTTCTAAGATTGATTTACGGATTGAAAATTCTTCCCTGAAAGAAATATTAAATTCTATTGAAAAGAAGAGTAATTTTATTTTCATATACAATTCAAACATTTTCAATTTAAATCTTAAAAAGAGTATTTCTGTCAAAGATGAAAATATCGATAAGGTTTTAAATCTCTTATTTCAAGGGCTCAATGTGAGTTACAAAATTGATGGACAACAGGTTTTTATTTATAAGAAGGATGACGTAAAAAAAAACGAAGCCGTCGATAAAAAAAAAGATTCTGACCAAACCAGAAAAAGACGTATCTCAGGAGTCGTAACCGATAATAAAGGTGAAACAATTCCCGGTGCAGCTGTCCGGGTAAAAGATACTCAGTTTGGTACATTAACAAATAGTAGCGGAGGGTTTTCAATTGAGGTACCTGAGAATACAAAAATGCTTACGATTTCATTTATCGGGTATAACCTTCGTGAAGTAACATTGGGAAACCAGGACTCGTATAAAGTGAAACTTGAAGAAGCGAATGTAGGAATTGGCGAAGTTGTGGTAGTTGGTTATGGTACACAAAAGAAAGAAAGTGTACTTGGAGCAATTTCACAGGTGGGTACTGAAGCTCTTGTACGTTCGGGTACAGGCAACATTACCAATGCAATTGCCGGTAAGCTTTCGGGAGTGTTGACCATTCAACAATCCGGTCAACCCGGATCAGATGGATCAGAAATTATTATTCGTGGTCTTTCCAGTTGGAATGGTTCGCAGCCTTTGGTATTGGTTGATGGTGTAGAACGTGATTTTTCGAATTTGGATCCCAATGAAATAAATACGGTATCTGTCTTAAAGGATGCTTCAGCAACTGCAGTATTTGGCGCCAAAGGGGCAAATGGAGTAATTATTGTTACAACAAAAAGGGGTACAATAGGAAAACCCAAATTAAATTTTTCTGCTTCAACAGGTATTGAAATGCCTACTGCACTTCCCGGACATATCAGTTCATATTCTACAATGAGTGCACTTAATGTCGCACGAAAAAATAAAGGGCAGTTTCAAGATGTGATTTCAGATGCTATCCTTAATGAATATGCAAATCCATCAACCCGATTAAATTCCATTCGTTATCCGGATAATAACTGGTATGATTTAATGACGAATGATTATGCCCCAACGCAACAAGCTAACATCAATATTTCCGGGGGAACAAAATTTGTAAAGTATTTTTCTTCTTTTGGATATTTACACCAGGGTGATTTTTTTAAAGGATATAATCAGGGATTTGATAAAACCCAGTATCAAAGCGATCGTATAAATTATCGAGCAAATCTCGATTTCGCAATTACTTCAAGCACAGACATCTCATTTAATATCGGTGGTGATATCAGTATCGTAAATGGTCATAAAGATTCTCCCTGGAAAGCATTATATGGTAGTTCTCCTTCAAAATATCCGGCATATTATCCTGCCTGGGTGTTAGAAGAAATACCTGATCCTGATTATCCTGATGCTACCGGTATCAGATACTCTACTAATAATGAATACTTCGACAACCCCTATAATACTTTTTATAGCGGTTCATTTAATAAAACGGTGACTTCAAAGCTTTTTACGGATCTTCTTTTCAGCCAAAAGCTTGATTTTATAACCAAAGGTCTTGCATTAAAAAGCAAAGTTTCATTAAGTACCAGCTTCCAGAATTTAGCGTTGACTACTGATTATACTTTTCCGAATTATAGTATAAATTGGGATAATGTTGGAAAATCAGGTGTTAATCCGTGGATCAGATCAGGACAAACTGATTTGGTGTACAAACAGACGCCAATAAATATCAATATTGGAGGAATGCAGGGTGATTACTATACAAATTTATACTATGAATTTGCATTGCAATATAATCGTTCATTTGGATTAAATAATATCTCAGCGCTTTCCTTACTTAACTATCAACAAAAAAATTTAGCGAATACAGATGCATCAAAGGGTGGAGTCCAGTTTCCATACTATAATGCAGGTGTTGTAGGTAGGGTAACCTATGATTATGCAAGCAGGTATCTGGTGGAAATGAATCTGGGTTATACAGGTTCAGAACGGTTTGCTCCTGAAAAACGATTCGGGATTTTTCCTTCAGTTGCTATAGGTTGGGTTATATCAGAAGAAAAGTTTTTCAAAGCAGCTTTCCCGGTTATTGATAAATTGAAATTCAGGTATTCAGATGGTCTGGTTGGGAGTGATAATGCAGCTAACCGTTGGCTATATATCAGTAATTACTCTGTTTCGGGAAGTAATATTGTAGAAGATAAAGCAGCAAACTCGGTTGCACAATGGGAACAAGCTCATAAACGTGATTTAGGATTTGAGTTGGGAATTTTCAAGAATCAGCTTAAGGTAAGTGTCGACTTGTTTGATGAGTTTCGCGACAACATGTTACTGACTCCCAATTCAGTTACTTTCTTTGTAGGAAATTCTTTCAAAGAATTAAATCTGGGAAGTATGAAGAAACATGGTATTGAAGTTGAAGTAGAATTTAACAAAACGCTTTCAAGTAAATTTAGTTATTTTGTAAAAGGTAATTTCGGGTTTAATGAAAACAGAGTTATTTTTAAAGATGATTTACCATACCAGGCTGACTATTTAAAACAAGCAGGAAAACCATTAGGTGGACAACTTGAGGGTGTTCAGCTAAATGGGAATCAGTATTTCACTTCTGTTGACGATTTGCACTTAAATCCATCACCGGTAGCGATTACAGCTTCCAATGTAGGTGATTACCAATTTCTCGACTATTCAGCCGATGGAACACTGGATACAAAAGATAAACATCCTATTAAAGGTTATTCATATCCTCCGATTACATTTTCATTTCAGGGAGGGTTTTCATATAAAGGATTCGATTTTAGTCTCATGCTACAAGGTAATGCCGGAAAATATGTAGATTTTAATTCGGCTTTCGAGTGTGAATTCCTAAAAGGAAATTATCGGATTCATGCTTCACAATTAGATTACTGGTCACCATTAAATTTAAATGCAAACCACGCCACCTTAAACTATGAGTTAGCTGAAGCACCAAAGATTAGTTGGGCAGGAGGTACTGCAGATATTACCGGTTATAATGGAAAAATTGAGGGTAGGATATGGCGTAATGCTGATTATATCCGATTGAAGGAAGTATATTTGGGATATAATTTTGACTCAAAATTTCTGAAAAAAACCACAGGTATTAGTAATATCCTTGTTTATGCTACCGGCAATAACCTTCTTACTTTAACTCAATTAATTGAAGGAGACCCTGAAAGAAAAGATTTTCTTGAAGGTTTTTATCCTCAAATGTTAAGTGCCAAGATCGGTTTAAAATTCTCATTCTAATATTAAAAATCACATATAATGAAAAGATATTTTAATTTATTTATAAGTATCGGGTTATGCCTTTTGCTTTTTACTTCATGTTTGGACAAATACCTGGATGTATCACCTGAGTCTGGTCTTACAGAAAAAGAAGTATTCTCTAAGTACGAAAATGCCAGGAAATTTTTTGATTATGTTTATTTAGATCGGGGCCCGGCATCGATATCTACCTCGTTTAAACTCTGCTGGAGTATGTCGACGCAGAAATTTTCGTTGGAATCGTTGACTGATATGTCTGATACAGGCCGTCGACAAACAGCACAACCTTTCAAAGCCGGCAATATTTTTCCAAATATAACTTTGATAGATTGGGCTGATGGAAAGTTTACATTCGGGTTCTTTGCTCCCATGTGGAAAGCAACCAGAATTGCAAATATTACGCTTGAAAAAATTGACGAGATACAGGATATTTCCAAAATAGATTATTATGATTTAAAAGCGCAAGCTTTCTTCGTACGCGGTTTTTGTCTGTTTGAAGTATTCAGAGGTTGGGGTGCCATGCCACATATTACCAAAGCACTTGGTCCGGATGATTTATGGGATATTCCAAGGCCTTCAAAACATGAAACATGTATGAATGCTGCTGCCGATCTTGACTCTGCTGCCTTCTATTTTGAGAAAGCCGGACTTATGCGTCGTGATCCGGGTCCCGGAATCACCGGGCACCTGAACAATCCGAATCAAAACAAACCAAATGGTGTTGCTGCCAAGGCTATCAGAGCACGTGTGCTGTTGTATGCTGCAAGCCCGCTAAACAATGAATTGGGGACAAAAGACTGGGAAGATGCTGCTATCGCAAATTCGGACGCCATAAAAACTGCTGAACAATATAGTTATGCATTGCTTTCAGCAGCTGATTATAAAAAGAATTATGTAGGGGTTAAGTATTCTAATGAACAGCTTTATGGTTGGAATGGTGGAACCTATACACAAGGGTCACAGTTTCTACAATTCTTAATTCCTAGTGTATTGAAAAATAGTACTTCATCAACGAATTCTTCTGAAGATCCAACTCAAAATACGGTTGATAAATACGAAACTATATATGGTGAACCACTGCTTACGGCAGCTGACAGAGATGCAGCAACTGCACTTGGACATTATAATGAACAGGATCCATATGCAAACCGGGATCCCAGGTTTAAAATAAGTGTACTTTACAATCAGGCACCCTTAGTTGGTTGGGGAGGAACTCCGGCGACAAATAAAGCTGAAATCTGGATACAGAATGTAGGCGGTACTATGGTTAAGAGTGAACTTTTAAATACATCTTTCTTAGGAACTACACTTACCGGATATTATCAGATTAAACGTTGGGGAGGCGAAAGTTCAAAAAACACGAGTGCAGGTTATTATACTGACCCGGTTATACGTTTAACCGAATTGTATCTGAACTATGCAGAAGCTGCCAATGAAGCTTATGGTCCGAATGTACCGGCTCCCGGAGCAACTATGACTGCAGTAGATGCAATTAACGTTGTAAGGGCAAGAATTGGAATGCCACCGGTATTATCACGATTCACTACCGACAAGGACACTTTCCGACCAAGAATTAAAAACGAAAGAACGATAGAACTTGCTTTTGAAGGTCATTATTTCTATGATATTCGCCGTTGGAAGGATGCTCCTGCAATTTATCAAACTACTCTGTATGGAATGGTTGTTGAAAAAGTTCCTGTTAGTACAACTTACCCAACCGGGTTCAAATATAGTAGAGCACCTATACCTGCTGATCGTCAAATGTCGTGGAGAGAGGCTATGTATTATTTCCCTTTCACTTCAGGCGACTATGACAAAATGAAGAATTTTGTTGCAACAGATAAATGGTAGTTAAATAGAAAAAAAATAACCTTATGATTTATATAAATAAATTCAATATATTAAGACATTTATGTCTATTGTGTCTATTCATTGGCCTGTCAGTTAACTTAATGGCACAAAAAAAACAAGGCAAAAAAATAATTAATACTAATATCAATCTTACAGTAACCGATGAAAACGAAAAAGTTTTAACTGATGCTAAAATTGTTGTTGGTGAAGGTGAAAAATACGAACATTCCAATAAATCTGGCGTGATAAGTTTCGATGCGCAACAAAATGATTATGTCAAAGTGTCGTCAGTTGGGTACGAAGACAAAATAGTTCTTGCTCAAAATATAATTGGGATTAGTACTATCAAATTAAAGAAACAAAAGCTATTCAGTACAAATGATGATGTTATTTCTTTACCTTTCCTTGATTTAAAGAAGAGGAATATTACCGGAAGTACAATTGTATTAACCGGAGATCAATTAGAAAAATATCAGGGAACTGACATTCGAAATGCTTTTACAGGATTGGCACCAGGATTGGAAGTTCGTGAATTAAATGGTTCACCCGGGGTTAATGTTACAGAAAATTATACTACAGGGGCTGAAAAAATAGATGTCCTGTTAAGGGGCCGATCTCCCATGTATATTGTTGATGGGATGCCAACGGATATGACTGAAATGCCATTAGATCCAAGTGAAATTGAAAGTGCAACCATAATGAAGGATATTGTTGCCAAAACAATGTATGGTCCGGCAGGAGCCGATGGCATTATATCCATTAAAACAAAACGTGGGAGGAGTAATGAACGCACTATTCATGTTAATTTTGAAAAGGGTGTGAATTTTGCTGACCGGATGCCAACCTGGACAAATGGATCAGACTATACGCAACTTAATAACCTGGCCAGAGCTAATAGCGGACTCCCTGTTTTGTATTCCGATAATGCCATTGCAAAATATGCTGTGAATGATGGTTACGATATGTATCATCCCAATAATAACTTCAGAAACATGATGTTCAAAAATACAACCCAATATAACAGGGCGAATGTTTCTTCTTCGGGTGGTAATGACATAGTTCGTTATTTTAGCTATTTGGGATATACCGGTGAAAGTGATATGTTTAAAATAGGAAGTGCTGCCAATTATAGCCGTATTATAAGCCGTTCCAATCTGGATATAAAAATTAATGATTTAATAAAGGTAAAATTTGGTATTTATGGGGCGATTAGTATGCGTAATAGCCCAAATTATGGTGATGGAACAGCATATTCTACTTTCGATGATGCATGGACTGATGCTAATACCATTCCACCTGTTGCTTTCCCGATTTATGCAAATAACAGTCCGTTATTGGATAAACCATGGTATGGTGTAACATCCACATTCCCGGACAATCCAATTGGAGGCTTAGTTGGTAAAGGATTTTTTAATGATCAGGGAAGATCAGGAGCGTCAAATATTGCATTTGATTATGACATGTCACATATTCTAAAAGGGCTATCTTCTGAAACGTACGTAGGATTTAATATCTTTAATCAGGTTAGAAAGGGAAAAGCAGAAAACTATGTAGCTTATATCGCAAAACCATCTTTAAATTCGGTAGGTGCAGATACGCTCATTTTAACTAAAGCGCATGATGGTGTTGATCAGGCCGGATTAACAAAACTGGCAGATTATTATTATCAGCGATTTGCCGTGTATGAATCATTGAAACATGAAATAAATATTGGTAGTGCAAATCTCCAGAATACATTGACTTATTACGCAACAAAGGTGACAAGAGATGGATATGAAGACTCACAACGTCAACAGAATTTCAGTTGGAGTGGAATCCTGAATTACAAAGACAAATATAGTCTGCAGGCAGTTGCAAATTACGCCGGTACTTATAGCTTTGCAAAAGACAAACGGTATGAAGTCTTTCCTTCAATAGGAGCAAGTTGGGTTATTTCAGAAGAGAATTTCATGAAATCAATTCCTGCTATCAATTATTTGAAATTACGGGCTGAAGCCGGAATTCTCGGATATGATAATTTCCAGGCTCCGTTTTATTACAGGGATAATTACAGTACAAACAGTACCGGACAGTCTTTTGGCCCTTATTCTACAAGTACATGGTTTGGAACAACACAGGAAACCGGAGTAAACAGAACATTACCTACCAGAATCGGAAATCCAGATCTTGGTTGGGAAAAACGCAAAGAGGTTACTATTGGCTTAGATGCCGTACTTTTCTCAGGGAAACTGAGTATCGAAGCAAACTATTATAACAACCTGCGCGAAGGTATTATATCTCAGGTAAGCAGTCTGATTCCGGGTGTAGTGGGTTTGTCGGAGACTACAACACCTTCTACTAAAGAGAAATTAACTGCGACACTTCCAAAATACAATTATAATTCAATCAACTATTCCGGTATTGAAGTTGCAATGAAATATAGCGACCACCTTGGAGATTTTAAATACTCAATCGGAGGAAATGCAACTATTCAAAACTCTAAGAATGTAAAAATAGATGAACCTGACTATAAGTTCGGTTATCAATCAAAATTAGGGGAGCCCATTGATGGAATTTATGGATTAAAGTGTATTGGAAAATTTCAAACGGATGCTGAAGCCCTGGTTGTACCACAACTTTTTGATGATGTGCTTCATGCCGGTGATTTGAAATATCAGGATATGAATGGTGACGGCGTTATTGATGATAATGATAAAACGTTGATTGGAAATTCAGCTCCAAAATTATATTACTCGTTAAATATTGATTTGAAATATAAGGCCTTTGAACTGAGCATTCTTGGAACAGGAAGAGCGTTTTATGATATTGCACTGACTAATACCTACTTTTGGAATGGTTGGGGTGACAATAACTACTCAAGTTTTGTCAGAAACAATTTGGGAGGAGCATATCCAAGGTTGACTTATAATAAAGTGAACAATAATTTTATAACTTCAGATTTCTGGTTAACCAGAGGTGACTTTTTCAAAATTCAAAATGTAGTTCTATCATTTAATTTTCCTGAAAACTGGATTAAATCAGTTGGTTTACGTGGAGCCAGTATTTTTGTTAAGGGAACGAATTTATATACATTATCGAATGTAAAAGATGTCGATCCTGAATCTATTAACTCAGGTGTAACTACCTACCCATTATTTATGAATCTAACCAGTGGGTTTAAATTAACGTTTTAATTTTTGAACAATATGAAATATACTAAAATCACAATATTAGGATTGATCCTGATTTTAACATGTTCGTGTACTGATTTCCTGGAACCATATCCAAATGGGGATATTTCAGGTGAGGATATCTGGAATTATCAGGATAAGGTCCAGGGTTTGATTGGAGAATGTTACGACTTTATGCCAACAAATTACAACGACAATGAGGGTGCCTATCTCGATTGTGCAACTGATAATGCAGTCATTACCAGTACTACTAATAGCTTGAGAAGATGGGCAGTAGGTTCACTTACAACCGGTCAGGACTTATTTGCTACTTATTGGAGTCGTGATTATAGAGCATTATATCTGGTAAATACTTTTTTAAAGGATAGAAGAGGATATAATACACATTATAACGTAAAGCCAAATTTTAATAATTTAGTCCGAAACCGGCTGCAAGGTGAAGCTTTTGCTTTGAGGGCATGGTTCCAATGGGATTTGTTGCAAAAGTTTGGAGGGAAAGGTATGAATGGTCAAATGTTGGGATTCCCGATCGTTTTAGACCCGTTGATTGGTCAGACAAATGTTGATTTGACCCGCAATACCTACGATGAATGTGTTAAACAAATTTTGAGTGATTGTGATTCAGCGTATAAATATCTACCAATCGCTCATCGCGATTTCATTGCCAATGCCAGCTCCCAGGATTTGAATTATGCCGGTGGAAGATATTGGGGCCGAATGGATGGAATAACAACCCGCGCTATCAAATCAATGGTTTATCTGACATGGGCCAGCCCGAGATTTAATACGGCAAATGACATTACAAGGTGGGATAGTGCAGCTGTTAATGCAAAGAAAGTAATTGACTTCAAATTGAAAGTTGACAACGTTTCAAATGGTTTTGTTGCTGTGAATAGTGTCAATTGGTTTAATCCGAATTTTCCCGGTATCGTTTTTTCATCACGCTATAACGATAAAAGTGATGCCATGGAACGTATGTTATATCCAGGAGGATTTCAGGGTACAGGTTCAATGGGGGCTACACAGGATTTAGTGGATGCATTCCCAATGAAAAACGGATATCCGATAAATGACCCTGCTAATAGAGGAAACTATGATCCCAATAATCCATATTTAAACAGGGATCCGCGATTCTACAGTTCAATTTTTTATAATTCAGCAAATGCTGTAAAGGCAAATACCTCAACAATAATGTATACATTTGATAATTATGTTGGCGGTAAAGATGCAGCAGGTGCAAGTTCAAGTAATAGCCGTACAAACTATCATATTAAAAAGTTCGTTTACATGGGACTTAACTGGGCAGACGCTTCCCCTAATAAACAGCCGCACTCTAAGTTTTTCATTCGTTGGGCACACATGTGTTTAGCCTTTGCGGAAGCTGCCAATCAGGTTGTCGGTCCTAATGATGCATCTAAATACGGACTTTCGGCTAAAGCAGCAATGCAATATTTACGAAGCCGTAAATCGTATGATGGTGTTGCCGGATATGCTGCCGATCCTTATCTTGATGAAGCTGCAAGTGCAGGAACGAATACATTCTATAACTTTATTAAAAATGAAAGAAGAATTGAGACTTGCTTTGAAGGTCTGCGTTTCTATGATTTACGACGTTGGAGTACCGATTTAACTGAACTCAACAAAGCAGTTCATGGTATTAATATTGTGAAGAATGCAGATAACTCATTTACGTATTCAAAAACAGAGGTTGAACTAAGAACATTTAAATCAGCTTATTTACCAATACCTTATGATGAAATTCTTAAAATGAAGAATCTTGTTCAGAATGAAGGTTGGGATGGTTGGAATTAATTATAAAAGACACAAAATGAAAAAAATACTAGGATTTCTTATTTTGATTTTCACTATGACCTCATGCTATGATGACTATGTGAAAGATAATTCTTACGATGCAGTTTATTTTACGTACCAACTGGATGTTCGGTCATTTGTAGTTGGTGAAGGTATGAAATTCGACTACGGAGTAGGTCTTGGTGGAGTTATGACAAATAAAAGAAACAGGATTGTTGATTATATTATTGATCCAACTTTGATAACTCCTGACATATTGACATCCATGAAGGCCAGTTCTTTGACTTATATCAAGAGTGCAATGACACCGGTAACAACGTTATCCTTATTACCGGCTAATTATTACTCCCTTACAAACGGCAGTCAGTTTATAATTGAAAAAGGACAAAATACCGGTCGGGTAACAATACGGCCCGATTCTGCTCTTTTCCTGGCTGATATAAATTCGTTGAATCCAACTTATGTTCTTCCGCTTTTAATTACAAAGGCTGATGTTGATTCTTTGTTGCCATTGAAAAAATATACGGTGATTGCTGTTAAGTACGAGAATATGTTGTTTGGTAATTATATACATGGTGGAGTTACTGTAGAAAAAAATCCGGCAGGAGATGTTGTTAAGACGACTAATTATTTTTCAACTGCAAACGCACAAGAATCTACCATCTGGACGTTAAAAACAACTGCACCATTTGAATTGACTGTGAATGGATTTAGCAATATTACCAGTACTACCAAGCAAGAGTTGAAATTGACGCTTAATCTTGCGGATGGTTCTGTTGCGGTAGGAAGTGTTGCAGGTTCTACCAATGCTTACTCTGCTGATGGAGTGTGTACATTCAACAAGGCAAAGTTACTTCAGAACAGAAAAGTATACTTAAAATATAAGTATGTCAACGTTGCAGGGAATACCTGTTATGCGAACGATACGTTGACCTTTAGAAACAGGATACGTGATGGTGTAAATGAGTGGCAGGATGAAAATCCTTCCCATTATTAATTAGTTTGTTTTTTTAAGGTTGAAAAAGCAAGATGGCTCAATTGGAGTTATCTTGCAATTTCTTTTTCGTATTATTTCTTTTCTTGTTTCTTTTGATTTTCTTGACTGCGGAGTAGAATTTTAAATAAACAATTCAATAATTTTGTCTAATAGAATTCTATGAAAAACATTAAATTTCTACTATGCATTCTCTTTTATCTCTCTTTACTGCCATTCACGGCTAATTGCCAGGACGACTGTTCGGTAAACGGGCTTAAAGTTGATGTTAAAACAAGTCCTTCCAAATCGTATGTTACCTACGATACCAGAACAATCTGCCAGCTCCCTGAGTTTTATGAAAATTCCCCGCTAATCACTACCAATATTTATGGTAGCCGGAGCGACAAAAAGACTACTGCTACTGGTTTTTATTATGTAAAATTCATTGATGGCCGTTGGTGGGTGGTCGACCCACTGGGTTATTTGAACATCTGCAGAGCCGTAAATGCTGTTGACGAAGGAAATGGTACTTCATCAAAAAGTACTTTTTCAACTAAATATGGGAATACTACAAATTGGGTGGATAAAACAAAAGAATTTCTCAAAGAAAATGGGTTTTATTGTGCCGGTGCCTGGTCTACGACAGCGGATATTAAAAATAATCCGAATCAATCAACCAAACCCTTGGCATATACCCTTATTCTGAATTGGATGAGTGGGTATGGCTCAGGGAGAACCAGCATTGAACCCGGCCATACCGGTTACCCGTATAATTGCATTTTTGTTTTCGAAAGAGGGTTTGTAACTTACTGTGAATCGAAGGCACAGCTGTTGGCAAGCAATAAAACAGATACCAATATTTTTGGCTATTTTTCGGATAATGAATTGCCATTCTATCTGAAAAGTTTGAATAACTTCCTTAAGATAGGAAAGGTTGCACCTGCAGATGAAAATTACCTGGCTACAAAAAAATGGTTGGCAGATAATAGTTTCTCAGAAGCTGATACGCTGAATGCAGATGTCCAGGCTAAATTTTTAGCTTTTGTAGGTCAGACATATTATTCTGTGGTGTACAACGCAATTAAAAAGTATGATCCCAATCACATGTTTCTTGGAACACGCGTTGATAAAGGCGAAGCACGGGATAACAAATATTTTATGCAGGCTGTTGGTCCTTATGTCGACATCCTTTCCGTCAATTATTATGGTGTGTGGACTCCGAATATGAATTCTATGAAAAACTGGGGTGATAATCTTGGAAAACCATTTATGGTTACCGAGTTTTATACAAAAGGAGAAGATTCAGGCTTGGCTAATACAAGTGGTGCCGGGTGGATCGTGAAGACACAATTGGAAAGAGGGTATGCGTATCAGAATTATGTATTATCCCTGCTGGAATCTAAATGTTGTGTCGGTTGGCACTGGTTTAAATATATGGACAAT
>Ga0302286_10002526_pt1 | contig 12679 bp, 11 predicted proteins | sample III_Fen_E2_3_FD_198765 | JGI IMG/M metagenome (GOLD analysis project Ga0302286, IMG submission 198765) | Peat permafrost microbial communities from Stordalen Mire near Abisko, Sweden - III_Fen_E2_3 | ecosystem: Environmental > Terrestrial > Soil > Wetlands > Permafrost | place: Sweden: Abisko...
TAAAATCCAATTGTCTTTTTGTATTTCGTGACCACCCAGTAAGGGACGCCATCATCATCAATTTCAAAACTATAGTCGGTTAAACCAACATTGTAAAAACCACTCAGGTAAAGATGACGCTCGAGATAGTCATTAAAAAAACCTTCAGGCTGATATTTGATCCGCACTTTCTTGCCGCCGACTTCCTGAACCAGTTTTACATCGCGTTCGTTCGATGCATTCACCATCACGTAACCATTCGTCCCCTCGCTGTTCATATTCCATTTGAAGAACCCTGAATGCAGCAGTGGTGCCACCCAGTAAAGATCATTCTTTACCTTTTGAATATTGAATTCGCCGAGTCGAACCTGACTCCCAAGAGCTGGCTGAGCTCCAAGCACCTTGTCACCTAATAGATTGGCGAGGGCCTGATCTACAACCCTCACTTTTTCCATCGAAATTGGCGCCATATGGTTCGACAGGTTCTCACCAATTTCAACGGTGCCAATTAAATTGCGATATGCCGAAGTTCTCAGTAAAGGCCATGAAGTAACAGTAGGCAAAACGGTTGAATAGACTAATAACAGAATCAAAATAGCAACGGGTATCTTAATATTTCCCTGCGGTTTGAAATGAAATGTCTGCACACCGGCATTGTACTGCGGCGTGGCCTTCATATTTAATACGATCCATAGCCCTAACATTGCGGCAATCAATGCGGGCAATCCCCAGAAGCCATAAGCAATTACAGGCATTCCGGTATAAAGCATCACCAACGTAGCAATGGCAATCACGATCAGGCGGGATATTTTATTCATCTTTAAAAGTTAATTAGGGGTAGTCTATCTTCTCCTTTAGAAATCAAAATTGTATTAAGCAAGTCTATTTTATTGTAACTTTTTAATGTCATCCATTACATCACTTATCGTAAGATTTGAAATTGGGATTTCATTTTCAGAGAGCATTGTTTCAAATTCAAATCTCGAAAGTCCGGATAATTGTGCCGCTTTTCCCAATGTGAGTTTCTGCAACTTATATAATCTCATTGCTAATGAAGTTTTAATTCTTAGCTTTAATTCTGCTTCTGTTTCATTCAATGCCAGGAGAATATCAGAAGGAAAATCGATTGTTATTGATTGCGTGTTCATTATTCTTATTTTTATCAAATATACAATAAAAAAAGATCAGTTATTGCTCGGATTTATATTTGATCGTTGTGTAAGATTGCCGGTAGAGATACAATCAAAAAGGAGTGGAATGGGTTTCGTAAAATTTAAGCACATATAACCTGAAAAACAGCAACCCCGCAGCACACACTGCCGCACTTAGGACGAAGATGGCGGCTGTCGACATATATTGTGCAATCACACCTGCCATAATCATTCCGAATCCCATCCCAATGTCTAAAGCAGTGAAAAGTGTTGAATTGGCGGCTCCGCGGTGCCGGGCATCAGCGAGATTATTCACCATCGACTGAAAGGTTGGAAATATAACGCCAAAACCAAACCCGATAATGATGGCCGAAATATAGAATCCCACTGGATTTCTGAAAATCGCAAGCAGCGGGAACCCGATTATAAGTAATGACAGACAGAATGTTAATATTTTTCGTGGCCCTTTCTTATCGAAACTCTTTCCGGATGCAAACCGCGAGGTCCCAATTCCCAAAGCAAAAATCAAAAAGAAGAGCGAAGTATTCTGTATCCCTATTTCACGGCCGTATAATGCGATAAACGAAAGCAATCCCCCGTAACTAATCATGATAATAAGCAAGTTTAGTGAAGGACGAACCGAATTCTTATCGAATAAATTATTCCAGTTGAAATGAATCGGTTTTCCGACAGGAATTCTTTTGGGCAGATGGACTGCATAAGCAAATACCAGGCTCGCCAGACAGATAAAAAGTCCGGCGATGAACATGGTGACATATCCCCAATGATGACAAATAAATAATCCGATAACAGGTCCGACTGACATCCCGAGTGTTGTTGACAATCCAAAATAGCCGATGCCTTCGCCTCTCTGCGAAACGGGAATAATATCAACAGCAATGGTGGAACCGGCAATCGTTGTAAAACCCCAGGTAAGTCCTTGTGCAAACCGGAGCAATATAAGGGTTGTGATGGACAGGGCCACCAGATAACCGGCAAACAATACCGAGTAAACGGCAAGTGCGATCAAAAATACAAGCCGACGACTGAATTTATCGAGTGTAAAACCTGAAAAAGGTCGTATCAGAACCGAAGCAATCGTATAGGCGGCCACGATCAGGCCTACCTGGCTTTTGGTTGCATGAAGATCGGATACTAAATAGATTGGTAATGTCGAAATAATGGCATAGTAAGTAATATACATCAAAAAATTCGACAGAATAAGGAGAATAAAATCCTTATTCCACATCCGCTCATACATATTCCAAATCTTTTAAAAACGAAACGGCAAATTTATCCATAAATGACCGCACCTATTGCCGGATCATGTTAACAAATTGGCAAGAGATTGGAATGCAGTTGAAAAACCAGCCATTTTAACACAGGATCTTAATGGTTTTGTAATCATTTAGTAACCGGTTCTTCTTTTCTTGCATCGACCCAATGGTGATTAAGCTGGTTGAACAGAATCAGGATAACCGCTCGTAAAAATTAAAACAGATGATGGGAAATTTTGTGATTTATAAGCTGGGTGAAGAGCACTATTATGCAGCACTTCTTGCCACCAATGGCCGGATGATCCTTCATGGAAGAGATTGCAGCAATCTCACCGAGTGCAGATATTCAATTGATTCGATACGGAGTAATGCAACAGATTATTCGAAGTTCGAGCTGTTGACATCAAGCGAAGGGAAGTATTTCTTCCGCGTCAAGGGATCGGCCGGAGATGAGATTGCCCGGAGCGAAATTTTTGATGACACTGCCGAACGTTATGCCGGCATCGGATTGGTCAGGAGAACAATACCTTATGCGATTGTTGATGATCAGTTATTTGCATTATAAGCTTACTTAACAGATTGATTATAATTAATTTAATTATTTATGGGAGTTTTTATTTTAAAGAGAGAAGACGACGGACATTATTCTGTTTCACTCAAAGTGAAGGGAGGTCATGTGATGCTCAACAGCCTCAAACATCTTTCCAAATCATCGTGTAAAGAAGGGATCGAAGTTATCCGGGCGAATGCCCCCGATAATTTGAAATATGAATATAAAAAGACGTTTGACGGAAAGTTCTATTTCCGGCTTAAATCAGTTCATGGTGAAGTACTGGGGAATAGTAAGATTTACGAAACAGCAGAAAACCGCAATGTTGGGATTGAAACGGTAAGAAGAATTGCTCCTTTGGCAAGTGTGATCGATTTTGCTTCCTGATTTTTATCTGACAGGATCAAACTATTTATGACCCTTTTTGTGTCGTGAAAGGGTTTTAGTATTTTTTCCTGCCGGGTGAATAATCTTACGTATCGCGACATAAAAACAGATGAATGTTAATGCTATCAATATCGATATATTTCTCATTGATTGAATTTTAATGAGGCATAAATACTGGGAACAAATATAATGCGTTTTTTAACCACGCAGTGGTTAAATATGAATAGCCATGTATGAAATGCATGGATAAATATGAATAGCCATGCATGGCAAATGAATGGTATGAGGATCCCAACCACGCAGTGGTTGAATGTATTTCACGATTTTGTTTTTACCACGTACAACCCCTGGCCGGGGTTGTGGCCCATTTCGTTTTCATTTCCATGGGTTGTACCCATGGTTAATCATATTGAAGCCTTTCAGGCTTCTTTTAGGTTCCCGATGTAATATGTAATGAAAAGAAGATTCCATTTAAGACCGGCAACTAAATATGTAAGCAAAGTTATAACGTATATTGGACCGGCAAGTGGATATATAAGCATAGATATAACGTATTATGGACCGGGAACTGAGTATATGAACACAGGTATAACGTATAATGGACCGGCAAGTGAATATATAAGATCAGGTAACATACATATAAGACCGGCAAGTGAATATATAAGCATAGGTAACAAATATATAAGGCCGGTAACTGAATATATAAGCTCAGGTAACACATATATTAGACCGGCAACTGAAAATATACGATTACAATTTGAATATTTAAATTTCAGCTTTTCGTTTTTATGAACAGTTAATAAGTATACTAAAAATGGAAATACATAATATATGTCGTAAGTTTTATGTTGGTATATATATTTGTTGTATGCTTTAATATCATTTAAATACGATTGATTTGATTTTATAATTATTATATAAAAATTCAAATATTTTTGAAAAAAATTGAAATAAAAAGTACATTTTATCCATTTATTTTGTAACTTAGCATTGGTTCCCGATGTCGTTTTTATGGGGTCGGAAATTTGCCTAACCTAAAACGGACATTGGCTAAAACCAAACAGGCCGGCATGCAGTCCGGACAATCAACAACCAAAAATAGAAGATATGGGAGTTTTGTCATTGTCACAAGCAGAGACGATTTCCATTGGAAGGAAGCTCAGTGCATCATTTGAGCGGGATAAATCCGAATTCCTTGCGCATTCTTCCCGCTTTGCAGATCCGTTTCTTGCCAATTATGTGGCATTAAACGATGAAGTTGAGGCTTTACCCACAGTGCCGGGTGTTAATTCAGAACTTAAACAGGCAACAGAACTGGTTCAGGATTTTTTTCTTTTACTATCCTCTGATATTGATAGACTTGAAAACCTGATCGGTCTCACCACCGAAAAATTGACCATTGCCAAAACGGATTTCGGAGTAAGTCAGGTTCGTGCCGCAATTTCAGCTTCGAAGGAACCTGAACTTGTAAAAGCAGTACATAATCTGATGGAAAATGTAAAAGTCAACATGAAACCTTTAACGAATATTGGGTTGACAGACGAGTTACTGGCATCAATTGAAACGAATGTTAAATCAATCACATCTGAGGTAGTGCTTCAACACAAAATTCGTGGACGCCGCGGACAGTTAGTTCTTAACAATTCGTCGAGGTACGATGCTTTCCAAACGATGATGAAACTCATTCTGTCGACTGGCAAGGTGCTTTATAAAAGGAAAAACATTTCCAAAAAAAAGGATTATACGTTGGCAGAATTAAAGAGAAAACACAGGGCAGAGAAAATATCTCCAATACCCCAGGTTAAGGAAAAATCGGATAAGTAAGTTGAAACTTAGCAAATTTTTTTTTGCGCAGACCGGCAAGGAGGTCTGCGCAATTTGCATTTATTCCCATGTATATTTCATAATACAATTTCAGAAAATCGGGATAATCATTATTCCAAAGACTAATAAAAAAGCCCACCAAACAGATGAAAAAATAACTAAATTTAGCCCTTTAATTTTATACAAAAAGTAAGGTATTAAATGCTATTTGGGAAGTCAGTTAACAAGACGGGGACAAAGGTTTCTTATTCATTATTTGAGGGGAAGGAGATCAACGAATACAATTTAACAATTACTGCTGTTCCTGGTGAAAAATTGACCGATCAGATAGTTAACCTGCGCGAATCGCTGATGGAGTTCCTTGACCAACACAATCTCCGGCAAAGCAACATCGTTTTTCAGCGTATTTATGCAAGCGATATTTCGAACCAGTCGGAAGAACTGAAAACGATCTCTTTTTGCGCTGCGGTTTCGTTTGTTCAGCAACCACCGTTATCCAATGCAAAGATTTCGACATGGATCATCCTCAGGCAATCCATTAATGGTAATTCACTTAAAATAAAGACCGGCGAAAATGAAATTATTTTTGCACATAACGGCTATTCGCACGCATTTCTTTCTCAGATATGCAGTACAGGACAAAATGATTCTTATTCGCAGACCAGATCAATTTTCAAACATTATACCAGCTGGCTTACCAATGAGAAACTAACTCTTGCGGATAATTGCATCCGCACATGGATATTTGTCCGTGATATTGATAACAACTACAGTGGAATGGTGAAGGCCCGAAACGATGTATTCACCAGGGAAGGTCTTACTCCCGATACCCATTTTATTGCCAGTACAGGCATTGAGGGGCAAACACTGATCACTTCGGCGCTTGTGATGATGGATGCCTATTCAATTAACGGTTTGGACGACGGACAAATCAAATACCTGAAAGCATTGGAATACTTGAATCCCACGCATGAATATGGCGTGGCATTCGAGCGCGGAACAGCTGTCGATTATGGCGACAGAAGAGATATTTTCATCTCAGGAACAGCAAGCATTGACTGCAATGGTGATATTCTTTACCCAAACGACATTGAGAAGCAGACTGAACGGGGCTTTAACAACATCAAAGCACTGCTTCACGAAGCCGAAGCAGATATGGGTGATGTGAATTCAATGACCGTTTACCTGCGCGACCGTGCAGATGCGATGTTTATCGAAAACTACCTGGCTTCCAACTTCCCCGATATCCCTACCATTCTTGTTCTGGCCGCAGTGTGTCGCAGCGGCTGGCTGATCGAAATCGAGTGTACTGCAATTAAATCGATTGTCAATCCGGTATTCCGAAACTTCTGAGATTTTCAGGATTGTTCTCAGGCTGCGAATATTTCAAGACCAACCGACAGCTGAAATTCAGGTATCTGTTTCATAAGGCTTTCTGATTATTCTTTAAACGACACCTTTTTTGCAGGTGCTTCCAGTAATTTCTCCAATTCGGGAATATTAACGTTCACTTTTTCGTTGACAAACTCAGGAATATTAAAAGAGAAAAGCAAACGATCGTAATATTCGGTATCTTTTTGAGGCAACAGGAACGGTTTTCCCGCCTTCCCGTTTTCATTCATGGATGCGATAAAAGGACGTGTATACAAACCATCCATTCGACGGCTGCTAAAGACAATCCAACGCGAGTTCGATGACCAGGAGTGGTAACTTTCGGTATCATCACTGTTTACTTCGTCCATGCGGCGCGTGTTTCGTGTTTTCAGATCAAGCAAATAAAGATCGGCCTCCTTGTGCCAGATGGAGAAATTCCCATAATCGACCAATGTAAACAGGATGTATTTGCCATCGGGTGAAGGTCGCGGGAAAGTGACACTTTTTTGCAGCGCGGTGGCATTGAATAACGTATCGATCCGGTCGCCAAAAGTTCCGTTGTCGGGATTAAACGCAATACTGCACAGGTTATATCTTACCTGGTTGTATTCGGATGGCATTTTTTGATGCTTTGCACTGCAGAAATAAAGGGTTCGTCCATCGGCTGAAAACGAAGGGAAGGTTTCAAAAATACTGTCCTGCATGAGCAGGTTACAACTGATCGCCTTGTTGTTTTTTAGATCATATACAACGACATCAGAGGCGGCATCGCCTACTTCAACCCGTTTTCCTTTTATTTCATGAAAAACCTGGTGCGTATTGTTCACAGAATAGGCAATGTAATTGCCCGAAGGATGCCAGAAAGGGTAGACAAAATTCGAAATTGTTTTGTCCGTCTTGGTATTCAGCAAGTCCATTTTGCCACCGGATAATAAAACGGTACCCCCTTTTTTACCCCTGATATGAAAGCTCATATCTTTCGCATCTGACTGGCGGAAGGAATGACAGTTTACGCAACTTCCCGGAACCAGCGTATTTTCAATAATTGGCGACTGATCAAAACCGGAAAGATTTCGCTGGTAAATCCCCATTTTACTGTACACCTCGTAACCGGGGGCAATCAGGCGATAGACCAGGCCGTAATCAATCGGTGTCGTGCTCACATAAACCGAGAAAGGGGCGTATTGTTTCCATTTGTCATGTTGTTTAACTGAAACCGTTATCCGAAGACTATCGCCTTTTGAACCGGAGAGCATCTTTGCCCACTTTTCGACAGGAATACAGATCTCTTTCGTATTCTGGATGTGAATCGATTCGTTATTCTTGCCTTCAATGACTGCATCTATTGAAGTATAATCTTCCTTTACCTTAAAATTCAAAGGGGCAATAGTGGCAGGTATAGTAACTCCTGAATAATCGGGGTAAAGTGCCGGTTTTTCTTTCGATATTTCAGACGGTGATACCTTGTCATTGCAGGATGACAGTATCAGAAGCAGGCAGCATGCAGCGAAAAGCCAGTTGCCGGTTGCCAGTTTCATATCTCTTATATTGTGGTTTCTTAATGTCATATTGTCGTATTTTAATCTTTTATTTTCTGAAAACCAGGTAGTACCAATAAGTATTTGTGAACTCACTGTATAGCCCGGGATTCGGATCGCTTTGGCCGGGGCTTACCTGCTCGAACGCTTTCATCCGCTGCATCGTCAGTTGAGTTACAGGAAAAGGAATATCCTTTGAGGGATCTTTATTTGTTTTTTCCCAGACATATACCAGCGCTTCCTGGTAACTGGTTGGAATTGCTTTATAATTAAGTGTCCTTCCCAATGGAATGTATTGCATAAAATGGGTCAGGTCTTTATTCAGCAATGTATAAGCCATCAGATATTCATATGCCATCCGGTTGGTTTGGTTTTGCCGGAATAAAACGCCCAGCATCATATCTTTTTCACCTTCGCTGAAGAGAAAGTCCTCCTTTGTACGAATCCGGCGCAACATTCCCCATTCAGGATGCTGATCAATTAGTTTTTCATCACCCATCGTCACAAGTGCTTTTGATGCCCAACCCCTGTAATAAAAAGTCTTTTGCAAAAGGTGCAGATATTTCGCAGCAACTGCATAATTCCCGTTGATCAGGTTGGTTTCAGCCAGGCGCATCACCCCGCGCGCACTTTTTTGGTAATCGGGCAAAGCTTCCATTGCTTCGAAAGCATACCGTTGAGCCGTATTAATAAATCCCAGGTGGTAATAGACTTCGCCGGCTATCATTGGTATTGTAAAATCGCGTGTAAAGTCGGGGAGTAGCCCGCCAATACCATTCTGGTAATAGTTAAACATCCGCTCGCCAAGTAGTCCTTCCTTTGCAAGCGCCAGATTCAGGCAGGTCACCGAAAGGGGGCTTGACGGGGACTTTTTGTCGGCGAGTGCTATCACACGGTCCCATTTTCGCATCCGCACATTAAAATCGTAAGCCATCACCTCTTCTTTCTCCCTGTCGGCTACCTCGCGGATAAAAAGAAAACCCCCAATTAGCAATACAAACAATTGAAAGACGTAGATCATTACTTTTCCGTTTCGATTCATACGAAACGGAAGATACCGAATGGTGATTGGAATGACTACGATCATCAATCCGATTAATCCGATTGATATTGGAATCGTTACCGGGAAGCGAAAAAAATTGACGCCGATCCATGCTTGCCTCAGCGGATATTGCAGCAAATAGGTCTTGCTTAAAATTGGCAACATTACTGAAAGGGTACTACTTCCCAATGCAAATAGTACGACGTAAATCACTTTAATTTTCTTCCTTATCACCTCAAGGTTGATCGCAAACAACTGCAGCAATAAAAATGCACCTCCTGCAAGCCAGTAAAGGAGAGGAATAGCTAAGAACACAAAAACGATACGAACCCCGGAAGATTTCAAAAGGGTATAAATACAAATAGAGGCGGCAACGAACAGCATTACAATCACTCCGCCGAAAAGGTAATTCTCATCGCACAGCAATCCCCAGTAAAGCAATGACGGAATAAATGTGATTGGCGAAAACAATTGTTTTGCCCCCAGTTTATGCGAAATAAACCAGATGGCTCTTTGCAGAAGCGTCAGTAAGGTCGCAATGATAATCGCTCCGATCCATGAATAGAAGAAAAATTGTGTGAAGAAATTCCCAATATAGTCGGAGAATCCGCCCGGTTTTGCCATGTACTGGAGAAAGTAGTCGGGGGAGAATAAAAATAGCTGATACTGCTCCTGGTAATTCAGATGGAAGGGGTAAATGAAGGCAAAAAATGCAAAGACCACCAGTCCAAATATAAGCGAAAGGAGCTTATCGATCGAAAATATCTTCATGTGAAAAGTGTTGTATCATTAAATGTAATTAGTTTCCAAAAGTAGCTGATATACCTGCGCCTGTAAAATTTCTTCCAAAGAATATTGTTGAACCTGTTTACACTTATAATTATATCATTTTACCTGTTCAGCCTCCTGATTCCAGTAAACCCGCTCAATATCTTTTGCATTGAATGGAGCCGGGCCGTTTGAGAGTTCAGGAATATTAAATGATTTAAGCATGTTGTCATAAACCGATGGATCGCGTTGCGGCAAGACAAACGGTTTGTAGGTTTTTCCTGTCGAATCGATGTAACAGAAATAAGGCTTGCCATAAATCCCGTCATCGCGTTTACTTGCAAAAACGAACCAGCGGCTGTTCGACGACCAGCTGTGATATGAGTCTGAATTTGGGCCATTCACCGAATTGAGGTGGTCGATTTCGCCTGTTTGAAGGTTCATCATCTGCAAATCGGCTTCCCGGTGCCAGATGGGGAAGGTTCCATAGTCGGCAACCGTATAAAGAAGGTACCTGCCGTCGGGTGATGTTTTCAGATGACAGGCAGAACCACCCATTTTTTGTGCATCCCAGATTGTATCAGCCCTTGAGCCGATTAATCCTTGCGCTGCATCAAAACTCACGCGACAAATATTGTATTTTAACGATTTGATGCTATCAGGCAACGGGACAGAAGTGGCCATACAATAGTAAATCCATTTTCCATCGGCCGAAAAGACGGGGAAAGTCTCCAGTGATTTGTTGTCAGAGAGAAAAGGCTGAGTAATGATCTTGTCTTTATCAAGATCCAGCACAATTAAGTCGGATGCAGTATCGTACACTTCGAGCCGCTCGCTCCTGTAGGCATGCAATTCGGGTATGATGATATTTGTTGAGAAAACGGCGTACCGTCCTCCGGGATGGAAATTGCCATAAACCGCATTTGATATCATTCCGTTGCCGCGCGTGTTGATTTTTCGGAGTTTTCCATCTTTATTCAGGATCGTCCCCCCGTTTTTTCCCCTCAGGTGAAACATCGAAAGCGATGCATTTTGGTTGCCATAGATATGACAGTTCATGCAGGTACCATCGGTTAAGTTATTGTCGGCAATCACATGTTCATCAAAAGTTTCAATGCTGCGTTCAACGAGTTGCACCTTGTTCCACACCTCATAACCTGGTTCAATCAGCCGGTAACTTAGCCAGGGGTTGATGCTGTCGCTTTTTACATGCCAACAGAAAGGATCATATTTTATCCACTGGCCATTTACAGAAGCTGTAATGGTTACCGACAAACTTTTCCCTTGTTCTGAAACAAGAAGTGCTTTCCATTTCTCCAGCGGAATATTAATTTTCTGAGCTCCTTCAATTATGATAGAATCATTTTTTCCTCTGATGGTTACCAATATTTTGTCGGGTTCATTCCGCATCAGGAAATTAAGGGGCGCTACATTAACCGGTATGGCCACATCCGTATAGTCCGGATAAATGGGGGGAAGAACATGAACCAACTTCACATTTGCAGGCCTGTTACACGATACAACGATCAGGCTGATGATGACACAAATCAGGCGGCTTCTCATTTCTTTTGAATTGTAGCAAAGTGATAATAAAACCAGTATGATTTACCAAAACGTCCCTTCAGGGCATTTATGTCACCCTTTGTTTGTTCAAAAAGCCGGGTGTAGTCTCCAAAATCCTTTATTTTTTTAGCTGGAAGAGAATAGTTTGCAACAATATCCGTATTTGCCTTCGATGCAAATAATTGAATCAGCATTGCCTCGCTGTAAAGTGAGGGTACAGGGCGGTTGATTAACCTCCCGTATTGATCGTATACTTTTTTGAACGATTTCAGATCCTTATTAAGCAAATGATAACAAAGCAGGTAATCGAGCGCAATAAGATTATCCGGATGTTGTCCGACAAGGAAATTCAGAGAAACGGTATAATTATTCGATTGACGAAGCGTGTCAGAGTTTACTGTCTGTGCCCGTTTTTCATTCAGCCACTTATTTGATGCGGAGATATGGTTCATATCGAGCCTGGTTTGGGCCCATTTTTTATAGAACAACGTATTCGAGAGTATCCGGAGATATTTACTTGCAGCTGCTGAGTCTTTGTTGATCAGGTTGATTTCTGCCAGTCGCTTCATCATTCGGGCGCTTCTTTGATAAGGGGAAAATGTATTTCCCAACATGGCCGAATGCTGTGCCAGGTTCATATCACCAATCAGGAAAAACACTTCATTGCTCACAAAGATCGATTGCCAGTTTTGGTCGGGTGTTACGGGCAATATAAGGCCGTAAGTTGCGGGTTGATAAAAGTCTAAAAGATATTCTGGTAATAATCCTTGTTTAGCAAGCGCCATATTTGTAAAATAGGTAGCGCTTTGTGATTTCAGATCATATTTTCGCGAAAGCGCGATGACCCGGTCTGCATTTCCAAAATAGAATTCGTTGTCAAGTGACAGAATTTTTTCACGGTCGAAATTTGCATTCGCCTTTATTCCAAAAAACAGGAGAATAATTAAAGTAAATGAAAGTGTGGCATCTAACATTCGCGGATTTCTTGCTTCGACTTGCTTTAGCCTGAAAGTTCCCATGATTGTGAGGATCAATGAGGCCGGCAGTAACAAGCTTTGCCATTTTATTGCGGGGTAAAGGTACGATTGAAAGATCGTGAGGAGGTAATTATGACGAAAGATGAAGGGGATTGAAAATATAATAGCACCCATCAATGCCCATTTGAGCAAACTGAAGGACCCTTTTTTCCAATCAGAAGCCATTATTAGTATTGGGAATAGAAGAAA
>Ga0302286_10002529_pt1 | contig 12665 bp, 11 predicted proteins | sample III_Fen_E2_3_FD_198765 | JGI IMG/M metagenome (GOLD analysis project Ga0302286, IMG submission 198765) | Peat permafrost microbial communities from Stordalen Mire near Abisko, Sweden - III_Fen_E2_3 | ecosystem: Environmental > Terrestrial > Soil > Wetlands > Permafrost | place: Sweden: Abisko...
CGTCATGACTGCCATATCAATGTCGTCAAACGCGCCGGTGGCAATCAGCTCCTGTTTGCCCCCAAGATAAGTAATTTTGCCCTGCTTCACGAGCTCTTTGCGATATTCAATTTCCACATATTCTTCTGCGGGTGTGGCGAAAAAGCACAAGTCACCGTCCAGCTTTTCCATTACCCCGGAGTGAAGAAGTCCCATCGCACAGCCCAGTAAAGCAGCAATCTGCGTGTTGTGTCCGCACGAATGGGCGGCGCCTGTGGCAGGATCTGCAAAAGGATGCGCGGGACTCAGCACGGCATCCAGCTCACCGATTAAGGCAACACGCGCCTTGTGCGAGCCGCCCCTCGCCCATCCCTTTACACCGGTAATGGCGTGATGGGTGATATCCTGCAAACCGATTTCCTTGAAAACTTCATCCACCAACTTTGATGTTTTGAACTCCTTGTACCCCAGTTCGGGATTATGTAAAATCTGTTCGCCGATTGCAATAATGCGATCTTTGTTTTGATCAATGGCGGCGCATACCGCTTGCTTATAATTCTCCAAATTGCATCCGCCTTTCCTAATAAAGATTATTTTTAATTTATGATTATGAAATCAATAGAGCCACCCTAAAAAAGGTGGCTTTGTTGATTTTTATTTCCAACTGCTGATATTTTCCTTAATAAAAGCATCATCATTTAAATGAGGGTACATTCTGTATACGCGGTCAATTTCTTCGGCTTGACCGGGAGAAAGGGTTTCGTTGGGATTCAGGCACCAAATTCCTTCCATCAGACCCTGACGGCGCAGTACCTCGTGAACACCCGCGATGCAGCCGGCAAAATTGTTTGCCACATCAAAGAATGCGCCGTTGCAGTCCGTGACCTGTGCCGCAAGCGTAAGCAGCTCGGCGGGAATACAAGTGTCTTCACGGTGTGATTTCAGTGTTTCATACATATTGACAACATTGTGTGCCCACAGCGACCAATGCCCGAGCAATCCGCCCACAAAGCGTTTGCAAACGGTCTTCCCGTTTACTTCAAATTCGTACTTTGTTAAAAGGTCGATGACGATGTTGTCGTCATTTCCGGTATAGAGTGCAACCTCCTCGGAACGATTCGAAAATGCACATCCGCGCACCATATCAAGCGTTTTATATCGGTCAAAAGGTGCGGCCTTGATTGCGACGACGTTATCAATATCTGCAACGGCCTTCCAATAGTCAAAGGAAAAGCGCCGACCACCAACCGCCGTTTGCAGGTAGAATCCGATGACCGGCATCACGGCGGCAACGTCTTTTGTCCGATCAATCATTTCTTTTTCCGTCAGGTGGTTCAAGCCGCCGGGGCTGAGCAATACTGCGTCGAATCCCAATTCTTTTGCGATTCCCGCTTCATGAACTGCCTGTGCGGAGGGACCGCACACACCGGCCACACGCACAATGATTTTTCCGCTTTCCTTTTCAAAGGTGTCAATTTCCTCAGTCGCTATTTTCAATACCGGCTCAAACAGTCCGATTTCCGGATTGCGGATTTCAAATTGCGTGGTATGCACTGCAATCGCCAGTCCGCCCACTCCTGAGTGTAAATAATAGCGAATCAATGTGCGCTGACCCTGTTCATTGAATTTGCGCTGTTCATTCAGAACCAGCGGAATGGCGGGGATTACCGTGCCATTATGTAGAATTTCAAGCGCCTTTGCATGTCTTTCCATTAATAGCTCCCCTTCTTCTCTTCAAAATGAGTGCGTTTGCCCAGTTCGCGTCCGCCGTCCTGAATCCATTGTACTTGCCATTCGATTAGCGTGTTTAGTGAAACAGTTGGGTACCCAAACAGTTGGAACATCTTCCCTGCATTATTCAAATAGCCGGTTGAGCCTTCTTCGCCCTTGAAAATAGGCTCTTTACCCAGTAGCTTGCCAAGCTTTAGTGCCGTCGCTTTTACAGAGGCTGTTTCCGGACCCGTTACATTGAGTCGGAACACATCACTACTGGCATGCAGTAAGCAGCGCAGAGCCGCTTCGTTCGCGTCGCCCTGCCAAATGCAGTTGAAGCTCGGTGTGGCAACCGAAATTGGCTCTTCCATTAAAATATTATGTGCAATATCCGACAGTACGCCGTAACGCAAGTCCACTGCGTAATTCAGACGATAAATCGAAATTCTAGTTTTGTAAGCCTGCGCGGCGTATTCAAACATTCTTTCTCTGGAAAGGGAAGACATGCCGTACTCGCCTATGGGCTGAGGATGCGTTTCTTCCGCTGCGCCGCCGCTGTAAACAGGGACCTGCGGATAAATATTGCCCGTGGAAAACACGGTAATGCGCGAATGCTTGTATCGTTCCGCCACACGGGAAGGCAGCCAGGCATTCATCGCCCAAGTGAGCGGTTCCTGTCCGTCGGTGCCAAACTTTTTGCCCGCCATATAAATGATGTTTTCAGCATCCGGCAATGTGTTCAGTACATTTTCCTGTAAAAGGTCGGCACTGATGATTTCGACATGATTGTCGGTCAGTAATTTTGTTGCGATCGGGTCGCTAAAACGAGAAACCGCAATCACCTTTTTTTCAATTCCGGCTGCCTTAATCGCGTTCTTTGCCAGCAGGCAAAGGGTTGGCCCCATCTTCCCGCCTGCACCTAAAATGATAATATCACCCTCGAGCTTTTTCATGTTCTCAATCAGCTGCGCCGAGGGCGTCGTGAGTAGGTCGTCTAATTTTTGTTCTGTCCACATGATGTAACGATTCCTCCTTTATGAATTCAGTCTATATAAATTTCTAATTACTATATTATAACACAAGTCCGCTGCAAGGTCATAAAGCTGATTATGAGTTTAAAACCCTAACACATAATGAAATCATCCGACTTGCATTGTATGCGAGGATTTTAAACTCTTTTTATGCGAACCTAATTTGTCTTATGGAAATCAGGGGAATATTGGACGGAATTTTTTAGCAGTGACAAGCCTCTTCAAAGCGACCATATAGGCAGCCATTCTCGGAGTAACTTCTTTTTGTTCCTTGATATCCCATACTTCATCAAATGCGCGGGTGATGATTTTTTCAAGGGAATTATTAACCTCGTCTACTTCCCACATCAAAGACTGGATGTTCTGTACCCATTCAAAGTAGGAAACGACGACGCCGCCTGCATTCGCCAAAATATCCGGTACGATGATAACGCCTTTTTGATTCAGGATTTCATCCGCGGCGACCGTCGTCGGACCATTTGCCGCTTCAACGATGATTTTCGCGCGAATGTCCGGCGCGTTGTTTTCGGTTATTTGATTTTCCAAAGCCGCTGGGATGAGAACGTCTGTATAACAAGTGATGACGCCATCGTTATCCGTGTGATGGGCATCTTCTTCGTTATAATCTTTCATTTGAGAACCAGGGTGATCGGCCAAAAATTTGATAATGTTAGGGATGTGAAGACCCTCTGCTTTATAGATGCCGCCGGACACATCACTGACAGCTACCATTTTGCAGCCTTTTTCATACAGAAGCAAAGCTGCAATCGAGCCGACATTTCCGAAGCCCTGCACCGCAATTTTTGTATCTTTCGCGTTAATATGCAAGCGCCCCAATGTTTTCAGTACGACCAGCATAACGCCGCGTCCGGTTGCCTCGCGTCTGCCAAGTGAGCCACCGATATCAATCGGCTTACCAGTTACTACGCCGGGAACAGTGTAGCCCTTGAGCATACTGTACGTATCCATCATTAAGCCCATTGTTTCGGCATTGGTGTTTACGTCAGGAGCCGGAATATCTTTCTCCGGCCCGATGATTGGCAGGATCATTGCGGTATAGCGTCTGGTTAAGTGTTGCAATTCTTTTTTGCTTAATTTTGAAGGATCCACTTTCACAGCGCCCTTGCTGCCGCCATAGGGAATATTGACAACTGCGCATTTCAAAGTCATCCACGCAGCCAATGCCTTTACTTCATCAATGTTTACATCTGGATGAAAACGCACGCCGCCTTTGCATGGACCGCGAAGGCTTGAATGCTGGACACGATAGCCGTCGAACACTTGGACACTGCCGTCATCCATTTCTACCGGAATGGATACTTTAAGTTCACGCTCTGGGTATTCAAGGGTAATATATTCATTTTCTTCGTAATCCAGCTTTTGCGCGGCTTGTTTGAGTACTGACAGCATATTATCATACGGATTGTATTTTTGATCGACTGATACATGATTGTTGGCCATAATACACACCTCATCTTAAAAATAAATTTAGTTCAAGAGTTTTATGTTTGACAGCGCAGGCATCATCAGTGAGCCTTACGTTATGTCATGAACACACACCGGCCGATGCGTGTTTTGATACAATGACTTTATCTTGCAGGTTCGTAAACTCTTGGATTTGTCTTTATTGTAGGATGTTTGAATTTGTTTTACTCACCCTATCTTATTTGAGATTTGATGTTTTTGATTATTTGCGTTTATTTGCAATATCCGCATCGTATTCAATCAAATATGCAAATTCAAGGCCACACAACACCCCATGAATGATTAAATCATAAGAAGATGGTGTACATATGCGGCGATGACAATATCATGTTCCCAAAAGTTAAATCAGCAACATTGTCAATACGATATGCAAAGTTATTCACTTGAATATCTGTTAGAATAATTGTAATGTATAATTGAATCAAATGAAAAGGAAGATAAATAATGAAAAAGATACTATTTGCAGACCAAAAAACAATTGACTTAAATCAGTGTGAAGTCCTATATAATCGTCCGTTCAGTGAAACGTCGCTACAGGAAGATTTTGAAGCGGCAAGCGGTCACTGGTACATTGATACCGATGGTTGGCTGACGGGCATTTATCGTGAGAACGGCGGCGGGCTTCTTTATTCAAAAAAGAGCTATGACTGCGACACGATCATGGAGTTTGATGCCAAGACCGTCCCTCCCTGCTGCAATGACCTCAATTTTGTTTTTAAAACCTGTGGCTGGGATTACGCGAAAAATGATGCCGACAGGGGATATATTGCCGGACTGGGCGGTTGGTGGACGGATAAAACAGGGATTGAAAAATATCCAAGCTGCCTGCCGCGTGCATTAACGCCGCTTTTCCCACTGGAAGCCGGGAAAGAATATCATATCGTTGCCGGAAGCATTGATGGGCACTGCTTTATTTTCGTTGATGGACAGCTGATTATCGAAATGACTGATCCGACTCCGGAGGATTTTGCAGATTGCGGTCGAATCGGCTTCGGCACTTATGCATCTCATATTAAGTATACGAATTTCACCCTATACAAGGCGAATTTCGAATACAGAGAGCTTTCTTATCCGACAAATTTTTAATACGGACAATATTTGACTAAAGCAAACGAAAGAGGATGAACGAAATGAAAATAACGGATTTAAGCGGACAGATTAAAAAAGGCATCTGGAAGTACGGCGATATGTATCCGGACTACACCCCAAGGCAAATTCACGCGGGGGAAAACACTTTTTTTTGCGAGGTGTTTGACGGCTTCAATTCACAGACAGGTACATACCTGGAAACCACAGCCCATATGAACGGCTACGAGGGAAACAAGCTGATTGAAGACATTGATTTGAGTAGACTTGTAAACGTCCCCTGTAACATCATTCATTTGAACATTGCTCATTGCACTACAATGCGTCCCAAAATCACAAAAGATGACTTCATAAAGGCGTCATCAGGACAGACCCTTCATGAGGGGGATGCTCTTTTATTTTGCTGCGACTGGAGTGATTGGTATTCGCCGGATTTTCTCGACTACTGCCCTTATTTGACCATCGACGCGATGGAGTGGATTCTGTCGCAAAAGCCGTCCATTTTAGGCTCGGATTTGCCTTCGTGGGAAAAAGATGAGGGCGTATTCGATTTATATGCAAAATCGAATACACTGATGGTGGCTCCGCTCGTCAACTTGGAACAAACCACAAGCGTGCGTGGAAAATTGACGGTGCTGCCGCTCAACATTATGCACACATGCTGCTCCCCCGCTCGCATCATCTTCATTGAGGAGTAACGTTCAATCCGGCGCATGACTTGTTTGAAAAGCATCATGATGATATAACCACGGCGGTATTTCTTTTCACTGATGAGAGAAAAGGAATACCGCCGCTTTTTGCATCCGCCCATTTTCAATAATATCGTTCTGTATTTATTTTCTATATCAAACATTTCATTGTTGAAAATAATAGCTTGCAAGAATATAATAAAATTCAGCTTGTGTACCAAGTCGGCTTAAAAAACTAGTTTGCGCATATTATTCAACCAAACAAGTCGCTGATGACAAAAGAAATTTATCATCAAAAAGCTAGGAATATACCCTTCAAGAAAAGACAGATCAGAAACCTTCTCGGCAATCATGGCAATCGCATCAAAGGCAAATCCATTTTCATGTGATGACTCGTTTGTTTTCAATTTGATAGTGCCTAGGTCACTCTAAATTTAGGAGGGTATATGAAAAAATTTCTAAGTCTGGTCCTAGCATGTACGCTAATCGTTGGAATTGCAGGCTGCGGCAGCACTGCGCAAATTTCCCAAGTAAGCAGCAGTTCTGTTCCTGCTAAGGAAACGGTGGCAGCCGAAAAGCCAAAAACAACAAAAGAAAAAGTGGCTGCACTTTTGTCCAAGATGACACTAAACCAAAAGGTTGCACAAATGATACAGGGTGCAGCGTACAGTATGAACACCAGCGAAATGAAAAGTTACTGTTATGGCTCTGTGCTCAGCAATGGTAATACAAATCAAAACGACGCGGCAAGTTGGAAGGCCCTCGTAATGGGGTATCAAACAGCCGCCTTAAAATCAAAATTGCCCATCCCCTTTATCTATGGGCTTGACGCAGTGCATGGGCACAACTCCGTGCAGGATTCCGTAATTTTCCCGCATAACATTGGGATTGGTGCCGCCAACGACGAACAGCTTACCTATCAAATGGGAGCCGCCGTTGCGGAGGAGATGAAATTGACCGGGATTCTGTGGAACTTCGCTCCTTGTGTGGCTGTGGACAGTGACCCACGTTGGGGACGCACCTATGAAAGTTACTCTGCAGATGCGAACATCGTAACGACCTTGGCAACGGCATTTGCGAAGGGGCAACTTGACCACGGCATTATGCCGACTGCCAAGCATTTTATTGGGGATGGCAGTGTGGTCTTTGGTACGGGCGAAGATGATAAGCTCATTGACCGTGGCGATGCCACCCTGACCGATGCGCAATTAGATGAATTATTAAAGCCATATATATCGCTGATCAAGGCCGGAGTTAAAATGATTATGGTCAGTCACAGCAGTGTAAACGGGCTAAAGATGCATGCAAACAAAAAGCTGTTGACCGACAAACTCAAGGGCGAATTGGGATTCGACGGCTTTTTAGTCAGTGATTGGGAGTCAATTGAACATATTGAAGGCAAGTCGTTAAAGAATAAACTGGTTTTGGCAATTAATTCGGGTATCGACATGCTAATGCAGCCTGAAAATTACGCTACCTGTATGACTGCGATTATCTCCGCTGTGGGAGCGGGGGAAATCCCGCAATCCCGAATAGACGATGCGGTTACCCGCATTCTGACTGTAAAATACGCAATGGGCGTTTTCGATGATCCAATGCAGGAAAAAGTAAAACACGAGGTTACGGATGTCGGTTCACAAGGGTATCGTGACATTGCCAGAAAGTTAGTGGAGGAAAGCATTGTTCTGGTAAAAAACGATAAGAGTGTGCTGCCCATTAAGAAAGGGCAGACTATTTTCGTCACGGGGCCCGCGGCTGATAATGTGGGCGTACAGTGCGGTGGTTGGACTATAAAGTGGGCCGGCGAAATGGACGAAAACAACCAGCACATCACAAAGGGCAGCACCATTCTGGATGGTCTGAAAGCGATTGCCAAGGACTATGACTTGACGATTGTTACCGATAAAAGCAAAGCGAGTAAAGCAGACCTCACCATTCTTTGTGTTGGGGAAAAGCCCTATGCAGAGTGGGAGGGTGACACGAAAGATTTAAGCTTGGTCGGGAGCCTTGGGCTGGACGGCAACAAAGAGGCGATCCAACTTGCCAAAAAGATTGGGAAGCCTACGGTGGCACTGATTGTCGCGGGCAGGGAAGTCCTCATTAATGATTATTTGAAAGATTGGAACAGTGTCGTCATGTGCTATCTGCCTGGCAGCGAAGGCGAAGGCGTCGCAAACATTCTCGTTAACAAATCCAACTTGAAAGGCAAACTGCCAATGCCTTGGTATAAAACCGTTGTCGGTATCGGAACAAAAGAGTATTTGTTCCCACAGGGTTATGGACTAACCTATTAATTGCCCTGCAAATGGAAAAATGATATGGAGACCTACATGGAAAAATACGATCTGGAAAGCTTTCCGCTCCTTGCGCAGGGCGGCGAAGCCGATATATATGATATCGGAACCGGTAAAATTCTACGCGTCCTTCGAAACAGAAACGGAAATAGGTTTGAAACCGAGAAACTTCTATTCCCGATTTTGGAAGAATATCATATCAACGTCCCCATTGTTTACGAATACATCGAAACGGAAGATTTTGTTGCACAGGTCATGCAAAAGATAGACGGCAACACGATGCTGCAGCAGCTCACGCATCATCCGCTTATCATGGCGAAGGAAACAAGGCGATTGGCCGCAATGCATGCTAAGCTATTGCGTATCCATTCTAATGGGAAGTTACATTCCATAACGGATGTATTCCAATACTACGCTTCGCAGCCGCCGCTAATCGATGAGAAGCTGATCGATTTTGCATCGAAACAAATGAAAGAACTTCCCATCAACGATTATCTTTGTCATGGTGATTTTCACCCCGGAAATATTTTGATTCAAGATGATATTCGTTATATCATAGACTGGTCCGGAGCCTATCAAAGCGATTTTATCTCCGACATCGCACATACTTATCTTTTGATGACCCATGTTCCGAAAGTCCCGGGTCAAAGCACTCTGCTGCACACAATCATTGGTTGTTCGGGTTCACATATTGCAAAAGTGTATTTAAAAGAGATATTTAAGCTTAAAAAAATCGATCCGGGCGTATTCTCAAAATGGACGGTAGTTATGGCGTTCTTGCGCGTTTACTATGGCAATCCATCTGAACGATCAGCGCGGATAAGCTATTTGAACAAATGCCATGAATTGAGCGAAAAAGGAATCGACCCGGCAACGTGGTACAAACTTTTATAAAATATACAAAACATTATTGCAGAAAACGATTTGGCTTCGGGTGAAATAAAAAGGTAAATTAACAGAGAAAGAGGTGAGTTTAGTGAGGGTTCGGGCATTCCGTGCTTTCCCACACTAACGATAAAATATGATCGAAACAAATGAAGTAATTGAACAACTGCGGGAAAGAAAATCAGTGCGTATTTTCGAGGAAAAAACGGTTGAGCCGGAAATTAAAGAAGAGGTGCTCAAGGCGGCTTTTGAAGCGCCTACTGCCGGGAACATGATGCTTTATACCATTATAGATGTAACCGATCAAGACGTTAAAAATCAGCTGTCGATCCTATGCGACAATCAACCCTTTATCGCAAAGGCTCCAATCGTTCTTATTTTTCTGGCTGATTACGAGAGATGGTATGACACCTACCTAGCCGCGGAATTATCACCGCGCAAACCGGAAGCGGGTGATTTGCTCCTTTCCTGTTCGGATGCACTCATTGCCGCACAAAACACCGTAACCGCAGCCCATTCACTGGGATTAGGTTCTTGCTATATAGGGGACATCCTTGAAAACTGTGAGCAGGTAAGGGCACTTCTTTCCTTACCCAAATACACAGTTCCAGTATCCATGGTGGTGTATGGATACCCAACGAAGCAGCAACGCGACAGAAAAAAGCCGCAGCGTTTTGACGCAATTCATATCGTCCACACAAATGCATACAGAAAGATGCCGCCTAGTGAGCTGCTTGCAATGTACAGCGAACAGGATAAAAAAGAAAACCTTACTGCTTTTTTCAATAGAAAATATATGTCGGATTTTTCATTGGAAATGAACCGCTCGGTTGCAGAGTATCTAAAAAACTTCAGCAATCATTAAACACAAAACGTTTTCAGTATTGGCACAGTGACCTATAACACGACTATCAAAAGCAAAGGAAATATGCAATGAACACGAATTCAAGCTTATATAAAGAATTAACCCACGATGAAATAAGAACGATTGTCAATGTGAATTTTAAGACAGATGTATTACAGGAGGCTAGCTTGCTGGAAGGTGGACTATTCAATACCACATATAAGATTTGCTATGGTAATGATATAAGGCAGGCTGTTCTGCGATGCGGCCCCGTCAACCGGCACTTGCTGATGGCGTTCGAAGAGCATCTTATGCAGGCTGAACGGTATGTATATGAGCTCTGTGAAATTAACAAGGTACCCTGCTCCAATGTACTGGTTTGCGATTCAAGCAGAAAAATCATTGATCGAGATTATATGATTGTCGAATACATCGAGAGTATTCCCTTATCGGATGTCCGTATCGATAAAAATCAAAAGGCGGATTTGCACGCTCAAATTGGCCGATACATGAAACAATTTCATTCTATCACCAACAACAAATTCGGCAGGGTATCTTATCTCGTTTCAGGCAAGACTTTTTGCTCTTGGTACGATTATTTAATTGCAGAAATTGACGATATCACGGAAAATTCGCGAAAATATAATGCCTTTACTGATACTGAGGTCGATTTGATCAGGTCTGCTTTTATAAAACACAAGCAGCTACTTGATGATATTACGATTCCGCATTTAGTACATACTGATTTATGGGATGGGAATGTGCTGATAACTCAAAAGAATGACAAATATGATGTTGCGGCTATTATTGATGCAGATAGGGCAGTATTTGGTGATGTCGATTTTGAATTTGCCAGCCCGTGGATGATTGATAAGGACTTTTTAAACGGATATGACATGAATTTCGACTTCGCTGATTTTAACTCTGAAGACCGCCAAACAAGAAGAAAAATTTATCTGATATTGTATTACCTTATAGAGGCCTATGTTGGGATTGCTGAATACAATAACGCGAAGCAATTTGATGATTATAAGAAGTCAGTATTGGCTTTCGCTTCGGAGTTGAGTTGAATTATAAGATAGGAGCACCGAGAGGAAGTTATCCGTGAATGAAAAAGATATCTGTTTTATTGGTCGTTATTCTACTTCTAAATGCCTTTACGGGCTGCCGTAAACAAGATTCACCAATCAATATGACAAACGCTGATAGTTTTTCAATTTACTATGGCGTAAGCAGCTATGCTTTGTTTGGTTCTGACAAGGATACCCTTAAAGCTTTATCAGATAGCTTTGATGACTTAAGTTTTGAGGCAACGAACAAGCAAATGGATATTTTTTCGATGCTTAGCATTCGATTCTTTACGGACGAAAAACAAATTTCAGAAGTAAATGTTGATAAAAACGGTGTTTTTTGGCTTAACGGCAATACGGAATGCCTCAAGATCGCTACCGGCTCATTCAACTATAATGATATCAAAGATATCTATGAGAAAAGCAAAGAATAGCTCGGCTTATTTAATCATAATATTGGGGATTACCTTAATACGGTCGATTGGAGCGAGTACTGGGGCTTGCTAGCGGATTAATCACCAAGCTGATTCGGAAATATAACTAATTTCCGTTTATGAAGTGGAGAATTTTAATTTATGGAGAAGAAGCGTAAACTTTTCTGTCAAATATCCCCGTTTACATATCAAATATCTGTGATGAAATGCCGATGCTTACGGCATATTTCTGATCTATTCCGCTCTGGGAAGCTTGCTACAACGAAAAGCAGCGAACTTCTGCCGATTGTGGTGTACAACCATCAATCATTAATTCGCAGGAAGTTGGGTGAGGTCGATTCACGTCTTCAGGATAATAAAGCCATCAATTTAAGCATCGCCGCACCAAAAGTTTCAAGCGTTTTAATACATCCCGGCGAATGCTTTTCATTTTGGAAATTAGTAGGTTCCTGTACCATCAAAAAAGGATATAAAGAAGGATTGACCATCAGTAATGGTCAAATCGGTAAAGGTATCGGCGGCGGCATGTGCCAATTCACGAATTTGATTCATTGGATGATCCTGCATTCCCCAATGCAAATTGTGGAGCACCATCATCATGACGGGATGGATTTATTCCCCGATTTTGGCAGGCAGATCCCATTTGGAGTGGGAACTTCAATCATGTATAATTATCTTGATTACCGATTTCAAAATACAACAGAGAATGTTTATCAGTTAATTGTCTATACCACGTCAGATTATTTGCATGGGGAATTACGCACCGATAGGGCTCTTCCGTACAAATACCATATCAAAGCAGAAGAAGAGTTTTTTTCGAAAGAACAGGATGATATTTTTCGCAATAACTGTATCTACAGAGAATGTTCTGATAAAATAACAGGCAAACTAATATCGAAACAATTGATTAAGCGGAATCATGCGAAAGTCATGTATGATACTTCAAACCTCACGATAATGGACCAGACTGATTGACTCGAAAACGATGGACATTGGAACAGGCAGGCCGGCATATGACATCCGTAATGTCTGCCGCAAGTCACAATTGAATCATAACTATAAGGCCCTCCCAACTTCGTTGGGAGGGCCTTATAGTACCGCTCGAATCAAACACATACCGCCCAAAAAATAGGGAACGTTTCATTTTGCTATCTA
>Ga0302286_10002530_pt1 | contig 12663 bp, 5 predicted proteins | sample III_Fen_E2_3_FD_198765 | JGI IMG/M metagenome (GOLD analysis project Ga0302286, IMG submission 198765) | Peat permafrost microbial communities from Stordalen Mire near Abisko, Sweden - III_Fen_E2_3 | ecosystem: Environmental > Terrestrial > Soil > Wetlands > Permafrost | place: Sweden: Abisko...
TCCTTTTTTAAGTGGACATGTTGGTGCGGCATTAAATATTGGAATTCAACAAACTCCTGTTATTGCTACCATTAAACATTTTATGGTTGAAAGTAAGCAGTCAAACAGAAATACTTGCAATGAAATTTTTACAGAACGTTTGATGCAAGAACACTACGGATATAATTTTAGATATTCAGTTCAAAAGAGTGGAGTCCTAAGTTTAATGGCTGCTTATAATTTAATAAATGGAGTTCATTGTACCGAAAATGATACTTTGTTAAGAGTTTCACTCCGTGAACGTTGGGGATTTCCTTTTTATGTAGTATCGGACTGGGATGCTATTTATGACTCTAAAAAAGCTGTTGATGCAGGTACAGATATTTGTATGGGTTCTGATAAATATAAAAATGATTTACCAACATTAGTTTCTAGTGGAAAACTAACGACTGCATCATTAAATACTGCTGTTACCCATGTTTTAAAAACGAAGATTTTAAGTGGAATGATGGATTACTATCCAACAGGTGATCCAACATTAGCAAATTCTCCTGCACATAAACAATTAGCATTAGATTGTGCAAGAAAATCGGTTATTCTTCTTAAAAATACTAATAAAATATTGCCTTTAAACAAAACAACCATTACTAAAATTGCGGTAATAGGTCCAGATGCTTCGCGAGGTAATTTAAACTGTTGGGGAAGTAGCGAAGTTTTCCCACCGTATCAAATAAGTATTAATCAAGGAATAATTAATAAAGTTGGTTCAACAAAAGTTAGTTATTTAAAGGGTTGCGATGTAAATAGTACCGATCAATCGGGTTTTACAGCTGCAATAAATCTGGCGAAAACCTGTGATTATGTAATCTTTGCTGGTGGACTCGATTCAATTCAAGAAGGTGAGGCTTATGGTATTGGAAATGATAGAAAATCAAATTCTATTGATTTGCCAGGACAACAACAAGCTCTTATTAATCAATTGGCTGCTGTAAATCCAAATATTATTGTCGTAATTCAAAGTGGTGGCATTTGTGGATTGCATACTTGTATAAATAATATAAAAGGATTGCTATATGCATTTTATCCTGGACAAGAAGGTGGAAATGCCATTGCCGATATTATTTTTGGAGATGTTAATCCTTCGGGTCGTATGCCTGTTACAATGCCTCAGGATGACAGTCAATTACCCGTATGGAATGATGATTTTACTGATGATTATGGTTGTGGATATAGCTGGTTCGATCAAAATAAATTGGTGCCAGAATTTGCATTTGGATTTGGATTAAGTTACACAACGTTTACTTATAATAATTTACAATTATCGGCAAACAATACACCCGCAGGAACACCAATTACCGTTAATGTTACCGTTTCAAATACTGGAACTGTTGCTGGAGAAGAGGTTGTTGAATTGTACCTTACAAACCAATCGTCACCAATATGGATGCCTAAAAAGGAACTTAAGGGATTTAAGCGAGTTAGTCTTCAACCTGGTGAATCGAAAGTGGTAAGTATTCAATTAATCGCCGAAGATTTTTATTTCTGGGATCAAACAAATCATAAATATACAATTGAACCAGGCGATTTTACAATAGCTGTAGGAGGTTCATCTGATAATCTTCCACTAACATCAACGCTAACATTAACTACATCTACAGATAAACCTGACTTGGAAGTTACGCAAATATTCTCTATGCCACGTTATCCTAAAGAGGGACAAAAGGTGCGTTTTTATGCTTATGTTCGAAATCAAGGAACAGGTGATACTGTTTTAAATGCCAATACTACCGTTTCGTTTTTGGTTAATAATGTCGCAGTATCGCAAGCTACAGCTTTGAATTCAACAATTCCTGCTGGAGGTTCAGCTCTTATTGAAGCTAACTCTGCCACTTGGACAGCAGTAACTGCTGGAACATATTATGTGCAAGCAACTGTTGATAATACAAATGCAATTGCAGAATTAATCGAGACTAATAATTCAACTGGTTCAAAGATTACTGTATATGGTTCAGGTAGTACAGTTATTACCAATAATCTTGCATTAAGTAAACCAGTGACAGTAACTTCTTCAGAAAGTGCAACATATCCAGCAAGTGATCTTGTCGATGGAAATGCTTCTACTCGTTGGGCTTCAGCTTTTGCCGATCCACAAACTGTCGTTGTTGATTTACAAAGTAAATATGACTTGAATAAAATTACTGTTATGTGGGAAGCTGCTTTTGCGTCTGCTTATTCTATTAGCATTTCCACCGATAGTTTAACTTGGACACAAGTTGTTAATGTTACAGCTGGAGTTGCAGGAACTACAAATTTTACGGTATCGGGAACAGCTCGCTATGTAAGACTGATTGGAACTAAACGTGCAACAGCTTATGGATATTCACTTTATGAATTACAAGTGTTTGGTTCATCAAGTATATCATTACTTGCTAATGCAGGTGGAGATAAATCGGTTTCTAATCCAACGACTAATATTGTTCTTGATGGAAGTGCTAGTGTTGGAACAAATCTAAAATATACTTGGCAACAAGTTGCAGGTCCACAAAAATTAAAAATGCTTGATAGTACCGTTGCAAAATTAAATATTATACCTCCATCAGACGGTGTATATACGTTTCAATTAACAGTTTCGAATGGAACAGCTTCAAGTTCCGATATTGCCGTCTTAACGATTACAAATTCAACTATTGCTAGTCAATTAATCCCTTTAGATACAGGATGGAATTTGGTTTCGATTAATCTTCATGTTGCTGATAGTAGTATTGCAACATTATTTAAAGGACTCGATTTACAAGAGATAAAAACAATGGATAGTTTTTGGAGGAAAAATCAAAGTGATGTTTTGAATTCACTCATGGTTTTTGAACCAGGAAAAGCATATTTGGTAAATATGAATTTTGCAGGGAAAATAAGTTTATCTGGAAATCAAATGGCAAGTGTTTTGACTTTACCAAAAACTGCTGGTTGGCATTTATTAGGTTGTCCATTTAAGTTGACAACAACAATTTCATCTCAGCTTAATACTTCGAATTGTATTGAGTTGAAAAATTTCGATGGATTTTGGATTCCTGGAGGTTCAACAAACAGTTTGTTGAACTTCGAACCAGGTAAGGGTTATTTTATTAAAAAATAATTGGGCTATTTCGTCGAGACGCAATTTATTGCGTCTCTTTTTTTGTTAACAACCCAGATTAAAATCAATATAAAATATGGTTACATTCTTGTCTTTCCATTGTGACCATGCAAACGCTTTCTTTTCACCAATTCTGTAAGCTCTACAAGAGCCTTCGGCATGACTTCCCATCTTTTTTAATACTGCATCAAGTCTCTTTTCAAAAATTGCAGCATTCAATTTTGTCATTTTTGCCGATGGAATTAAAAACGTTGCTGTTTTCGGATTAATTGTACTATTGGTACGCTCAAACGATATTTCCATAAAATCAGAATATGCCTCTGGAAACTCTGACAGAATAATTGTTGCAAGTTCTTCGTAATTCCAATTTTGGGTTATTGTACTAGTCTTTTTAGTATTACTATTAACTTCGGTTACCGGGCGATTACTTGAACAAGAAAATAGTGAAATTAGAAATAAAATACAAGTGATTTTCTTTATGTTTTTCATGAGTGATACTGTTTTTATCAATAGAAAAGCACGGATTTATGCCGTGCTTTTCTATTCTGATTGTGTATAAATGTCTTTACTTTTCAGCTTTAATGTTGAATTTCTTTTGATCAACTGGAGCTTGAATCGATAGAATATAAGCAATTGCACCAACTAATCCAGCATTATAATCAATTCCACCTTCGTTTGTTTGTGCATTTGTTGCAACATCGCCAAATAATTCTGGTTTGCGAATTCCACCAACCATATATCCCATTTGTTTATTTCTTGCAGGTATTTCTAGTTTAGCTTGATCTTTAGAAATATCGTCAATTAAATACACATTACGATGATGAGGGTGTAATGGACTTTTATATGTTGCATCTTTTGCAAAACCTACAACAAACGATTGTTTTGCACTATTATCTCCAAGAATATATCCAACATTGCGAAGTACAAATTTATCAACTACTTTATCTTTATGTAACACACCTTGTAATGCTACAATAAATGCCGTGTTTGAATTGTAACGTAATGGACCCCAAGTATTATCTCCGCCAATATATAAACCAGTTTGGTCTACTTGTGCTTTATAGTCGTTTGCTAATGAATCGAAGATTTGAATTCCTTCTTTGTTTCCCATCTTAGCAAGATTATATGTAGCTAAATCGTCGTTATTGTTAAAGTTGAAAACCCATTTATAGTTTTCCAAAAATGGTAACATTGCTTCAGCTTCGGTTTTGTATTTTAATTCACCAGTTGTCCAATATAGTTCTGAACATAAACAGCAAAAATCATCAACCCATTTTCTATTTGCATCATAATATGGTGCAGAACCTTGTGTTGATGGATGTTTTATAGCATATTCGTAAGCATATTTTGCATGAACTAAACATTCGTCGGCATATTTTGAATTGATTGGGCGATACATTCTTGCCATTAATGCAAGCGTTGCTCCACAGAATGAAGACATAGAAGCATCATTAGGATTTTTAACAACATCACGACTTCCGTCTTTTTGTCCACCTTCGCTTTTAGGAGCTGATGCCATAGCAACCGAAGTTACCCAATTTATGTGATCGGCACCAGGATTTCCTTTTTGCGAGTAAAATGTTTTTGCATCGGGAGTACATTTGATGAAGAAATCGGTTGCCCATTTTGCTTCATTTAAAATATCAGGAATACCGTCTGGATCATGTTTGCCGCCTTCCCAACTAAAGTCCTTTGCTTTTTCGTAGCCTTTGTAATCTTGCGAATAAAAATCGTCGTAGCCAGTTTGAAATTCAGCATATCCTTTTAATAAAACATAAGCTCCAATAAATCCTGTTTGTCCAAAAAACACATGATCGCCACAATCAAACCAACCTCCTGTTAAGTCATGTTTTCCATCAGCATCTTTTGTGAAATCTTGACCTTTTACCAATGCTTTTATAGTTCCGCCGTGTGCATTAACAAACCAACCATTTGTGCCAAAAGTATCTAGTTGTGGCATATGATCCATAATAAGCCAGTTACTTCCACCCGATCGTTGTCCTCCAAGCATACGGGTGGTCATCCATAATGCCTTTTTGTAGTCTTGATTATTTAATTGCGCAATTGATTGTGTGATAATTGCAGTTAGCAATACAGCTATTAATGCAGTACGAGATAGGAAAGATTTATTCATAGGTTAAGGTTTAAAATTTGATATTCAAATGTAAACATTTATTGCAAATTTGAATACATATGGAAAACAAAAAAGGGACGATTTTGTCGTCCCTTTTGTTTGTTAATAGTTCAAAGTGCAAGATGAACTAACCTTAATGAAATAACCGCTTCCGGGAATCATATTCGTCAACGAATTTGTTGTCCCTGATTTTTGATAGAATCCATCGAAGTTTTTTATAAAACTAAATGGTGTCCAAATGCCAGAAAGTACTGTTGCTATAGCACCATTTGTTGTCTTAGGATATCCAACTAAATTCCAACCTGCATTCAATGGTATTGAAATTGTACTTATTAGATTACCGCTTACTGTTAAAGTTTTTGTCGCATTCACTTTAACTACATATGCTTTACCTCTTACTATTTTAGTTAAGCTATTGTAAATTGCTGTTTGATTTGGGTCATAGAATGCATCTTGAGTTTTTACCGTTAATAAACTTGTACCTAATGTTCCAAATACGTTTGCAACGCTCGAATCAATTGGTTGAACATTAAATGAAATTAAATTCCATCCCGAGACTAATGTTATGGTTTGAATGCTATTTGTTGTTATGCTAACAACTATAGTTGCTCGTGGACTTTCGCATGTATTTAATGTTTGTGAAACATAATAACTAGTGCTTCCAGATGCTGTTGTTGATGGTACTGGTGCCGTTGCTAAAGGTGAACCAGCTGTTGCAACGGTATACCATTTTAATGCGGTTCCTGTTGCAGTTAGTGCGGTTGCTGTTGCATTCAGCGTGTATGTAATTGGACTAATGACTGTTGGTGCAGATACTGCTGATGTCGATTTTATTGCATCAGCTGTAAATGCAGAATAGTTTCCTGCAGCATCTTTTGCTCTAACTTTAAATGTGTAAGCAGTATTGCATGTCAAACCTGTTACCGTTGCTGTTGTGCCAGTTACTGTTGATTGTAATGCACCATTCATGTATAATTCATATGCTGTAACAGCAATATTATCGGTCGATGCTGTCCAATTGACAATGATTGAAGTTTCAGTCGTTGTTCCAAACGTTATTGTACCTGGTGTTGTTGGAGCTTGGGTATCACCACCACACGATACATTTGGATCTATAATTGCTAAAACGGGAGCTCTTGAACATGAAGAACCTGCTAAGTAATCTATTTTTACAAAACAAGCATATCTGGTTGTTGTTAAATTATTGAAAAATCTACTTCCAATTATTTTCAATGGCACATTTGTACTATTGGGATATGGAAAAGAATTAGGTCCACTTCCATCATTATATAAATAAACATTTCCTGAATTTGCTGGACTAGCATTCGATACAAATCTGATTCTAAATATTTTTGGACTTCCTGCTGTACCACCAGAAACAGCTATACTTACATTGAACTTTATAAGATAAGGGCCTTGTGCAGAATATGAACCAGAATTCATAGCTCCAGTTACACCTGTTTGAGTAGCAACGACTGCTCCAGTAGCATCGTCAACAATTTCAAAACTTGCTACTTTTGCAGCTTCCGAAGCACCATATAACATGTAAGGAATATAAAGATTTGTTATTGTATAATTTCCAATTGCTTCAAAACGTAATTCTATTTGATTATCAGGTGTTCCATTACTTCCTCCTGTAAATGTAGTCGGATTTGGGCCTGCAGATCCTGCAACAGAAGTTGCATCTTGGACATAATAGACAGAGCTTGCTGAAATTGTTAAATTCTGGGTTGGTCCGGTACCAATCGAAGTCCCACCAGTTGCTGATGTATACCAGGCATAAGTACCCGGTGATGTAACAGAAAGACTTGCAGTTCCTGCTTTACATATTGTGTCATTAACTACTGTTGGTAAACTTGAAGTTATAGTTATAGTATCCGATTTTGAAGCACAAACGGCTGCACTAATTGTACATATATATGTTCCTGCATTATATGCAATATAAGATGATGATGTTGCTCCACTTATTGTTGTTCCATTCTTTTTCCAAGCATAGGTAAATCCAGTACCTGTAACCGATTTTAATGTATCAGATGTTAGTGAGCATAGTATAGTATCTTTTCCTAAAGAAAAGTCTGGTAGTGTAGCTGTAACAATAACTGTACCTGTTGTTGACCAACCAGTTGAATCAATTTGACAAAGATAAACACCTGCGGCTGTAGCAGAATACGTTTTAGCTGTTGTTGAAGCCGTCACAACAGTTGTTCCATCTTTTTTCCATGTAAATGTCTTTTTCCCATCGGTTGCAACTTTTGAGTCAAGAACTATGCTTGATACACCACACATTGATTGGTTTTCTCCAAGTTGAGGTGTTGGATGACCAAATTTGTTCGTGTCAATTGGATCTATACGCGATAAAATATAACCTAATGCACCTACTAAACCTGCGTTATAATCGATACCGCCTTCGCTTGATTTATAATCGGTTGCTTTTTCAGTAAAAGGAACGCTCCGAGCACCTCCAATAAGATAACCTTGTTGAATGTTACGGGTTGGTATTGTCATCGAATTTTGATCTGCCATAATATCATTAATCAAATATACATTTCGATGATGTGGATGACATGCGTAGGTACCACCTGCTGCCTTTTTAAATCCAACGACAAATGAAAAATTTGAAGAGTTCTTGCCCAAAATAAAATCAATTTGATTATAGATAAAAGCATCAACAGTAGTACTTTTATTCAATGCTCCCCATAATGCAACTACAAAAGCCGCATTTGCAGGATATCGTAATGTACCCCAGCTTTTATCTCCTCCATTATATATTCCACCACTTACATCACCAATATAGGTTGTAACAAATGTTTGTAAAAGTGTTTTACTTGCTGCATCTCCTAATTTAGCCAAATTATATGCTGCAACATCATCATTATTATTATAATTATAACACCAATTATGATTGGCTAAACTTCCCGAATATGACAGAGCTTCTGCTTTATAACTTGCGGTCCCAGTAGCCCAATATAATTCAGCACAAGCAGATGCGAAGTCGTCTTGCCATTTTTTATTTGCTCCATAGTATGTTCCATTCGATTGATCAGGAACAGTTCCTGGATTTGCTTTTGCATAAGCATATGCATATTTTGCATGAGTTAAACATGTTGCAGCATATGCAGGATCAAATTTTGCATAAACTCTGGACATTAATGCTAATGTTGAAGAACAAATAGATGACATTGAGGCGTCAACTTTATTCTTACCTAAAGATGCTGTATTTGTAGTATTAGATCGTGAACCATCTGCTTGTCCGCCTTGTGCTTTTGGTAAAATAGCCATAACTGGTGATGTTACCCAGTTTTGATGATCTAATCCTCCATCACCTACTTGTGAATAAAAGGTTGAAGCATCGGGAGTACATTTTATGAAAAAGTCACATTCATATTTTAATTCATCCAATATGTCTGGAATTCCATTTGGTTTTCCTTTTCCACCCTCCCAGCTAAAATCAACACCAGATTGGTAATCAGAGTAGTTCCCAGTATAAATATCGTCATAGCCTGCTGGAAATTCAGCATATCCTTTTAAAAGAGTATATGCGGCATAAAACATGGTTTGACCAAATTTAACATGATCACCACAGTCAACCCAACCTCCACTTAGACTTACATTCCCATCTGCATCTTTTGTAAAATCTTTCCCTTTTACAAATTGAGATGTTACGGCAGATTTGCTAGTTGTCAGTGATGTTAAATCTGCTGGTAATGGAGTATGATCCATTGTCAACCAGTTGGGTCCATCACCAGATCGTTGACCGCCATACATTCTTGTAGTCATCCAACATGCTTTTTTGTAATCAGCATTCGTAAGGCCTTGAACTTGAGCTTTTGAATTTAGATTGCAAAATAAAAGTGAAGACAAAATGAATAAAACTGAAAATTGTAACTGTTTTTTCATAAATATGATATAATTACAGATGAAATTTTATAAAAAAAGCTTAATATTTAGATATACCGCCATCTAGTATATTTGAGACAATTGTTTTTTGAATTTCCCTATATTAAAAACCAAAAAATGTCAGAAATCAAAGGTAAAAAAAAGGGCTGTCGAATAATCAACAGCCCTTTGCTTTTTTATGTTATTTATCGGTGATATTTAACACCTATTTTACTAATTTTATTTGATCGCTTGCGTAAACTCCTTTTTCAAGTTTTTCTCTGATTTCTTTGAAGCATTTTACTGTATAATCTACGTCTTCAATTGTGTGAACTGCTGTTGGTATAATGCGAAGCATAATAACATCTTTAGGAACAACTGGGTAAATTACAAGTGAACAGAAAATACCATAGTTCTCACGTAAATCGAACGCTACGTTAGCACCTTGTTGAGGTGTACCTTTTAAGAATACCGGTGTTACTGGCGATTCTGTATTACCAATATCCATACCTGCATCTTTCAAACCTTGTTGAAGGTGTTTTACCACTTTCCAAAGATTTTCGCGAAGTTCTGGTTGTGTTTTTATTAATTCAAGACGTTTCATTGAACCTACAACAATAGGCATTGGTAACGATTTTGCATAAACTTGCGAACGAAGATTGCACATTAAATAATCAATTACATCTTCTTCAGCAGCTACAAAACCACCAATTCCAGCCATTGCTTTCGCAAATGTTGCAAAGTAAATGTCAATTTTATCTTGCATTCCGAAATGCGATCCTGTTCCACGACCTTCTGGACCCATTGTTCCAAATCCATGAGCGTCGTCAACTAACATACGGAATTCAAATTTTTCTTTTAATGCAGCAATTTGGTCTAATTTACCTAAATCGCCAGCCATTCCAAAAACACCTTCGGTAATTACAAGAATTCCACCTTTTGTTTCATCAGTGATTTTCTTAGCAAAACCAAGCATTTTTTCGCATTTAGCTACATCGTTATGAGGGAATACAAAGCTTTTTCCACCTTTACCTTTATGAAGGAAAATTCCATCCATAATACAAGCATGCGATTCTGAATCATATACAATTACGTCATTTCTTGAAGCAAGACAATCGATAATTGATACCATACCTGGATATCCAAAATTTAATAAGTAAGCTGCTGGTTTTTGAACAAAATCGGCTAATTGACTTTCAAATTCTTCGTGAATTTTTGTTTGTCCCGACATCATTCTTGCACCCATTGGGTAACCTAATCCCCATGCTGCTGTTCCCTCTGTATCGGCTTTACGAACTTCAGGATGATTTGCCAAACCTAGGTAATTGTTTAAGCTCCATGCTAAAACTTCTTTACCTCTAAATTTCATTCTTGGTTGAATCTCACCTTCAAGCTTTGGAAACATGAAATATCCATGAGCTTCTTTTTGATACATGCCTAGGGCACCTCTGTTTTTAAATTTTTCAAATAAATCCACTGTATGAAAATTTTATATTGATAAATTAATCTATTCTTTTACCTCGACAAAGGTATTATTTTTTTGGTTTTATTGCATTAAATTTTTGACTGCTTCAATGTTTTTTGTGTTACAGATATCTTTACCTTCTGTAGTATACATTGAATCAATTCTTTCCTTGTAATAGTCTGTAATTTTATTTCGAACCATTTTCAATGTGCTGTTTATCATTTTATTTTCTTCGGTAAATGGTTCTTGAATTATTATAAATGATGTTGGTAACCATCTTTCGGGGAAATGGCCGTGAAATTTACCTCCATGTTTATATTCTGCAATTTCTTTTTCAATTAGTTTAATTGCAACTTCTTCAATTGTGAAGTTGTTTCCAACTTTTTTAGTATGATTTTGTATCCACAATTTTAATTGTTCTTTCTTCGGGTAAATAACTGCTGAGGTATAGCTTGATTGATTGTTATACAACATTATTTGGTCAATGAGTTTTGAGCTTTCCATTAATGCTGATTCTATTCCTTCGGGACTATATTTCTCTCCGTCTGATCCGATTAATAAACTTTTGAATCGTCCCATTACATATAGAAAATTGTCTTTATCCAAATATCCCATGTCGCCTGTGTGAAGCCAATTATTTTTAATGGTTTCGGTAGTTGTTTCTGGATTTCGATAATAGCCTTTCATTACGTTTTCGCCACGAATAACTATTTCACCTTTTTGTCCTATTGGTAATGAATTTCCATCGTCATCGCAAATTTTAACTTCAAGATGATTTACGATTTTGCCAGATGAACCTATTTTATATGCTTCGGGTGTATTTGCTGAAATAACTGGTGATGCTTCGGTTAATCCATATCCTTGGAAAATTGGAATGCCAATGGCAAAGAAAAATTTCTGAAGTTCTGTATCCAGTAATGCTCCACCACCAACAAAATAATCGAGACGACCTCCAAAATTTTCTCTGATTTTTGAGAATACCATGTTTTCAATTAATCGATAAGGTAAATATGATAACATTCGCAATCCTTTACCTTTATTATATCCTAAACCATGATAATGTTGTCCGAAAACTTGTCCAGCATTAAATAAAAATTCGGCAAACTTTCCTTTTTTCTTAATTCCTGCCTCAATATTTTTCTTGAAGTTTTTGGTTAATGCTGGAACGCTTATCAATAATTGTGGACGAGTTTCTTTAATGTTTATTGGTAAATTTCTTAAAGCTTCGGCTGGTGATTTTCCTGTTTGTACCGATGCCAACGATCCTGCATAACGCATTACGGTATACATCAATCCGGTATGAGCAAACGAATGGTCGAGTGGAAGGATTAACAGAGATACCGTTTCTTCGCTTAGTTTAAAATATTCATAACATTGCAATGAATTAACCCAAAGGTTCTTATGTGTCAATACAACACCTTTTGGATCGGCCGATGTTCCTGATGTGTATGATATTAATGCATCATCATCTTCCTCAATCTTTGCAATTTCTGTTGTAATATAATCTTTGTCCGATTTAATTAATTCAAGTCCTTGCGATAAGGCTGTTTCAAAAAACAATTCTTTCTCGATGTACGATTTTTTCTCATCCATTAAAATGACTTTTTCTAATGATGGAATTTGATCGAGAACATTTGCAATTTTAGGATATTGAATTTCGGAAATGATAATGACTTTTGATGTCGAATGATTTAGTCGGAAAACGATGTCGGCCGATTCTAATTTTGTAGACAATGGAACGTTGATTGCTCCAAGATTTAAAATTCCCATTTCTGATACAACCCAATCTTTTCGTGCTTGCGATAACATTGCTACACGATCGCCTTTTTGAATGCCAAGTTTTTTCAAACATGCCGAAAGTGCTCTTGCACGTTCTTGCATTTCGAGGTAGCTGGTTGGTTCGTATTTATCTGTATACTTTTCCCAAAATGCCACATTCGATGGGCGAGTTTCTACAATTGAGTCGAATAAGTTTACAATAGTTTTCATGTCTTTTGTGTTTTTTCTCTGTGTCTCTCTGTGTTTCCTCCTTTTTAACTCTGTGTAATTTCTTAACACATAGTATTACAGAGGACA
>Ga0302286_10002531_pt1 | contig 12660 bp, 11 predicted proteins | sample III_Fen_E2_3_FD_198765 | JGI IMG/M metagenome (GOLD analysis project Ga0302286, IMG submission 198765) | Peat permafrost microbial communities from Stordalen Mire near Abisko, Sweden - III_Fen_E2_3 | ecosystem: Environmental > Terrestrial > Soil > Wetlands > Permafrost | place: Sweden: Abisko...
TTTTTTAATAGGTACTTTGAGTGCCAATTTATTATTGATCACTTTCATGACCCAAAATTCTGTCTGAGTTTCATTTGTCATAACCGCACTTCGTGGAATTAAACAACTCATTTTGTGCCTTGCTTTTATAATTTCAACTGCCAGATTCAGATTTTCGGGCAATTGTTTATTTGTATGAGGTTTTATAAGGATTTGCTGGGTTTGGTTTGCTTCGTCAACAGTAGGAAGGATCTGATAAATAGTCCCATCAAACTTATTATCATCATCTAAAACAAGCCTGCATTTAGCTCCTGTTTTTATTAAAGAATTATATTCAAACGGCAAATTTAACTGAACCATTACATCCCTGTTTTCAGAGACCGTACAAAGTGAAGCTCCTTCAACAGCATAAGCTCCTGAAGAAGTAATATTCAATATACTTATTACTCCGTTTGAAGGCGAAATGACATTAATTATTCCTATATTTCCTGCATTTGAACTTTCCAGAGCTTTGTTCTCTTTTGTCTGTATCTGGAATAACAATTCCCCTTTTTTTACAGTATCACCAAACTTTACTTTCATTTTACGAATATAACCTGATAGGGGTGCAACGACCAGGTTCTTTTTCAGGTAAATTGTTTTACCATTGAAAGTAAGGATGTTGTCAATATCACCAAATTTTACCGGTGTAGTTTTTACAGTAACAACCGGGACTTGTTCTTCCTCTTTGGCTTCTTTTTTGGCACAGGAACTCAAAAGAAATGAGATAATGCATATCGAAACTATGAATGAAATTTTTTGCATTGTTTGATTTGATTAAATACGACGTTATTTTTAAAAACAGCTTTCTCTTTTTTAATAATTCCAGTAATTATACGAATTGATTAATAACAGTTTTTCCATTCTGAGTAAAAGATAATCCTGTTTTTTAGCCGTAATATCTTTCAATAAGTTCTTAAAATCCATAACTGAAATTAAACCCTGTTTCAGTTCATTCTGATAAGCTGTATAGAGTTTATCATATTGGTTTAATTGATTTTCAATCAGGGTAGTCCGTTCATTCAATGAGTTTATCTGGCTCTTTATTTTATCTTTATTGATTTTCTGTTGAGAAATGAACTGATTTCTATCAAATTGAAGTGTCTGAATGTTTACTTTCGACTTGTCTTTTTCAAATTTACGTTGATTGCCATCATAGATATTGTAACTGAACGTGAGGCCGGCACTAATTCCCAGCCTATTAAAAGCAGGCAAATAAACTGCATTTAATCCTGCGTTGGCAAATAAATTTAATTGAGGCTTGTATTTTAATTCTGTTAGCGATTGATCAGCCATTATTCCCATACTATCCAGTTTATAGGAAGTCAAAAACTGTGAATCAGAATTTATTTCCGGCTTCATGTGTATATCCAGTTCCTGTATTTCAACTTTGGCGGTGTCCTTGATCCCGCAAAGGATATTCAAATCGTAGATATTGTTTTTATTATCATCTTCGAATGATTTATTGCTGAGTTCAAGATTTTGTTTTTCGATTTTTAATAACAGTAAATCAGTTTGCTTGTAAACTGCATTCTCAACAAGTTTTTGCATTACACCCAATTGATCGTCGAGCTGTTTTAATAATTGAACTCCGTTTTTAATTTGTTCTTTCGACCTGACACAAAGAATATATTGATAACTTACCAACTGTTCTATTTCATGAATAGTAAGAGTAGTAGAATTATCATTCTGTTTTTTTGAAATATCTGATTTCTTAGAATAAACTTTTAAGTTCGATTGACCCAAAAGTGGTTGTTTAAGTGAAAGAAATGCCTGGTATTGTCCTCCGTTTGTAATTCCTAAATCATATCCTGAATAATTTTCCGACCCGTTTGATACCAGGTCTAACCGGTTTGAATTTGCAGTATGTGTTATAATGGGGGCAAAGAGAACCATTGATTCAAGGTTGATTTCCGGTTTCTTTAGTATTCTTTCGGTTTGTTGTAAATCAAGATCGATAATTTTATTGTCGTTTTGGTTTTTATTAATCAGAGGGCTGTTGTTTCGGGCCTGATCAAGATAATAATTTAAATCGCGTTGTTGCGAAAAAATCATACCCGATAAAAACAACATTATTACAGGAATTAGAAATCTTTTCATTTTTTGAAATTTGGAATTTAAGAAAATATCTGTTATATCAGGTTATTTAACAGAGGCACAAAGATACATATTTATCAATTACCTGAATTTAAATAGACTTAAAAAACTACTGTTTGTTTAATAAATCAAAAAAAAAAGACTAAACTAAGGAATTTATTCAACCTTATTTTAATCTTTTTGTAATGTGAATTCTTTTGTGTTGAAATTTTATTCAGTAATATTATTCCCTTTTCAATCCAATTTATCCTTTCTTCCAGCTTAACCCAGGTTTAGGTTACCATGAAGTATCAACTGATTTTACTTTTTTATCCAGTTCGACTTTTGATTTTGCTTTGATAGTATCATTTCTGTGGGTTCTGTGATTTGTTAATACGAAATACCATAAAAGAAAATTTGGACTGCGATGGTAAACCGGATAATAATGATTGTTTACCATTCTATAGCTGGGATTATTCCGGTAAAAAGTTACCGGTCGCATGGAATGGTGAAAACCTGATTCAGCAGTATGTGAGGTCCGGACTGAATTTGAGTGAGCTGAAGATGCAACAGTGTGTGTTGTTGATTTACCATTCATACTATGGCTGCTGGTACTGCTGGAATGAAAACTATGAGATGAGGAATGAAATCCTCCGAATCCACCTCGTGAAAAACAATCTAAATTAAAGAAAATACATAAAATCGAAATGGTTATGATAACTTTTTTCATATCTGAATTATATTTAAATTTATTATTTATCGGTTATTATAAAAATACGGATCAACTTTCTTGTTTTAAGACTATAGTAAATAAGACATTGTAGTCACAAATTCCAATATCAGTTTAGCTCAACAGTATAAACAGGATAGCTACAATAGCAGGCAAAGCCTGAATCAATATGATTTTTTTGCTTGCAGTAATTCCTGCATATATTCCTGCAATCAGAATACAACCTAAGAAGAAAACGGAGATATATGTTTTCCATGTTGCATCGGCAATAAAGAATGTCCAAAGTAGGCCGGCAGATAAAAATCCATTATATAAACCCTGATTTGCTGCCAAACCTTTAGTAGGTGTAAATAGTTCGTCAGGAATTACTCCTTTGAATGCTTTTTTACCGGCAGTTTCCCATGCAAACATTTCTATCCATAGAAAATAAAGATGTTCCAATGCAATAAGTCCGATTAAAATTTGAACAATTGTTTTAATAAGTGTATGATTTCGTCTTTTTAATACTCTTTATTCATTTCTAAATCAATAAAAATATTATGCAGTTGGAATACAATTTTATTACCTTCTTTTTTAGGAACTATTTCCATAAGATTAAAATCGTTGGTGTCCTTATCTTTCCAGTCTTGAATGATAAACGATTTTGTATAATCATTATATTTCCAATGACCGTTTTTAATTTGCATCTTTTCGAGTTCAAAGTCAAATACAAAGGTATTATCGGAATTAAATATGAACTTTGATCTTAGAAAAGCAGCTTTAAGCATATCAACTGTCTTTTTTTGTTCATCAGGTATTTTAGTTAAGACATTAATTTTCCTGACAGTCCATGTTCCAATAATCTCACTTTCAGTGAATGACTGGGCATTCAACTGAGAACTAAGTGATAATATCAGCAAGATAATTCCAATTGTATTTCTCATTATCAAATTACCATATAAGGTTTACACTTTAAGTTATATCCTACGTATGCTTTCAACAAAACGCGAATAATCGTGAATGATAGTATCCATTAAAAGATTTATTCTATAATCAGGTGCTTTTTGTAGCGTGTTTTCAGTATACCATTTCACAATTTCCTTTGCACCTTGCCTGAATGTTATTTGAGGATCGAAATCAGGAACCAGTTTCCTGATTTTAGAGTTATCAAAAATCATACTTTGAGTTTTATCTCCGAGTAATCCATCTCCGGTTGTCTGATCATATTTAGCTATAATATCTGAAGGAATATGAATAATCTGAGGAATCACATTTAATTCGTTTGCAAGAATAGTATAAATACCATTCCATGTCAGTAATTCATTAGAAGTAATATGGTATGCTTCATTTATTGCTTCCGGTTTTCCTAACAGTCCTACAAGCCCAACAGCAAAATCGGTATGGTGGGTTAATGTCCAGATTGAAGTCCCGTCGCCATGAAGTATAACCGGTAATCCCTGCATCATTCTGTGAAGGACAGTATATCCGCCAATTACCGGAATAATAGTTTTATCATAAGTGTATGAAGGACGAACAATAGTATACGGAAATCCATTTTTAAGGTATTCTGCTCTCAACACATTTTCGCATGCGATTTTATTTCTTGAATACTCCCAAAAAGGATTCTCTAATGGAGTATCTTCTGTGACCGGTAGTTTTTCAGGTGGTGTTTGATAGGCTGATGCTGAACTTATAAAAACAAACTGACCGATTCGACCTTTAAATAATTTGATATCATTTTGAATATGTTCAGGCAGGTAGGCAATAAAATCAACTACAACATCAAAATTATGCCCTTGAAGAACCTTTTCAGTTTCTTCAAAATTGCGAATATCAGAAATAAATGTCTTCATTCCCACGACATTTCGTATCCCTACACTTTGCCCTCTGTTTAAATGATAGATTTCAATACCTTTTGAGATAGCCAGTTTGGAACAGGCAGAACTAATATTTCCTGTACCTCCGATAAATAGGACCTTCATATTTTTATAGTTAAAAGCTAAATCAGTTTCAGTTTAAATTAAAGTTGTTTTCAATAAATGAATAAATTCAAGTTATTTATTTTTGCTTTAATGCTTTTTTAATCGCTTCTTCAACAAGAGGTTCCATTACTTTGTAACCATCCGCGTTGGCATGAACACCATCTTTACTTAACGATGCTTTCATTCCGTTTCGTTCGTCAGCCAAAGAAGAAAAATAGTCCACATAAATAAAGCCCTTTTTATCACAATATTGTTTGATCCATGTATTTAAGGTGATTATTTTTCCTGCAGGTTTTAATCCCGGTTTCCATGGATAATCATATACAGGCATTACAGATGAAAGCACAACGCGAATGCCATTTGCATTCGCAAGTTCGGCCATAGATGCCAGGTTGTCTTCAATCATTTCAAGGGTAGAAGGGCCTGTATTTCCGGCAATATCGTTTGTCCCGGCCAGAATGACTACTACTTTAGGCTGTAGTGCAATGACATCCTGTCGGAAACGTATAAGCATTTGAGGTGTTGTTTGACCACTGATACCCCGGTTAATGTAGGGACGGTTAGCGAAAAATTCAGGACGGGTTTCTATCCACCCCTGTGTGATTGAATTACCCATAAAAACTACGCGGTTTTCACCTTTAGCAGGTAGACCCAGAGCTGCATTTTCTATCCGGAAATGATCTAAATTTGGCCAATCCTGTGCTTCCAACTCCAATCCGGTTAATAAAAAAGCACCCATAACCAAGCATTTAAAAATAAAAGTTGATTTCATACAATTAGTATAATTTAAATTGTTTTATTTGAAAACAGGGACATAACATTAAAAATAAATATTGAGATACATTTTATTCTGCCAAAATTAATCAAAACATTTAAAGTATTTTTGAAATGATCAATTTAATTGGAAATAAAATCAAAATCTGATTATTCTCCTGATGTTTTAGGATAAAAAAAGGCCAACTCCTAAAAGTTGGCCCGGGAAAGTTTAAAGATGAAAAAGTAAAAGTATTTTTTTGACTGTTTAAGATTCAAAACAGTTTAATAAATTTGTTCCCCAAGTGCTATTTTAAGCTTTAACAAACTTGCTGAGTAATCAATTTTTGTTTTGAGTAAAACAAGTTTGCTTTCTGATAGTGAGGTGAAGCTATCGAGTAAATCAAGATTCGTAATCGCACCTGCCTGATAGCTTGTTTCAGCTAACGAATATGCCTGTTGAGCCTGTTCTACCTGTAATTCGGATTGTGCTACTTTTTTTAATGCTGACTGAGCATTTGCCTTGCTTTCAACAACTTCATTCACAATGGTTCTGCGTGCCAGCTCAGTTTCCTGTACATTCCCCTGAATATCTGAATTTGCCTGAATTTTTGAGAATTTTGACCTGTTTGCATCAAAAATAGGAACTTTAATCCCAATTCCGACAGTATAATTTAAATTCCCTGTATCCTCATATTTTGTATTATAATATCCGTTTTTATAACCCCCTGAACCAAAGAAATTCAAAGATGGATTGTTTTGAGAATTTACTACTTTCAAATGCGACTCAGCCAAAGTACTTTTCTGGCGGGCTATTTTCATTTCGTTCCGATGGTTTAAAGCAAAAGAAAATAACGAATCATTCGTGGCTATTGGCTGTGGATTTATTAGTTCTTTCTTAACTGTCAGTTTTAATTCCTGTGGTTTACCTAGAAAAGAATTAAGTTGTCCAAGTTGAATTTGTATTGCATTTAACAAATCGGTTTTCTGATTTTCAATAGCTGAAATACGTACTTTGGTTGTTAAGAATTCATAGTTAGTTGCAGATCCTGTGGCAACTTTTTTCTCAACATACTCTAAATGTTCATTCAGAGTAGCTATTTCTTCATTTTTAATTTTTATAGCTTCCTGCAGGAAAACAATTGAATAGAAATTTCCAATCAACATTCCGGATAACTTTTGTTTTAAAAGATCTACGTTAAGAATAACCAATTCTTTACTTTGTTTTTCGAATGTGATATTTTTATCAGCTTTGCCAAAATCATAAATTGATTCACTGATATTTAATGCAGCTGAGTACATATCCGGCGGATATAATAGGAATGATCCCAGACCTGGCAACGTAAGCTTAGTTGTCGGACCTAAATAAGTAAATGATCCTGATGCATACACATCCGGTAGATAAGCCGTTTTTGCCAATCCTATTTTTGCTTCGGATGATTCTAAATCAGTTTGCGTTTTTTTTATTGCAGGATAATTGTGAATCACTTCATTCAAAATGTCATGAAAGCTCAATGAATCTCCTGGCAGTATCTCAGGTTTTTGCCCTGAAACAGTTGCCAATGGCATTAGTATCACGGCAATTATAAGTTTATAAATTGATTTCATTTTTAATATATTTATGTGTATAGTGCATCTGTTTAATAATTTAATCCATAATTTCCAAATGTTCACCGACAATTGCAGTTGAATTTTTCTTTTTTGATTTCAACATGATAATTGGAATAAACGCAAGTAATGAAATTAAGGCTGCTAACAAAAAGTCATCATTTACTCCCTGAATAAATGCCTGAGTGCTTATATTCGACATTATTATACTTTGACCTTGTTTAAGTGCAGTTGTAAATGAACCTCCACCGTGCTGTTGAATAAAGTAAGCCATATTCCTCGTTACTCCCTGAAATGCCTGAGAACCGGACTGAATAGCTCCACCGTACATTTGTGAATGAAAGTTGACTCTTGCAGTTAAAACAGTAGTTAGCAAAGCTACACCCATACTTCCTCCAATCTGACGAATGGTGTTCATAATCCCGGAAGCCTGTGCCATTTTATCGTTTTTGATACTGGTTAACGCAAATGAACTTAGGGGAGTGAAAATTAATCCCATACCTAACCCTCTGATATATAATGAAGTCATTATATACGCATGTTCAGTTAAAAATGACATGCTAGAGTTGAGGTATAAACTAAATACTAAAAATCCTACACCCAAAATGATCGGAATTCTTGGATTGTTTTTATCTGAAAATATACCTGAGATAGGTGCCATTATACCTTGGATGATACCTACCGGTAAGAAAACTGCTCCCGATTGCAATGCTGTATAACCTAATGAATTCTGTAAATAGAGAGGCAATAAAAATGTACTGCCGAACATCCCGATACTAAATACAAACATCAACAGATTACTCATACCGAAATTCCTGTCAACTAATAGTTTTATGTCAAGCAATGGATATTTCGTTGTTAATTCCTGAGTTATAAATACAGCAAATGCAATACCTGAAATTGCAAAACAAGCCAAAATATATGGAGCCGTCCAACCTGCCGAATTGGTTTGCGCATTTCCTTCGGATAATGCGTAAAGTAATACCGGTAAAAAAATAATGGCTGATATAAATCCAATATAATCAAATTTCCGGGCACTCGGACTAACAAACTCACGTTGTATAATGACAGTAAAGAATAATGCCATGATCCCAACGGGAACATTTACATAGAAAATTAAATGCCACGAGAAATTATCAACAATATACCCTCCAATCAATGGACCAAAAGATACCGATGCCGCTGCAGCAATTGACCAAAAGCCAAGTGCCAACCCCCTTTGTCGTGCCGGAAATTCACGGGTAATAATTGCCATACCTATTGGTTGAATTACTCCGGCACCTAATCCCTGAATCACCCTTGATATAATCAGTGTGTTTTCGTCGTTCGATAAACCGCATAATAAAGACCCGAAGGAAAACAGAAATAACCCCCAGAAATATACCTTCTTATACCCGAATTTGTCAGCAAGCCAACCTGATGTTGGTAACATTACAGCCATGGACAACATATAACCGGTAATAACCCACTCAATTGTTGATAAGCCTACTCCAAATGAAGACATAATTTTAGGCAGGCTTACATTCACAATCGTGCTGTCCAACACTGCCATAAAAGTACCTAACATGATATTGGCTAAAACAAACCATTTGTAGTATTGACTTTTTGGGTGATAGACAGAATTACTGCTTCTAAGTTTACGGCGTAGTCTATGTGTATTTGATATTTTTCGCATTATTACTTAATAATTTTAACTACAGCTGACATACCCGTCATAAAGTTAAATGATGACAATTTCTTTCCATCTTCTGTTCCATCAATTGAAATTTTAACTGCAACACGTTGAGTTACCTTTGTAAAGTTACCTGAAGCATTGTTAGGCGGAATAAGAGAGAATTGAGATGCTGTAGTTGAACCCATAGTAAATATTTTACCTGTGAAAACAACATCGGGATAAGTATCTAATTCGAAAATGGCTTTTTGTCCGTTATGTAATGTTTCCATTTTTGTTTCTTCCAGAAAAACTAAAATCCAGAATTTACTATTGTTATTTATAGTGTATATTGATTGGCTGGGTTGAGCAATATCTCCTGGAAGTAACCAACGTTTAGCTACTACTCCTTCGACAGGTGCATATAGTCGTGTATTATTCAGTTGAGTGGTTATTACACCGATTTGAGCCTGAGCACCAACAACCGCAGTCTCCGCACTTTTAATCATGGTTTTAGAAACTGATATCTGAGCCTGGGCAGCTTCAAGTTGAGCTTGTGCAGTTTCCTGGGCTTTTAATAAGTGGTCGTATTGTTCTTTTGTGATTACACCACCTTTAAATTGTACTTTTGCCCTGTCAAAATCTTCTTTAGATTTATCAAGTCCGATTTGCAAAATCTTTATATTCTTTTCATCGTATTGCAATTTTGCCTGTGCCTGTGCTTTATTTGCTTCTGTTTGTGATTTTAAAGCGACTACCTGTTGCTTTTGAGCCAACAGATCAATACTGTCTAATTCTGCCAGTAATTGGCCTCTTTTTACTGTGTCTCCTTCTTCTGCATACAGTTTACTGATTCTACCCATTATTTTAGGACTTACTGAGATATTATCTGATGCAACTACCGCATCATCCGTCCGGATATAACTTGTATAATCTTTATACCAATAAACTCCTCCAACAATTACTATTAAAATAACCAACGTTAGCGGAATGTAAATTTTCCAATCTTTTTTTTCCTTTTTCATATTTGTAAATCTGAATTTTGTTTCAATGTTATATTTTAGTAAATAGTAAGATCTAAATAATGTGTTCTTCGTTACACAAAGTCGGGTTTGATGAAACCGGCTGGTTGACAACAAACTTGATTAAAATATCTTTGACCTGTTTTGATGCTAACGAAAGAGTTTCTAATGTTTCAGTATCGAGTTTTTCCATCTTTTGTCGGAGTTCCTGACTTATTTCATGTTTTATGGCATTAAAATCTACCATTCCTTTTTCTGTAATATTTACATTGACAATTCGTCTGTCTTTTGGATCATAAAGCCTTTCAACAAGGTTTTCAGCAATTAATTTGTCAACCAAACCTGTTATATGTGGTTTTGGCATGGATAATCTGCAGCCAATTTCAGACATGGAAAGCATTCCATTTCTTGAAAGCACTCCAAGTACAAACAATGAACCCGGATTTAAATTGGTTTTTGAGCGCATTGATCTATTAAAAGCTTTGGTAAGTAAAGGATGAATTGAAATTAAATTTTCAATGGCTGAATCAATTGAAATTTTATTGTCTTCTATCATAAATGAGCGATTATATTATTCAATATGGAAATTGTTACAAAAGTATAACTATTATTTTAAAGAAACTATTCCTTTATTGTAAATTAACAGAACTTTGGTTAGAACAATTCAAAATCAAAAAAGTTCCGGCTTTCAATTGCTAATATTGATTCATGTTAAAACAGACAACATTTCGATATCGATAGAATTACTCACTTCAACAAAATTTTGTATCTTTGCAATTCAATTTTTAAAACCATTTGTAAGGTTCAGAACATATGATTAAAATAACATTTCCCGACGGTTCGGTACGTGAATTTGCCAAAGGCATTACCGGATTACAACTTGCTGAAAGTATCAGCTCCCGCCTGGCACAAGAAGTGCTGGCAATTAGTGTAAATGATCAGATATGGGACTTAACCCGTCCAATCGAAACCGATGCTTCCATAAAACTGCATAAGTGGGATGATGAAGAAGCAAAACATACTTTCTGGCATACATCCGCCCATTTAATGGCTGAAGCCCTTCAGGAAATCTATCCGGGTATTAAATTCGGTATAGGACCGGCCATCGAAAACGGGTTTTACTACGATGTTGATCCCGGTGAAGTGACTATAAAAGAAACGGATCTGGCTACTATTGAAGCCAAAATGATCGAGTTGGTAGCCAGAAAAGAAGCGGTTGTTCGTACTGATATCAGTAAAGAAGACGCATTAAAGCGATTTGGTGACATTGGTGAAGTTTATAAAACCGAAATGATTAATGACCTGGCTGATGGAACGATAACATTATATTCACAAGGCGATTTCACCGATTTGTGTCGTGGACCTCATTTACCGAATACAGGAGACATTAAAGCCATCAAAGTACTTAGTGTAGCCGGAGCTTACTGGCGTGGTGACGAAAAACGCAAACAACTGACACGTATTTACGGTATTACTTTTCCTAAAAAGAAAATGTTGGATGAATACCTTGTTATGCTTGAAGAAGCTAAGAAACGTGATCACCGCAAAATAGGAAAAGAACTGGAATTGTTTATGTTCTCCGAAATGGTGGGCAAAGGACTTCCCATGTGGCTTCCACGCGGAACGGCTTTACGTTTACGTTTAGAGGACTTTTTGAAGAAAATTCAACGTCGTTTTGAATACCAACAGGTAATGACTCCACATATTGGAAACAAGGCACTTTATGTAACCTCCGGTCACTGGGCAAAATATGGTAAAGATTCATTCCAACCGATCCATACTCCTGAAGAAGGGGAAGAATATTTGTTGAAACCGATGAATTGTCCTCATCACTGCGAAATATATAAATTTAAACCCCGTTCGTATAAAGACCTACCTTTGCGTTTTGCAGAATTCGGTACGGTTTATCGTTATGAACAAAGTGGTGAATTACATGGATTAACCCGTGTCCGTAGTTTTACACAGGATGATGCTCATATTTTCTGCCGGCCTGATCAGGTAAAAGACGAGTTCTTGAAAGTGATGGATATTATCTTTATTATTTTCAAGGCCCTTGAATTTAATAACTTTGAAGCTCAGATTTCCTTACGCGATCCTAAAAATACTGAAAAGTATATTGGAACCGACGAAAACTGGGAAAAAGCAGAAAGTGCCATCGTTGAAGTTTGCAAGGAAAAAGGATTAAAAGCAAAAGTTGTACTTGGAGAAGCTGCATTTTACGGCCCTAAACTCGATTTTATGGTCCGTGATGCAATTGGCCGTAAATGGCAGTTAGGAACAATACAGGTAGATTACAATCTGCCTGAACGTTTTGAACTGGAATATACAGGTGAGGATAACCAGAAGCATCGTCCGGTAATGATTCATCGTGCACCGTTTGGTTCGATGGAACGTTTTGTAGCTGTACTTATTGAACATACAGCCGGTAAATTTCCGTTGTGGTTAACTCCTGACCAGGTAGTAATCTTACCTATCAGCGAAAAGTTCAACGATTATGCTTTCAGAATTGCAAAAGAAATGAATGCTCAGGATATCCGTGTTACCGTTGATGATCGCAATGAGAAAATCGGACGTAAAATACGCGATAATGAATTGAAACGTATTCCGTATATGCTGGTTGTAGGTGAAAAGGAAGCTGAAAACGGAGAAGTATCTGTACGACGTCAGGGAGAAGGTGACAAAGGAACTATGAAAGTGGCTGACTTTGCAAAGCTGATTACTGACGAAGTGGATGCTCTGATGAATGAGTTTAATTAAGCTTTGAGCATTAAGCTTTAAGTATCGAGCTAAGATAAATGAAAAACGCGAATCGGTCATACCGGTTCGCGTTTTTGTGTTAAA
>Ga0302286_10002533_pt1 | contig 12648 bp, 10 predicted proteins | sample III_Fen_E2_3_FD_198765 | JGI IMG/M metagenome (GOLD analysis project Ga0302286, IMG submission 198765) | Peat permafrost microbial communities from Stordalen Mire near Abisko, Sweden - III_Fen_E2_3 | ecosystem: Environmental > Terrestrial > Soil > Wetlands > Permafrost | place: Sweden: Abisko...
CCATGGATTTTGACGATTTATTATTGCAAACCAATGTGTTGTTTCGGAATCATCCGGATGTACTGCAAAAATACCAACAGATATTCCGTTACGTTTTAGTGGATGAGTATCAGGACACTAACTTTGCTCAGTACTTGATTGTAAAAAAAATAGCCGAACAACACGAAAAAATATGTGTAGTTGGCGACGATGCTCAAAGCATCTATTCGTTTCGCGGAGCCAATATCGACAACATTCTTCAGTTTAAAAACACATATCACAACGCGCAGATTTTCAAGCTGGAACAGAATTATCGCTCCACGCAAACCATTGTCAATGCTGCCAATAGCCTGATTGACAAAAATGCCCAACAAATCAGAAAAACAGTTTTTTCGGAAAAAGAAACCGGAAAACCTATCAAAGTGCTAAGTGTTTTCACCGATTTTGAAGAAGGCTTTGTTGTGGCAAATAACATTTCGGACTTACGGTCAATAAATAATTATCATTATCAGAATATAGCCATTTTATACCGCACCAATTCGCAATCGCGCGTTATGGAGGAAGCTTTGCGTAAACAAGGTATTCCGTACCGGATTTATGGCGGTTTGTCCTTTTACCAACGCAAGGAAATTAAAGATGTCATTGCTTATTGTCGGTTGGTTTGTAACCCGAATGACGAAGAAGCGTTGAAACGTGTTATCAACTATCCGGCACGTGGTATTGGTGACACAACGGTGAACAAACTGATCGAATGCGCTCAGCTTCATGCAGTCAGTGCCTGGGAAGTTTTGACCGATATGCTGAAATACAATCTACCTGTCAATGGCGGGACGGCCAATAAACTGGCTCAGTTCCGCAGCATGATTGATGTATTTGTCGAACAAACCACCACTCAAAATGCGTATGATCTGGCCAACAGCATTGTAAAGACCACCGGAGTAATTGCGGACACCTACATCGACCATTCGCCCGAAAGCATGAGTCGTCAGGAAAACGTGCAGGAATTGCTCAAAGCCATCCACGAATTTTGCGAAGCGTGTCAAGCCAACGGAGAGCCCACTGCCCTCCTACCCGACTTTTTATCAGAAGTTTCGCTGCTTACCGATCAGGATACGGACAAGGAAACCGACAAAGACAAGGTAACGCTGATGACGGTTCATTCCGCCAAAGGATTGGAATTTAAAGCTGTATTTATTGTGGGCATGGAAGAAGAACTTTTCCCATCGCCCTTTTGCACCCAAAGCGAACGCGAACTGGAAGAAGAACGCCGCTTGTTTTACGTGGCAATTACCCGGGCCGAGGAACTTTGCTTTATCAGTTATGCCAAATCGCGTTTTAAAAATGGCAAAACAAACTTTTCAAACCCAAGTCGGTTTATTAAAGATATCGATGTTCAATACCTCGAAATGCCGGTTGAAATTAAGCCCAAGCAGGCCCGAATCGGCGATTGGGATAATGATTTGGAAACCGAACGAAACAGATTCGGAAATTCATTTTCAAAACCTGTTTTTAAAGAATCGATTCTACCCGTTTCGCCCAAAAGAATGGTGAAAATAAGCAGCGGCGGTAGCGATAAGACTCCTACTGAAAATGCCTCCATTCCGACCGGTTCATTTGTAAAACATGGCATTTTCGGCATAGGCAAAGTATTGGAAACAAGCATGGTTAACGGTAACGAGAAAGCCGATATTGACTTTGGCGAAAAGGGAGTAAAATCTTTATTATTGAAATTCGCCAAGTTAGAAGTTTTAAAATAGAAATTTGTTTATCTTTGTACAAACAATCTATTTCTCATAGTCTTTCATCTTAAAAATTATAAAAAACAATACAATACGATTATGGCAAAAACAACAGCAGAGGAGTTGAAATTCCCTACTTCCGACAAACTGAAAGCATTGCAGCTGGCAATGGACAAAATTGAAAAAGATCACGGCAAAGGCACCATCATGCGCATGGGCGACACCAAGGTGGAAGATGTATCATTTATCTCGAGCGGTTCAATCGGATTGAATGTGGCGTTGGGCGTTGGTGGCTATCCACGAGGACGTGTCATTGAAATCTACGGACCAGAATCGTCGGGTAAAACAACCTTGGCTATCCACGCCATTGCCGAAGCTCAAAAAGCCGGTGGTATTGCTGCCTTTATTGATGCCGAGCATGCTTTCGATCGTTTCTACGCTGAAAAATTAGGTGTAAATATCGAAGAATTGCTTATTTCTCAACCTGACAATGGAGAACAAGCATTGGAAGTTGCCGACCAATTAATCCGTTCATCCGCTGTGGATATTGTGGTTATTGACTCGGTTGCAGCTTTGACTCCAAAAGCCGAATTAGAAGGCGATATGGGCGATTCGAAAATGGGATTGCAAGCTCGTTTAATGTCACAGGCGTTGCGTAAACTGACAGCCAACATCAACAAGACCAACACAACTTGTATCTTCATCAACCAGCTTCGCGAAAAAATCGGTGTAATGTTTGGAAACCCAGAAACTACAACCGGTGGTAACGCCTTGAAATTTTACGCTTCGGTGCGTCTGGATATTCGTCGTATCGGACAATTGAAAGATGGCGAAGAAGCTATCGGTAACCAAACCCGCGTGAAAGTAATTAAGAACAAAGTGGCTCCCCCTTTCCGCAAAGCAGAATTTGACATTATGTACGGCGAAGGAATCTCTAAAAACGGTGAAATCATTGATCTTGGCGTGGAATACGGCATTATCAAGAAAAGCGGTTCGTGGTACAGTTATGGTGACACCAAACTGGCACAAGGACGCGATGGAGCTAAAAATGTGGTAAAAGATAATCCTGAATTAGCTGCCGAATTGGAAGCTAAAATTGTTGAAGCCATTCAGAATAAGTAGAAAGTTCATAAAGTTTATAAAGTAGAAAGTTCCAAAATCAGTTATCATGCTGGTTTTGGAACTTTCTACTTTTAAATTAGTCTCCTATTTCTCTTCCTTGAGTGTTGTTTGAACATTAAACCCTTTAATGAAAAGCCACAACGGGAATACCAACATTTCCCACAAGCCTCCGGGAATATATAAAAGTGAACCCAGTCCGTTGGTAGTGTCGATAACACCGCAAACGTCGAGCACCGCACTGGTCAACAACAACAAATAGCCGATTCCACCCCAAACAGACAGAAAAGCCGGCACAACCCGCGACTTATAAAGCGAATAACAAAGAAACAAACTTCCAAATCCCAGCACCGTCATGGCTATTTGAAATCCGAAATACTTTATTTTCAATGCTATAGCAATGGCAAACGGATAACTGGAATTGAACGGTAAATTTTCAGTATTCCGACTTAAAGCCATTATATACAAATAGCAAATTGCCCCAACAATAAGCAGCAAACATTCAACGATTCGGAGACTAAGATAGGTAAGTGCAACGATTTCACTTTGTCGTTTTACCACCGGGAAAAACGCAATAGCTATAAACACAATGCCTACCGCCATAATCAACACCGAGAATGCACCCAACAGCAAGGTAGAATCAAGATGCAAAATACCTGTTACCGGTTGCTTCAACGCCGGTGCAACGAAATACGCATCGATCATTCCTACCAGCGTTGTGAATATAAACAAGGCTCCAATTGTTACGGCATTTGTTTTGAAAGTTTTCATAAATAGATTTTTAATTTAGATTTTTATCCAGCTCTGTAAAAAGCGGGTGATATTCCTACTTTCTTCTTAAACAATTTACTGAAATTCTGGGGATATTCAAATCCCAATTCATAGGCGATTTCGTTTATGTTTTGATTGGAATTTACTAACAGATTTTTTGCCTTTTCCAATAAGTGATAATGAATATGTTCCTGAGTATTTTTGCCGGTTTCACTTTTCAATAGGTCGCTAAAATAATTGGGTGAAAGACACATGGCATCAGCACATTGTTTTACAGAAGGAACTCCAAGATTCTTTATTTTATCGGAATTAAAATAATCCAGTATAAACTCTTCGAACCGAACAATGACATCCCTGTTTTGATTTGTACGGGTAATAAACTGCCTATTGTAAAAGCGTTTGCAGTAATTCAGCAGCAATTCGATATGGGTAATAATCAGGTCGTGGGAATATCGGTCAATATTGGTATTGTATTCGATTTCTATTTGCTTCATTATAGAAATCAGGATATTCTCTTCTTGTTCGGACAAGTGCAGAGCTTCGTTCCTGGAATAGGCGAAGAACGTGTATTCCCCAATTTTACTCCCTAAAGCACAGTTTCGTATCATTTCCGGGTGAAAATACAATCCCCAACCATCCACATCTGCAGATTGTTTCAGGGAGTCGTAAGTAATAATTTGGTGGGGAGCAGAGCAATGAAGCGAACCTTCGTTGTGGTCGAACAACTGCCGCCCATAAAGGAAACTGCAATTTCGTTTGATATTGACTGAATAAAACCCACACGCGAAACTGCCCGATTCAGGACCCAAAGCTGTATTAGTTTTTGAATAATCAATCACTGTAATCAACGGATGCTTTGGTTTATCATATCCCGCAATAGCATGCAATTCACTTATGGTTTCTACTTTGTAAATCATGGTATGATTGGTTGCAGTTTCAGGTTACAAAGTAAATCCATTTTTTGCGAAACTCCCATATCCAAATTACGGATAATTGTATCAGGATGATTGATTGGATTGATCGACTAACAATTATGTTTCTAGTAATATTACCCGTAATATTTTCACAGTAATGCCTCATTAAAATTGGGACATTACTAGTTTAATTTATATTCAAACGCATTCTATCTCTTTACCATATCGTTCAATGCCTCTTTCTTGACATTGAGTTGATACTCGATAATCAGGTCGTAGTCGCAGGTTACGTCTTTGATTTTACTTACCACCACCAATAGTTCCAGAGTAAAAATAAACGTGAACAGCAACGCATAAAACAAAAATGCCAACGGCTCTGACTTGACAAGAATAATCATAGCTTTCAGTTCTTCTAGAAAACCGGCATTGGCTTCCAGTTCTTTTCTAACCGTATCCTCCACGTTTATTTTCTGACTGTAAAGACCATCCAATCGGCTTCGGCATGTATTGATAGTCGCTGTATTCGATTTGATTTGATCTATCCGGGTGTTGGCTACATGCTGAGTTGCCACAATTGTTTTTACATTCACCGTTTTAGTTCCGTCCGGATTGGTTACCGGGTTTTTCTCCGTTGTAACATTGGTTACGGCAATAGTAGGTCTTTTCGCCACTTCGTCATTCAACTTGGAATTGATATTATCCAACGAGTCGATAATGGAGTTTAGTTTATTTATTTCCGCCTGAATGGTGACCTGCCGTTTAGCAGCTATCAGATTGACTTTATCGGCACGGGTTTCCACTAATATTTTCTCCACATCGTTTTTGAAAATAATCTGATCCAGAATGGTTGAACCAATTAATGCCATCAGAATGGCCAACATAATGCGAAAGCCTGAAATCCATTTGTTTTTACCAACGGTAAGAATCACCTGACGTTCAATCTGGATAACCACAATCATAAAGATAATGGCTGTAATGGCACATCCCCACCAATGCTGAATGGAAAGATAGCGGTGTGCAAAAGTATAACCCGTTGCTCCCCAGATAAAGAGCAGAATAAGAATGGAAGACGAATACTTCTTTAACGCCTTGTAACTTGCTTCGGTACAGTTTTTCAAAATATCGGGATTCCAACCGACAATGAAACATTTAAATCGAGTCCACCAGTTCATAGTTTATCTTTTTAGGTTCAACGTTTCGAGTGATAAAGCCGACAAACCGCGCAGGAAACCGCGCTCGTACGATAACAACATACCGATCATATAATCGTCATGTTTTTCAAGATCTTCCTCCATTCGGATAATTTCTTTCAGATGGCTATCGAGTAAATCCTTCCGGTTTTTCAACAATTCCACAATGTCAATCAGCCCGGCTTGCGACCGCGACTGAATATGAAATTCGGTGGTATTAAGCGTATCGGTATAGATTTGGCGGGTTTGTTTGAAAAGCACTTTCAGGTTGCTGATGATAAGCTTTTTATTCATATCCCGGTACGACGTATCGGGGTTGCTTAACGCGTCTTCGTACCCACGACTTTCAAAATCAAACTGAAGATATTTATAAATTTGGTCAATAGGTAAAACTACCAATGTGCTATTTCCCAATGCGTTTGGTTCCGAGTTGTCAATAAAGGCTGATTCGGTAATTTCAGGCAATTGCTGATCCCGGCTTATGGTTTCGGGCTCGTTGTTTTGTTCGGCAAAACTTTTTCGTTTAAATACATCAAATAGTCCCATATTCTGTTGGTTTAAAATTTAAATATTCTTGGTAGGTACTTCAAATTGAGCGTGTCCCCTGCGATGACAACTCTCGCAAAGCGTAATCAGGTATTTGTTATCATACTCCCACGGATCCCGATACCGATTTAAACGGGTGGAGAAATGATATTGTTTATGATGAACGGTCAAATTACTAACATTATTGCATATCACGCATTTATATCCATCTCTATCGAGAATTTGCTTTCGTTTCGCCTGCCATCGAGAGTCGAATAGCTTTTCACGATACGAACCATGTGCGGAATGTTTTACCTGATCCATTTCCTATTTTCAGTACTCGTATTAAAATTTCGTTGATGTAAATTAGCTTGTTCCAACCGTTGACAATTAATCCTATTGAGGAATATTCCTTATTTACAATTATTCCCCTTTGAGTTTTTGAAATCGTATCAGTATCCACACTCCGAGCAGTAACAAAGCAAATGCCGTGAAAATTGGAATATAAAAGATAAAATTCGTATTAACGAATATAGCTATAAACATGGAACCGACAGAAATTAGAACTGCAGCAACAGCATATCCAATTTCGTCATAAAACCATGAATATGGGAAAAGATGTGCGCCGGTAATAATGGCATAAGCCATTATAAAATAATCGGGATATTTAATCAGAATAAAAATCAGGAATGGGAAATAAACGAGTTGTGCAAAATTCAGCCAAAGACCCAGTGGTTGTAATGGGTTGTCTTTTATTTTCCAATTAGTTTTTAAAATTTTAGAAAGCCCCAATGCTAAGGGTATTAGAATTGAACCAACAATAAATGTCAATACACTTTTGTTGTAAGAGGTATTGTTTGTGTACTTCCAAATTAAAAATATAAGAAACCAAACTGTTGCAGCTGCGAATATAAAATCAATTCCATTTTTAGCTTGCAATTGAATTTCCCGTTTTAGTTTTTCCAAACTAGTTGAAGTCTCATTTTTTTCTTCGTTCATACTCCTGTTTTTTTACTAACTCTTCACTACCAAATTATTATTCTGTAAATTCTCAAATTCTGCAAATTGAGATTCAGACAAAAGAAATCAACCTCGACTTTCAAAATTCTAATTTCAGTGCAAACCTAAAAGCGAGTCTTATGGGGCGTATTTTTTCTTAGTATTTTCGTCAATTGTCAATTCTATAGTTTGTCCAACCTCGTAAAAGGTTCCTTCATTATAATATACAGTCATACAAGGTAGTTGCTTGAGCGCATTAATAAACTCATTATTAAATCGAGAGTCGGAAGTTCTTTCGATATCAACAGTTGTTATTTTTCCTTTACGGTCACTTTCAACATAAGCCGTGATATCAACACTTTTATTGGTTAATTCGGGAACACTACTCCAATTAATGTGAGTTACAATAAACTCTTCCAGCTTGTTATGGTCTGAATAATCACAAGGTTTAAAATTCTTTTTCTCAATACTTTCAACATGCCCATTCTTCAATTCTAGTTTTACTTCGTTACAAAACACAGAGATATACAATTGGAATATGGGCGCGCTATTTTTTCCACTCCAAAAGCATCCATTTACCCAATCTGCTTTTAATAAACCGTCTTGGAATTTTCGGGCTAGAATTTTTTCTACAATTTTATTAATGTTTACTTCTGAATAATGCTTTTTTACTTCTGTCAAGTAAAGTGTCGAGTCCTTAATGATCCAGCTTGCTGTAAAGCCACGCCTACAATTAGATGATACTATCTCGTCCTTATATTTTTTTTGATACGCTTCTGAAATTCTCTCAGATATATCTTTAAATTGTTCTAGGGGTGAATTGTATAAATACAATGTATCACCATTCATTACAAGAATGTCCTTTCTTTGATTTGTCGCATGTGCGATTAACACAAAAAATGCAAGAACTAATATATTTGTTTTTTTTTCATAATATGCAAATCTGTTCTTACTTCTTATCCGTTTCTTGTTTTTTTACACGTCCATTAACACCAATATCTCTTCAATTTCACATCATTCAGCTTTATGTTCTATCATCTATTGCACATACTTCATATATAGGGATATGTGCAGTGCTTTTTGAATTTTCGTCCTCAAAGATAAATAACACACTTAATATATCCAATCAATTTTTCAATTATCTTTTAGGTAAATTATTAAACCCTTTATTAATGGGGGTTTCGGTTAATCCGATGACTTATCCGATGACTTTAAGTCATCAGATAAGTAAGAAAACAGACCCTTATTTTAGCTAATCAGGAACTTATTCCCGAACTTTGAGAATACATTCTTAAACTTTGCCTGTATGTTTATGAGGAAAAATTACTTATAAATATTCATTTTTGATAAATAAATATTCTTTCCTGATATATAATTATTCTTTCCTGATATATAATTATTCTTTCCTGATATATAATTATTCTTTCCTGATATATAATTATTCTTTCCTGGTATATAATTATTCTTTCCTGGTATATAATTATTCTTTCCTGGTATATAATTATTCTTTCCTGATATATAAATATTCTTTCTTGGTATATAAATATTGTTTCTTGGTAAATAAATATTTTAAGCAAATACAATTAGTTAGGCCATAAATGTATATTAAGGGGTGCTTTTGACATATACATTCACTATCAATGAATATATATTATATTCTTAAAAAAATGAAGCCACTAGATAAATATAACGACTTCTGTTCAATTTAGAAAGTTAGTGGTATAGGAATCTTCGCAGTGCTTCTAGGGTATAAACAAGGGGGTACATTTTTTCGTCGTACCAAAGTGCGGCAAAATAAAGTCCGATAGGGCTTGAATGGAGCGTATCCGTTCTGTTTTCGGAGAGCAGCCAGTCGAATCCGCGCAGACAGTTTTCGGGGTGGGTGGTTGCCAATGCGCCAATAGCCAGCGCTGTTTCTTCGACGGTTCCGGGAGTTTCTTTCTTTCCGCCCCAGCTTCCGTCGGGGTTTTGTTGCAATAGCAAATAGTTTTTAGCCGAAGTAACCATCCCAGCCAAGCGTTTTTTTAAATCGGCATCCAAACTACTAAGCGAGATACAATCTTCCAGATAAACGGCTACTTTAGCTGTGCCATACACCGGATTTTTCTTATCGTCCGTCTGTTGATTGCCAAACCATAACGGCAACCAATGTCCATCGTCGGCTTGCTGACGGTGCAGGTAAGCAGCTGCTTTGATAGCACTGCCATAGAATTTCCGGTAAAGGGAAGCAGGGAGTTGATCGGAAAGTGTATCGAGGGTGGTGAGTAATGCTGCCAGTGCGTGTCCGGTTAAGTCGGCACAACTGCTATCGAAAGGTAACCGGCCCCATCCTTTGCAAAAAGTAGGGAATCCTCCATCCGAATTTTGCAAATCAACCAACCATTGACAACCGTTTACAATGGCGGTAGTTTCGTCGGGTTGACCGTTATACATTGCTAATAAAGCTAAAATAGCTCCGGGCGTATCATCAGCATCGGGTACGGAACCGGAAAAATTGGTCCACCCCCACCCGCCCGGTTTGGCTTCGTTGAAAGGATGAATGGTTTTATATTGAATGGACAACAAATGGGCTTTTAGTTGCTGGATATTATCTGGAGGCAGCACCGATTTCAATTTTACGCCCAATGCTTTTACGCTCAAAGTAGTGACCCAGGTAGAAAGGTCTGTATCGATAGGCCAACTGCCATCTTCCCGCTGCTGATGTTGCAAAAACAACATGCCCTCCTTTACCACAGCATTATTGGCTTCTCCACTTGCTATCAAACACATGGCCACAAAGGCGGTAAGCGGAATGGCTTCCAGAAATCCACCGCTTTCGGGCAATAAAGCCGTCAGTTTTTTAATCGCGGGAGCAATGCATTTTTCGCGGTACCATCCGGCGATTGAAAATTTTCGCTGCCGTTGTTTAAAGATATAAATACCCACACCAATAAGCGCGGGAATGGCATAACTCACCACCTGAAAATTAAAAAAGCGATACCACGATACGGGCAAAAGCGATAATTCAAAAGGTAAGCGGGGAATGTGGTTGAAAGTTTCGGGCGGAAGTACGCCACAAAGTGTAAGCATGGACAAAATGGGCACCGAAAAGGTATAATCATTCCCGTAAAATTTCAGGATGGACGAAGTAATATCCTGCGTCGTGAAAGAGATATTCCGGGTTTCGAGGAAACTTCCAATCGCTTGTAACGTCAGGCTTCCCTCCTGCTCCCGCTGACAATAAAAAATGGCGGCGTAACAAAGCAAACTGGTGCTTACATTGCTTTCGCTCTGGGGAGTATCCCCAAATCCGCCATCGGCATTCCTGTTTTCGCAAAGCCAATCATATCCTTTCCTGATGCAGGATGCATCGTCGGGGTGATTGTTTAATTTCAACGCAACAATGGACACGGCGGTGGATAAAGCACTCGAAGATAAACGTCCGATCCAGAAACCGTCGTTGTTTTGTTCGTCGAGTAGCCGTGAACTTAAGGTATTGAATTGCGATATAAGAATTTCCTTTTCCATAAATTTCATTTTGTGTCTTCAGAGCATTCTTCGTGGATTTTGTGTTATAGCTATTACACAAAGTTTCTCAAAGTTGAAACACTAAGTTGCACAAAGAAATAAAATAGCATTTTAAACTTTACAACTTGCTGCTTACTGTTTACTGCTTATTGCTCACTGTTTGCCGCTTACTGCTGTGGATAAAGCCCCCAATGCCAAAAGCCCGTAAAAAGTATATTCCACATCGGGAGAAACATCCAGTTCGGTGGCACAAAATCCCCCGTCCGCATAAAGTGAATCAACATAGTTCAAGCAATCGGGTTTCAATGCCCGAAGATCGGCCTTTACAAAGTCCAGCGCATACAACGAAACAGCCGTTGATAACAAATCGCCAATCGGGGCTTGATGAATAGCCATAAAACTACCGTTTCCTCTGTAAAATGAATGCATCAGTTCTTCCAGTTCGTGAGTCGGTTTCCCGAAACAATATTGAAGAACAAGATGCGCCGCCGTAACTGGACACGGTAAATTCCGCCTAATATCGATCGTTTTTAGTTGTTTCTGAATGCGGTACAATCCCACGTAGTTTTCGAGATAATAAAAGCTTATCAAACTCAAAAAGTTGGAATATCCGGCCTCCTGTTTCCCTGGTTGTTGTGTTTCCACCGCTATTTTTTGTTTCAATTTCGGAGGAAGCGACTCATTTTCCCAAAGTTTGGTATGCAAAATGGCAGTACAATAAAGCGAAATGCCCCGAATATCACCCGTCTGAATCCGTGTTTTTACATACTGTTTCAACGAAGGCATCACATCGGGAATATCCAATGCTTCGGCCAGATAACATCCAAACAGGGAGTAATACAGATCGCTGTTTCCGGCTTTATCGGCAAATCCCCCCGATGCGGTTTGTTGCTGAACAACAAAGGCTTTCATTTCAAGCAACGTTTGTTCGTCCAGCAGATCGATAGATTTTTTCAACACCTTTTCGATGGAAGATGCCTGAAACCGGTGAAGAATCCGACTCCCGGCGAGCTTAAATATAGTCTTTAAAAGTTTTTCCAACAATTTCATGTAAAGCCAGTTTTAGACCGATATTATTGAACTTACTCAGGCAATCGTTGCAATTGGATATGTATTCTTTCAACAGTTCTTCAGCCTGTTGTCCGATTTGGTAGCTGTCGATCAATTGCCGGATCAGCATTCCATCCGCAGTGTCGCAAGCATTCCGAAAAACATCCCGATGTTCGGGAGATAGTTTATCGGATAACATGGAAATCAACAACGAAGATTTTTCAGGTTTGAAATGAGCATCGGTGGGGTTGAAATCTTCCAAATCGTCTTTGATTTGATAAGCCACCCCAATGAACACACTAAATTGTTCGAGCAATTCCAGTGAAAAGGCATCGGCACCTCCGGCCACAGCTCCCAACAGAAATGAAGCTTTAAAGGCAGCAGCCGTTTTATTTTCAAAAACAAAGAGTATATCGGCCAGTGACAGGATTTCCCGTTTTCTCAACGACATTAGTTCAATGCCCTGACCCACAGATAATGACCGGTGTCCGTGCGAAACAACTTTAATGCATTCCCTGATAATTTCGGGTGAAAAACCTGTTTCAGCAATTAACCGATACCCTTCCCCAATCAACAAATCCCCAATGTTTATAGCCACCGGAACACCGTGGCAGGCGTGCAATGTTTCCTTTCCATACCGCAGATTATCTTCGTCTTCAATATCGTCGTGAATAAGCGATGCTTTATGAAAACACTCCACCGAAAGAGCCAGGCGGTTTAGGTCTTCGCTGTCGATATGATTTGCAAAGGCATCGAAAGCCAATACAGTCAGCAGCGGGCGTAATCTTTTTCCTCCTGCAAGAACCGATTCCATGGCCAGCTGTTCCGTCGAATTATTCGAGAGTTTCAGAATCC
>Ga0302286_10002537_pt1 | contig 12637 bp, 11 predicted proteins | sample III_Fen_E2_3_FD_198765 | JGI IMG/M metagenome (GOLD analysis project Ga0302286, IMG submission 198765) | Peat permafrost microbial communities from Stordalen Mire near Abisko, Sweden - III_Fen_E2_3 | ecosystem: Environmental > Terrestrial > Soil > Wetlands > Permafrost | place: Sweden: Abisko...
TATGAACATGCATTCATATACTTGTTGTGGCGATACTCCCCTATCAGCAGATGTAGCGTCACTTGCGACAACACTTAAGATTATAAGCGAGCCAAACCGGCTACGTATATTATGCCTACTACAAAACGGCGAAGAGTACTGCGTGTGTGAGCTTACAGAACACCTAGGAGATATTTCGCAAAGTCTACTATCACACCATATCGCTGACCTTCGAGAAGCTGGGCTCATTGTCGGCGAGAAAAGAGGTCTCCGCGTGTATTACAAGCTCACCGAAACGGGCATCACCGTAACAAAGACAGTTTTATCACTCACAAAGAAAGAAGTACAAACATGACCATCGAAGTAGTAGGTACCGGCTGCCCAACATGCAAACAGCTCTATGCGCTGACACTGCGAGCCGCGGAACGAATAGGTTCTGAAACCAAGGTTGAATATGTATCAGAGGCTGCGGGCATGAAGCGTCTGATGGAGCTCGGACTGATGCGCTCACCTGCTCTCGTTGTCAACGGCAAAGTGGCAATGGTTGGGTTTGAGCCAAGTATCGATGCAATCAAAGAAAAGATTTTAGAGACTAGCAAGTAATGGATCTCTTTGCTCCGTTCCAGGGAATCTCGGATTGGCTCGTCTACAATGTTTTGCAATTGGAAAAGGGTAGCCATCTCGCTGATAGTCTCAATTTTTTTGTCTATGACAGCCTCAAGATACTATTCCTTCTGCTCGTCATAAACTACATCATGGCCATTATCAGGTACTACTTACCTATCGAAAAAATTCGATTATTTTTAGCAAGCCGTAAATGGTACGGGTTGGACTACGTGTTGGCCGCAAGCTTTGGTGCTATTACACCGTTTTGTTCATGTTCATCTATACCGTTTTTTGTCGGTTTTCTCGGAACAGGCATCCCTATAGGTGTGACATTTGCATTTCTCATCACGTCACCACTCGTAAATGAAGCAGCGGTTGTGCTGTTGGCTGGCTTGTTTGGCTGGAAACTTACTATTGTATACGTCTTGTCGGGCATATTGCTTGGTGTGATTGGTGGCTTGATACTCAGCAAAGTTAACGTGCGTAAGCATATTAATGCCGACATACTTACTCTCAGCAAAAATGTGAGGTCGAATATTGAAAGTTCAGAAAATCCAACAGCCAAGTTAGCCTGGGGATTGTGGTGGCGTGAAGCTATTCAGCTAACACGAAAACTCTTCCCTTACATCCTCATAGGTGTTGGACTTGGAGCTGCCATACACGGTTATGTTCCCCAATCATTCTTCGAGCAAACACTACATAGCGGTGCTTGGTGGACGGTACCGCTTGCAACCATAGTAGCCGTTCCGCTCTATTCAAATGCGGTTGGGGTTATACCGATCATGCAAGCACTGGTGATTAAGGGCGTACCTGTTGGAGCCGCTTTTGCCTTTATGATGGCGACCGTCGGATTATCCTTACCCGAGGCATTAATACTAAAAAAAGTTATGAGCTACAAGCTTCTGGCTCTGTATTTCGGCGTTGTAACAATAGGGATAATGATAATCGGCTATATGCTCAATATCTTGTTCTAGACTTTGTTGTTTTTGCGAATGATGTAGAGCGGTCGATTGGCGACTTCGTCTTGAATGCTAGCGATATAGAGGCCGAATAGCCCCAAACAAGACAAGATGACACCAACGAGGAATAGGATGACAAGCGCCAATATACCAGTACCCGTGATATTTAGACTCAGCGGGTCGTGCATGATCATATCTTCAACTATTACGAAACCTCCGATCAGGCCAGAGATTAGCACGATAAACACACCTATATACCCCGCAAACCGAAGCGGAAAGAAACTGTGTGATACGAACGTGTTGATCGCCAGGCGCATCAGTTTGCGATATGTGTATTTGGGGTCTCCGTGTGTACGCTTATTGGCATCAAAATACACAATAGCGCGGTCATACCCAAGCCAGTCGATAAGCCCACGGGTATAACGATTGTGCTCAGTCAAAGCATTAAATTGGTCAAGGACTTCGCGTGTGAGCAAGCGGTAGTCAGTCTCGTGTGGGATGATTGCGGTTGTCGAAACCGATTTGATGAGCTTATAAAAAAGCGCCGACGTGAGGCGTTTGAACCACCTGCCATCACCCGCACCATTACGAACACCAACAACGACATCGGCACCCCGCTCCCAGGCTGCGATAAACTCTGGAATTTTATTGATCGGGTGTTGTAAGTCGGCATCAATGATAATAGCTGCTGCGCCTTCAGCCTGAGCCAATCCTGCAGAGACTGCTGCTTCTTTGCCAAAATTGCGCGAAAGGCGGAGCAATATGAACTCAACATTAGTTACGCTGAGTGCGGCGACACGCGCGGCAGTGTCATCGCTGCTTCCATCATCAACAAAAATAATCTTGAAAGCATATGGCAACGTTGCAGCAACTCTGCTTACGCTCTCGTAAAACTCAGCGACATTATCTGCCTCATTATAGAGTGGTACGACTACTGATATCATGGCCTTGCTTGTCATATTCAAAAGTGTATCACACCCCTGGGGCGATTGTTAGCTTTCCGGCCCAACAATTACGCGCCAGTTAGTGGCGCTGTATTACAAATGTAGCTTTGACTTGAGCTTTTGAATGGTGGCATCACTGACACCAAGTCCTTTGGTTGTCGATTTAATGTATTTGATGATTGAACCACCGTTTTGTGCTTTTGCTGCCTTGATAGCATTATTTAACCATGCCTGATTAACTTCTGCGCCAAAATCCTGGCTTCTCATATACTCATCCATGACCTGTTTATCAGTCGCACCGATCGCATACATAGTCATCGCGACCATCCATCCCGTTCGGTCTTTGCCCGCAGTACAGTGTACGAGGACACTACCTTTGGCATTCGCAATTTTGGTGATCGCCTCACCGAAATGACCTCGATCCGTTGCATTGTTTACGAATTCACCAACATATCTATTGTCGCCTTTTGTACCATCTGGAGCATTCACGGGGTAGTTGATGTTAGTGACATCGGTAACAGTTTTATCAGGGGAGCCTTTGCGAACACTCGAAGTACGAAGATCAACTATGACGCCGTTTTTAAGAAGCGTTGCGAGTTTAGATCTATCACCGGCAGTTGCATTCTGTAACTTAGCAGAACGAAACAAAACACCACTTTTCATAAGCCCTGAGCTTGTAGCCGCGGCATCACGAAAATTAGTTATGGAACTGCTTAGCGTGGGCGTGGGTGTAGCCGTAGTTGGGGTTGGCGTAGCTGGTGTCTGAGGCGCGCTGGGCGTAACAGCAGGAGCCGTACTTGTCTGTTGCTCTTCCTGGTTATCTTCAGAAGTCTCTTGAACCGCCACCGCAGCTGCGGATGAACCACCGTCCGTAGTAGAAGCATTCGGACTTGAGCTGCTACTGCTAGCGCTTGAGCTGTTCGTACTTGTGTCTCTGTTACTAACGACACTCAGTAACTGCTGCCACCAGGACAGATCCTCGTCAGACGGTGTCGTGGTGTCTGTAGACGTATCAGCTGTGTCATTTTCATCAACAACCCCGTCTCCATTAGTATCACCTTCGAGCGACGTGGATGCACTAGCTTGGTCGGCCCCATCACTTGTACTCATGCTTGTAGCCGTTGTCCCGCTAGCCTGTTTGAGTGTAGAACTGAGGTTTCCCTTTGACCCCATATGAAGCGTGAGGCTCACCATAAGAATGACGAAAATCAGGCTTGCACCACACGCTATCCCAATGATCTTTTTCGTACGAGGCAAATCCATCAGCCACATCTTCATACTGGGCTTTGATTTGGCTGCATGAAAACTGTATGCCTGGTGATTGGCATGAGAAATCAAATCATCTACGGTTGGTGTTTGCTGTGAGTTTGTAGGGGGTGTTTGTTGATCTGGTGCCATTGTTATTCCTTATGTTTTATACTATAGCATGTTGGAGTACATGTTCGTAGAGGGCTGCCACCCTACAAGCGTGGTCCTAGCTCCTCCTGGGCATCGGCCACGGCGTAGCCTCCTCTGTTCGCTCCGAAAAGAAAATGCCTTCTGCGCTTTCATACTACAAGGAAATTTGTTACAGCCATAAACTCCCCCCAGACATCGGCCGCGATGCGGCCTCCTCCGTTGGTTCGCGAAAGAAAATGCTTCGCGCTTTCATTCGCTTCACTCACTCCGCCGAACTGGTGGTTCGCTGACGCTCACGCATCCAGTTCAAGCCTGGCGCCCTCCACCAAAGTAAAACCCCCAGCTCTCGCTTGGGGGTTTTACTTTGGTGGCTCCTCCCAGACTCGAACTGGGGACACGCGGCTCTTCAGGCCGCTGCTCTACCAACTGAGCTAAAGAGCCATACTCTTAATTACTGTGGACCATGGCTATTTTAGCAATCTTCAATCTGTTTCACAAGTGTCGCTTCTTAATTACCATAAGCTGTATCTGTGATAAACTACCTGCTAGAGATTAGAAGACACATATGCAACCAGTTCAACCCCCAGCGCCAAAAGACGATAAAAAGATACTGGCTAACGCCGATCTTGCTGATCCGTATGCATTTATAACAGAAACAATCCCCCAGGAATCAACACCGCACAAAGTACCGTTGCTCCCAAAAACCAAGCTTGTGATACTCGTTGCCGTTGGGGCGAGTGTGTTTTTCATTGTTGCAATGGTTATTCTGACAATTATGATGCACAAGACTACCGTCACGCCACTTAAGGCTACGGCTAGCACATCCCAAAACTCAAGTGGAACTACCGCAGCAAATAAAGCCAACACTAACCTAGATAGTTACACTGCTAGCGATATAAATGGCGATGGTGCCATCGATGATCAAGACACCAATGCAGTCAGCGCTGAGGATGTTTCATGGTGGCAAAGCCTCCTACAGAAGGTGGGCAGTTCAAGCGAACAAACTGCTTCAAGCGATAGCCAAACCGCTAACGACAGTTCAACTTACCTGAGCTATGATGGCACGCCATATAGCGAAGATAGCTCTACGTATAGCGATGACGAGTCGGCAAATGACCCATCGGCAGATGAGTACGATCCCACTCAAACCGTTGCCGACCCTATCGTTGGCAACACATCACCAAAAGAGCCCACCGGTGGTTCTGCTATAACTATCGCGAGCTGGAATACGTTATATTCAAATGCTTCTTCAAACGTAAAGAAGGGGGCTCAAGCGGTTGCAAGCAAGGCTGACATTATCGGCTTCCAAGAGCTGCACCTGCCCGACCGAAGACGGGCAATGCGGGACGGTCTGCTCTGTGGCAGCTGTGCGTATGCAGGCTACGTACATAGTTATTCTATAGCCGGCTCAAATCCTGGCAGTCTTGCAATAGTGTGGAACAAGTCTCGATTTACTATCGTATCCTCCGGTTATTATAAAGTGTCCGATACGCAATATGTCAAAACATCCACCGGTACCACAGGTAACAAAATTTCTGCTAAATGGATCACTTGGGTTAAGCTTACCGACAAAACCACTGGCAAACAATTCTATGTTCTCGATACGCACACAGTAGCAAGTCTTGAATCTCATGGGAAACCGATCGGAAGCGAAGCAGATCGTCTGGCAAATTATCGTCATCACATGGATGTGCTCACAAGCAAGCTCGCTGCGCTGAAGAGTTCTGGCCTGCCCATATTCATTACGGGCGACTTCAATGTTAATTACCGCTTCGACGCAAAAGTCCATTACAAAGACTTCCCGTATTCACAGCTTGGGGCAATCGGATTCTACAGCGACTGGCAACGTCTTAACCTTGCGGGCATTAGTCAAAGTACAGGTTCACAGGGCAGCGGTAACCGCATCATCGATTATGTGTGGTCGAACAATAACGCATCTATCTATCCGAAATCCGCATCTATATCTAGTAACCGCTATGGATCCGACCATGCACCGGTGTATTACACCTTTACACTTCATTAATCTTTGGCACCGTACAGCCTGAGTGGGAATTATCTGCATGGTATACTTATGGTAAGCATACGAAAAGAGCGTTATGAAACCAATAGATGAACACAAACAGACGACCCCCGAACCTGACAACCCCCCTGAGGTTGTACAGCACATGTTTGAGGCGCCTCCTTCATTACGCCAAGACCAGTTTATATCTGCAACAAACGAAAAAGTCTACGCCTTCCAGCACGATCAGAAACATCTATCTCTAAAGCAGCGTTTTGGTCTTATGTCACGGGCAAAAAAGATTTTGAGTGTTGTTGGAGCCGTATCGACTGTGTTTGTCATATCTGTGATCGCATTATCGATTGCCGTCTATCAGCCAGCTAAGAAACCAAGTGCTAGTCTTACGACCCAAACAAAGCCAACCGTGATCAGCACTACAGACCTGAACAACGATGGCAAGGTAGATACCACAGATACCAAGCTCGCCATTGGTGATGTGAACGGAGATGGCGTAGTCGATGACGCAGACATCACATTCGCCGAAGCAGATGTGAACGGTGACGGCGTAATTGATAGTAATGACGTACCCGTATCGGAGGAAGATGTATCGTGGTGGCAGAGTCTGCTCAGCAAGGTGCAAGGTAACAGCAGTAACGATACTAGCAGCGATACCAATAGTGACGTCGCTGACTCTTCCGATACGACACAAACTGGCAGCGATGAAGATACATCAACTCCTCCGACTGACGAGGAACTCCTTGCGGAGAATGAAGATCCAGGTGGTAACCTCACAGAGGCAGAGGTTAATGACCCTGTGACTGCAGTACCGGCGCCAAGTACATATACCGGATCAGGTACGGCCGTAACACTTGCTAGTTGGAATATCCTCTGGTGGCACAATGCTGCTTCGAATGCCAAAAATGGGATACAAGCTATCCTTCAAAAAGCACAGGTAGTAGGGTTGCAAGAAGTTGGCACGGATGCCCAAAAAAAGATCATAGACAACCTTGCATCAAGTAGCGTGGGTGTCTATCACCCTGCAGGCATCCATACGCCAATAGTATGGGACAACACCGTCTATCAAAAAGTTACCAGTGGTTATAAACGTACTGTCAAAAGTGGAATCGTTAAGAATATTGCATACGTCAAACTCCGTAATCGTTCAACCGGTCAGCAATTTTACATGTTCAATTTTCATGCAACTGTTGGTGTCTCTGATAATCCCAGCCAAGGATGCTCAAGTACTGTGTGCAACGTGTATAAATATGAAATGTCGACCTTAAGTGCGTATATTAACGCACATAAATCCGACAACCTGCCCATCTTTGTCACCGGTGACTACAATTCAAACTACCGCGCGAGTAGTACGTGCAAGATTACATGGTTAGCCTGCGCAACCTTCAGGAGTATTGGTCTGAAAAGCGGTTTCGAATACACACAGCTCGCAGGCATTGGTACTACTGCTAGCACAATCGGCTCAAGCGATAGGCTCATTGATTACGTCTATTCTTGGCAACGGAGCAACGTCGAACCTGTTTCGGTTGCAATTATTGGGCCAAATGCCGCATGTCATCGTGATAGCTACGGCCAGAATCATTGTTGGAATGGTTCCGATCATAAGCCGTCACTATTTACTGTCAAACTTCACTAGTGCCTAACCGACCGCAACACCAAAGAGATGGCCAATACCGTAGGTTACTGCCATGGCGAGTAGACCACCAAGAACAACTCGGAATATCGCACGTCTTCGAGAGGCAGAGCCGATAGTAGCGCTAAAGTAACCAGTCAGCGTTAGGGCAGCAGCTACCGCCATAACAGTAGCCCAAATGCGCCACTCGGCCGGAGCAAATACTGCCATAAGTAGTGGCACAAGCGCGCCTGCAGTAAATGAGATCGAAGATGCAACCGCAGCATGCATCGGGTTGGTCAATTCATCTTCATTGAGATTGAATTCTGCATCAAGATGAGCCTTGATAGGGTCGATGGCACTAAATTCTAATGCTACAGCTTTTGCTGTTTTTTCAGACAAACCCTTAGACGCATAAAGCTCTATGAGTTCTTGCAGTTGTTCTTCGGGTTCGTTCTTGAGCAGTTTCTTCTCACGGGCAATGTATGCACGTTCCGTATCGCGTTGAGTACTGACTGATACGTATTCGCCCACACCCATACTCAGCGCACCAGCAACAAGCCCTGCAATGCCTGCAGTGACAATGGCTTTGGGTTCGCTCGTGGCGCCAGCTACACCGAATATCAAGCTGGCTGTACTGACTATTCCATCATTAGCACCAAGTACAGACGCTCGTAATTTGTTTAGCATTTCACCGGGCGCTTTGCCACCCTTTTTTACATCATTTGCCATTTGTGCTCCTTATGTTTTCACCCCATAGTATATCAGCTTGTTCTTTTGCACCAGCTTCCCATATTTCTAAGGGAAGTTTCAGAAATTCCTGTTTATCAACAAACCGCACTTCAGTTGCCTCACCCGCAGGCGCAAAATCATAATCGCGAAGTTTTACCCGTATGCCAATCCTCAGCTGCATATAGCCATACTTTTCGTTCTTCGATGACCACACAGCTACAAAGTCTCCTATCGAATCGACCGTAGCGCCAATCTCTTCGGCCACTTCTCGGCTGATACTCTGCTCTATGCTTTCTGTGTGCTCCCAACCACCGCCTGGCAATTCCCAGAAGCCTTCGCTATTACGAAACACGAGTAGCTCTTGATGGTCGTTGAAAATGAGAGCACGGAATGTCACCCTATAAAATGGGCTCGGCAAGCCGCGTAGCTGTTCAATGGTTAAGGTCACTTACTGCTCTTTTACCATGAAGTCTTTGACACTTTTCACCGTGTCGAGAAATTGGCTCGGGAAAATAATGGTGCTATTTTTCTCAACTGCAATGTCACTTAGCACCTGCAAATTACGCAGTTGCAACGCAATAGGATGCGCAGCAATAATATCGGCAGCTTCGCCAAGTTTCGCGGCACTCAGCTGTTCGCCCTCTGCGGCAATAACCTTAGCACGTTTTTCACGTTCTGCTTCTGCCTGCTTGGCCATAGCACGTTGCATACTATCTGGCAGCTGGATATCTTTGACTTCAACCGTACTGACCAGGATGCCCCATTTGCCAGTGGCACTTTCGAGTACTTCCTTAATCTTTTCATTTATAACTGTCGTCTCGCTCAAAACTTCGTCAAGTGCACTCTGCCCGACGATGTTTCGCACCGTTGTCTGAGCAATCTGGTAGGTTGCTGACATCACATTTTGTATCTCAACAACTGCCTTAACCGGGTCAATGACCTGGTAGTACGCTACAGCCGATACATCCATCGAAACATTATCTTTAGTTATAATCTTTTGGCTATCAACTGGCAGCGTAACAATCTGCATACTGACGCGGCGCATTTGGTCTATTACCGGAATGATGAAACGTAGCCCTGGCTGCTTGATATTGTTCTGTACTTTACCGAGACGGAATACAACGCCACGCTCGTACTGCTTTATAACTTTGAGCCCAGAAATCAATATGATAACAACGAGAATGATGATAGGCCACAACATGGTAACTCCCTTACTTTAAACTTTTGTAGATGGTGGGTGATACAGGGCTCGAACCTGTGACCTCGGCAATGTGAATGCCGCGCTCTAGCCAACTGAGCTAATCACCCTTCAGTGCTTTACAGTATACGCTAGAGCGAATGTACAAAACAATTGCAACACTTAAGAGTTAGCTACTCAATTCGAGTTTGCCATGCATTTGCCACTATTATTCCATTTTCCATTGTTTTGTTTGTATAGCGTACTTGTTTTACATCCATCGTCCACCTTCACACACTCGCCATTATCGGCTCGGTTAACATATCCAGATCTACAAGATGGCTTATACGTTACTTTCTTGTCTTTTTGGATAGTACACTTTTTTGTACTATCGTTCCATCTACCGTCATTATCAACACAAACTTTTCTCATGTTCTTACACCCAGATGAAGCCCAAGTATAGCCGTATTTGGCATTACAGGCCGCCTTCTTTTGAGCGGTCGTAGCGGGTTTTATGATAGTCACCGAAGAAGCTCGTGGTACTTGTTGAATCTTGTTCCAGGTACTATGCCCGACGACACCATCGGCTTTAACAGCACCTCCATACTTGGCGCTTCGCTGAAAGGTCTTTACCGCGGCTTTGGTGCCATCGCCAAAGAGACCGTCTACCCTAAGATCATTTGATCTGGTTTTATTCAATACTGTCTGCAAAACTCTCACACAGTAGCCTGACGATCCTCGTCCCAATGAGTTTGATTTACACCGAGCTACAGTAAACTTATTAGAGGAAGCGCTACTTAAATTTAACGTTACCACTCCGATTGCACCGACCGCAAGTATTGCTAGCACTGGAATAATGAAATGGTGGGCGAAGCCGCGACTATTTCTTTTGATTTTCATATAAACCTTTATGTTTTAGTGGTATATCTGCCCTGAGCATAAGATATAGAGTGGCATTTTACAAGAGGTGGTAGTGACGCTAGCACTGCAGGGAAATTTTAATAACAACACACACTCTATCTATCGTTGTATATTCTACACATAATAGTTCCCTCAGCCCTTTAAAAATAAAGCTTACGAGGAATTCGTCGAGAGATGCCAGAGGTCACAGTAACGGCATTTGTAGGCATGTGGCCGCTGTCCATACCAATAGTCACTCGTCGTCGCTGTCACTTCAGCAGCCTCAAAACTGTCAAAAGCAATCTTCTCGGCACAGGGCAAGGCTTCACTATTATCCATGGCATCATAGTACCATTAGTCAGTCTGTCTGCGCGTATCCTAAGGTGTTACTATCGGTTTCAACGGGCAATACTGCTATACTTGAAATAATTTATTATGCGCATAGGCCTTTTTACCGATACCTACCGGCCATCTATCAACGGCATTACGTTTGTTGTTGAGTCGCTCAAGCATCAGCTTGAATCCCTTGGCCATGAGGTCTATGTCTTTTGCCCGGCTCGCAGCATACGCCCTGACCAACAAACTGGCCTGCTCGCAGAAGATGACCACATAATACGTTTTCGTAGCGTTCCAAGTGGGTTTTTTGATGACTTTGATATTTCACTTATCTATCCTCCGGTCATATTGCATCAGATTGCCGATATGCATCTCGACATTGTACACATATTCACTCCGTCACAAGTCGGTCTGCTTGGTATTAACGCGGCGGTACGCAATGACATACCATTTATCATCCAACACTGCACAGACCTGTATGAATTCGTTGAAAATTATCCAAATGTATTGCCCGGGGTACTGGCACTCATCGGCATTATCTTCCCTGCCAGCATTAAACTAAGCCGCAAAGACTTGGGTGAAATTGCCAAGTTGTATCTTCCGCAACGAGGTGTTACAAAATGGAGCCAGGCGATTGTCGCTAAATCAATCACGCTACTACATAGCAAAGCCGATGCCGTCATTGCGCTCTGCCCAAAAAGTTATGACCAGCTCAGAGGCTGGCAGGATGAGGATTACACATACCCACTAACTCTTATGCCGAACGGGGTGAATGCCATCCCGAAACCATCTCCTGCCCATTTAGCGGCGTTTCGTGAGCAATGGGGCTTACGGAAGTCTGATGAAGTTTATGGCTTCGTTGGGCGGCTAGGCGAGGAAAAAAACTTGGCTCTATTGATCAAATCCTTTGATCGGGTTGGCAAGGCAAGACCTCATGCAAAACTTCTCTTCGTCGGTGACTTTGGTTACCGTGCCACGTTGGAAGCCGTGGCGGCAGAGTCAAAATACCCTGACCGCATCATCTTTACTGGTGCAATGCCCCGCGAGGATCTTGGTGTCGCCTATGCTGCGCTCGATGTATTCACCTTCCCCTCACTCAAAGACACGCAAGGTTGGGTATTGCACGAAGCGGCCCATGCGCGCCTTCCCATCGTACTTATCGATCAAGGTGTCTCTGAGGTTGTACATGATGGAGAAAACGGCTATTTTGCACACAACAACCCGACAGATTTTGCACGAAAAGTCATTGATCTGCTCGGAAGTCCGGCGAAGCGTACTCGTTTTGGCGCACGGAGCAAGCAACTTGCTCAACGCTACACCGAAAAACATCAAATTAAAAAACTTGAAAAGCTATATCAGACGATCATTCTCGAGCATCCGCAGCGGCACATAGTGGTCACCAAGACAACAACTATAAGGAAGCTTGTTAAACTTCTCCATCAAGCACGAGCCGTTGCCAACAAACGCATTCTATAAAAGCGAATCTATAAACCTTATTGGCGCTGGAGAACAACACGAGTAGCAGTGAATGTGTCACCGCTTGTAGTACCAACGGCTATAATTGTGTCGTTGACAGCTGCAGGCTTGGTGCTGCCGGTGTATGTTGTTGAATCATTAACGATAACTTTGTTGGTCGTACCATTGCCGGCTACGGTTATCATTGAGCCATCGACTGCCGTCACTACGCCACTTAGACGCGTTGTAGTCGTAGTGGTTGTAGTAGTCGTGCTCGTATCATCAAGATACCGACGTCCCCCCATCATTCCACCCGTTCGAAAGCCGTTGCCATCATTCTGCACGATTACACCCTGTTCCCCGTATATGCCAACTGCACGCGTAGCTCTATTTGAAGCCATATGTACCGCAGCAGAACCAATTGCAAACACTCCGAGTAGGGCAAAGAATGCAAACACAGCGATCAGAACCCACCAGCCCGTGCTCAACTTGGGCAGCGTTCGTTTTGGCTTCTCTGCAACATTC
>Ga0302286_10002538_pt1 | contig 12636 bp, 8 predicted proteins | sample III_Fen_E2_3_FD_198765 | JGI IMG/M metagenome (GOLD analysis project Ga0302286, IMG submission 198765) | Peat permafrost microbial communities from Stordalen Mire near Abisko, Sweden - III_Fen_E2_3 | ecosystem: Environmental > Terrestrial > Soil > Wetlands > Permafrost | place: Sweden: Abisko...
AATTGGAATTTTTAACCACCAAGGAACTCCAGGTGCGTTAACAATGTGACCCCAATATCCCAAATTTGTTGAAAATGTTATGATGATAAAGGTAAACACAGCTAACGTTAATGCTACCGAAATATTTCCTGTTACGTTAGCTCCTCCTGGTAGGAATGGAACTAATCCCATTAAGTTATTAATAAAGATGAAGAAAAATACGGTAAGTAAATATGGCATAAACTTAGCATAACGTTTTTCTCCAATACATGGACGAGCAATGTCGTCGCGAACAAAAAGAATAAGTGGCTCTAAAAGCGATTGCATTCCCTTTGGAGCTTCGAGTGTATGTTTTTTATAACGATTTGCAATTGAAAGGAAAATGAATAATAAAAGAATAGCACTAATCATTAGTGCTGCCACATTTTTAGTAATTGAGATATCAAGTTTTGGCGAAACTTCTTGTCCATTGATTATTTCAACAATATGTCCTTTGTGTGGACCTTCTTCGGGTAAAAGTAATCCTTCAACAGGAGCTCCTTCAGAATGATGAAATGCCGAAGACATAAATACATGCCATCCGGTGCTACTTAATACAATGATTGGAAGTGGACAGGAAATATGTTTATGGCCTATTGTCATGATATGCCAACCGTAGGAATTATTTATATGTCCAAATATAAATTCGCCAGCATTAAACGACTTACTTTCAGCTTCTTTATGTTCAGAACCGTCTGAAGCAAAAGTGCCTAACGATATTGCTGTAAATATCGAAAGAGCGATTATGCGTGTAAAAAATCTTTTAAATAACATGATATAAATTAAATAAAATCAAAAGACCACTTCTACCACAAATATATATAAAAAATTAGATTTGCATAATTTATTAGCATTTTTTTCAACAGCTCAATGCGTTTTTTTAAAAGCTCGTAATTACCGTAATTGTTGTGCTTTTTAAAACTATCCTTTTGACTAATTTATGATATCATTTTGTATAATTAAATTGATTTTTTAGATCCATCGATAAATCCCATTTGTTTTGCAGCGAAATGATCCTTTTCGTTTTGAAATTTATAGTACATTCGCACAGTTTCATTTAACATTAGCAATGCAGTTAAATCCCTCAAACGATTCCTTTTTACTAAAAAAAGTAAAAGACAAAGACAAAGTGGCTTTCGACGAGTTGTTTCGTTTATACTATAGTCAGTTGAGTCGTTTTAGTTACAATATTGTTCGTGACAAAAGCATAGCCGAAGAAATTGTTCAAGAGTTTTTTATTTCGCTGTGGGAGCAAACTCCAATGGTTACCGATTCGGTAAAATCGTACTTTTTTAGGTCTATTTATAATCGATCGCTCAATTATCTTGAAAAAGTAAAAACACGAACTCGAAACGAAGAAACCTTTGCAACTGAACAAGATCAACATACGGAATCTGAACCTGCTGACGAGGAACAAGAACTGCATAAAAGAGTTTCGCAAGCTGTTGACGAGCTCCCCGATAAATGCAAAGAAATATTTATGCTATGTAAATATCAAGAAATGAGCTATTCCGAAGTTTCAGAATTGCTCAATATCTCACCCAAAACGGTTGAAAATCAAATGGGAATTGCTCTTAAAAAATTACGAGAACGTTTGCTTCCTTTCTGGATAAAGAAATAGATTACTTTAAAACGTAATATTCAATCTTCTTATTCGGATTTAGTCTGTTTTTATCGACCATTCCATTTATTCCTGTAATTTTAGCCTTATCGGTGTGTTGCCAGAAAACCCAATTAATTTTAGGTTTCTTTTTGTAATTACATATCCAAAGATTGTAGTCTTTAAATGATGTTTTTAAATAGGTATTGTAATACGATTCGTTACAATAAATAATTGGGTACACTTTAAAACTTTTATAAATTTCGGCACAAAAAGCTTTGATTTCTTTAGCGATATTAATTTTTGCACGGCGAGTTCTTTTCGTGAATTCTACATCAAGTACTGGATGCAGATCGCCTTTTTGAAGTTTTGCATTGCGAATAAAATGTTGAGCTTGTTGTTTTCCTGAACTTTGATATCCAAAAAAATGATATGCTCCACAAGGGATATTTAGCTTGCGAGCATTTTTAATATGTTCGGCATATTTGGTGTCGGTTAATGAATTCCCTTCGGTTACTTTGAAGAAAATAAAATTTGGTTTATCGTTTTTGTCAATTTTATCCCAATTTATTTCACCCTGATGATGTGACAAATCGATTCCCCAAACATGCTTTGAATAATCTGCAGTATCTACTTCCGCTGGAGCTACATATCTTTTAACATGACGATGAGATGTTTTTGCATAGTTTTTATTAAATGGAATTAAACAGAATACGATTAATACCAACGAGAAAATAAATACTTTATTTGTCATACTTTCAGCACTTTAAAGATTTCCAACTGTGAAATTTATACCTCGATATGAAGCATTTTATTGATTATCTACGCATTACAAGAATGCCATGTTTCAAAATTATAAAATTATTTTCATTTACAAGCATTGTATGGCTTAAATTTCAGTTAGTTATGTAAAATAAATTATTTTGTCCTTTTTAAACTATTTTGTCATGTAATTTCATCAAAACCAAAATGTGGTTTTATTCTTCAAAAATGGTCAACTTTTTGGTGTATTCGTGCTTATCCGTTTTTATTCGAACAAGATATATGCCAGGGTTTGTTTTTAAGTCTATTGAATTTCCATCATAATTATCATTTGAATAAACCAATGTTCCTATAATCGAATAACTCTTCAAACTTACAATAGCTTCGTTCGAAGTAATTGTAAACGAGCCAGAGCTTGGGTTTGGGTTTGGATATAATGTAATGTCATTATTCTCCCAAATAATTTGTTCTGAAACTATTGGTTTTGATGTTACATTTACAATTGCTTCATTGGTGTAAACGGCACAATCGTTACTTATCTGACATCGCAAACCAATACCATTTATCGCTAACGTTGCTGGTGATATTTGAAACGAATCGTTTGTTGTATTTGCATAATTATTTCCAAAAAAATCTTGCCAACCTTGCCCATCGTGCATGTTCATTTGCCAACGGTAATTAACAGTATCGCCTGCCAATGCCGAAACAATGAGCGAACTACCTTCCACAATACTTGTATCTTGTAAATATGGAATGTTTGTGACACAAATATTGCTGTCGAGGCTAATGTTCGATGGTATTTTAGATGCACTGGCACTTCCCATTTTTGCAACTTCGGTAGAGGTCAAGGTGTAGTCACGCAATTGAATACTATTTACATACAAAGTGCTGGTTTCATTGCTTTCGTCCGAGAATAAATGTGACATCTGAATTGCCCAATTATTATTTATGCAAAAACGATATTTGTAATTATCTGGTATGGAAACGGTTCCCCATAAATTACCGTTACCATATACTTTCAATTCATTTTCATCTAAATTGAATGCAAATGCTAATCGATACCAAACACTATCTTCAATTGTTCCAAAGTATTGATCGAGAATACCTACACCATTATTTTGCGTTGTGTTTATGAAAAGTTCAGCATCGTCGGAATTTGCACTTCCCGTTTGAAATAGAGCAATATAATCCTTCGTAGAAGCAGGTTTAAGGATGTCCATTATCAAAGTATAGTCGAGATTGCAGTCGCAATATTTCCACGAGACTTCGGCCGATGGTGCTATGTTCGAAAAAAAGCGAAGAGCATGTGCCGAATCCAAGCCAGGAACCATTAATACTTTTGCCACGGTATCGTTTATTTTGGGAATATTGAATTCGCTTGTCGATCCATATTGTAAGGATTGCAATTTATTAGAGGTATCGCCAGTTAAAACAAGTTGTGATCCAATTTTCCCAGTTAAGTTGCTATCATTAAAATCCCATTGACCAGTTATTCTTTTTTCGGGAAAAAATCCACCATATTTATTATCACAAAAATACGAAAGAGCCATAGCTGCACGGTCAGTTTCTAAACCATCAACACCAAAGTTTTTGGCATATTCAAATAAATCGTGTCCGTTAATTGTATATGTCCAAAATTCCAAACCTACTGCGTGAAGCATGTTGCGATATTCTTTTGGCCAAGTTAACGCTGTGTCTTGTATGTCAATAACAGGAACTTCGGCAGCTATAACATTTTGTTTTTTTAGGCTAAGATAAAATGCTGTGTCGTGAATGTTGCTTGGTGGTTCTCCAAAATAAACAAGAGGAGTATTTGGCATCAAAGTATGATATTCTCTAACCTTTGTGGTATCATCTGGATCAATTATAAAAATATCGGGCTTTGCACCCGATTCCTGCAAGACTTTTTTTATAGCATTAGGTTGATACACCTTCATGTTTAAATAAAGCTTTCGATTATATTTTTGTGCAATTTTAACCGCTTCAAGCAGGGTAGGGACTTTATTCCCAGCAAATTTTGGAGCTTTCCAGCTTCCAGCATCAAGTTTCTTGACTTCATCTTTGGTCATTTCTGCTATATAACCGTGCCCATTGGTGGTTCGGTCTACATAGTCGTCGTGCATGAGCATTAAAACGCTGTCTTTGGTCATTCGTGGATCGCATTCTATTGCCCATGCTCCTTCAATAAATCCTTGCTCAATCGACAAAAGCGTATTTTCGGGGAAATAATACGACGAACCACCACGATGTCCAATTGCATGAAAGGTACACTGTGCAAATGCCGATTGTATTGTAAAAAGGAGAAAAAGAAAAGAAAGGTAAAGTATTCTCATCGTGCTACATATTAAAAAAGCGTAAACGAACTTTAGTTGACTCGTTTACGCTTTTCTTTCAATAAAGATACGATAATGTAAAAATTAGCAAAAAATTACACCAACCCATCAAGTTCTACAACTACAGGGCAATGGTCGGAATGAATAACCGATTGTAAAATGCGAGCGTCTTTTAAATGTGGTTTAAGTTCTTCTGTTACCATGTTGTAATCGATACGCCAGCCTATGTTGCGTGGGCGTGCTCCAGCTCTGTAACTCCACCACGAATATTGTTCTGCTTGCGTATTGTATTCGCGGAAAGTATCAACAAATCCCGATGCTACAAAACGATCCATCCACTCGCGTTCTTGTGGTAAAAATCCCGAAACTCCAACTTGTCGCTCAGGATGATTGATATCTATTGCCTTATGGCAAATATTATAATCGCCCGAAACAATTAATTTGGGTTGTTTTTTTCGATATTCACTACAAAATGCAAGAACGCTTTCAAGATATGCTTCTTTAACCGATTGACGAACGTCGCCCGTTGTTCCCGATGGGAAATAAGAATCGATTAACGAGAAATTGTCGAATTCCAATAACAAGAATCTTCCTTCAGAATCGAAATGAGGTTCACCAATTCCTAGAATAATATTTTTAGGTTTTATTTTTGTGAAAATAGCAACGCCACTATAGCCTTTCTTTTCTGCCGAATGCCAAAAAATATTATATCCCAAATTCTCAATTTCAGTTGTATCGACCTGAACGTGTTCAGCTTTTGTTTCTTGGATGCAGATAATATCGGGGTTTTCTGTTGCCAACCAATCAATAAAACCTTTTGTAATAGCTGCTCTTATGCCATTTACGTTATATGATATGATTTTTGTCATTGTCAGTGTATTTAAAATTTTGACTAAGATATAAAATTATTGAAATCCAAAATTACTTGGTCGCTAGATGTTTCTATTGACTTACAAATGTGTTGGACATTTCATCGCTTCGAACTTGTGAGGCATCAAACTTCGGTTAAAAATATATTGAATTGATATTTCAAAAGCCCCAATACCATTACTTGCCGTTTTAAGTTTTGAAATGTTTATGTCGTAATTAAAACCTACTAAATAGCCATTCATAAGGAATCCAAGATTCAGAATTATTGCATCTCTATCGCGCGATCGAAACCATGCACCACAATTTACCATTGGGATCGTTAAATTATCGATATAATACATTGCCTTTGTTCCAAATTGGAATTCACGTAACTTTCCTTGGAACTGAAAAATTGCACTAGGAACTAAATCGATTGTTGGTACAATGCGATAACGGAATTTTGTCATAGCAGCATATCGTCGGTTTAGTCGTGACGAATTATCATTATAAAACGAAAGAGATGGACGGGTGAGGTTTGAGCCTGTAAATCCAATATTCAAAGCACTTTTTTTCGATGTTATGAATGTTGCATTTAATCCGCTTGTTAGGTTGAAATACCGTATCGATTGATCTGTTGCATTTTCCTTTGTTTTAACATTTTGATAAAACATGTCGTTAATAAATTGATCGGGAAATTCGAGTCTCGAAAAATCTATTTGGTTAAATATTATTTGTGGCAATACGCCAAATGAAATACGCCATGTTTTCGATTGCCCCATGAAGTGATACGATATTGGAATTCCAAACTGATATGATGTATAACGCGAATCGCCCGTGAAATCGTAATTAATGAGCATTCCAAAACCCAATGGAAGAGCTTTCTTTCGACTAGCATTGTTTTTCACATCTGCCGAAATCGAAACTGTTTGATAAGGAATTGTTACCGTTCCATATTGCCAACGGTAATTGCCAATATATCGATAGTTCCCATCAAATTCGCCCGCCATTGCTGGGTTTAAATTAAGCGGAGAACTATAAAAATCGGAAAAATGAATATCTTGAGCTGAGCAAAAAATATTGATACATAAAAAGAATGAGAAAAGTAATCTTTTAATCATATCGGATTATTATCGAAGTAATGATATGTTTCCTTTCTTTTGAAGTCTTTGTTTATCTATACAAACAGCATCGATATAGTATACAAATACGGCTGGACTTAGCTTTTCTCCTTTATACGTTCCATCCCATCCTTTGGTAATATCTCTTGTTTCAAAAACTTTTTCACCCCACCTAGTATAAATAGCAAAATACAAGGTATCTACTACTTTACTTGCTACAAAAAGGATGTCGTTTACTTTATCATCATTAGGTGAAAATGCATTTGGAACATAAACATACGGAGCATCGCATTTGAAATCTCTAACAAATATTGTTACAGTATCTATCGATTGGCAACCATATTGGTCGATTGCATAGACTAAAAACAATGTTGTTGAATCTGGTTTTGCAATTGTAACAGCTTTGTTCGGTGTTTCAAGTCCATCTTCGGGAATCCATTTGTATGTAATGGTATCGGGTGCATCCTTAATTGCAATTAGCTTAGTACTTTGCGATCTATATAATTTTGTTTTTTCAGCATATGCATCAAGCTTTGGTAATTTAATTGTAAGACCAATTGTACCTCCTATAGTTGTTTTGCAACCATGACTGTCTGTAACTATAGCTGAATAAAAATCAGGACATTTTTTGGTTATACATGAACTTGTATCATTAGTACTCCAAAAGTAAGTATAAGGTTTAGTTCCTCCAATTGTTGTTGTAAACATTGCACCATTGCATGCACCTTTGCATGTTTCATTATGTACATTGGCAGTACTTTTAATGGAGTCTGGATTTGTTACAACGAAAGGATATACAGCATGACATCCATTGTTATTAATAATTGTTACAGAATACTCCCCTTCCCCCAAATTTGTTCTTTTATTAGATTTATTTCCATCATTCCAGGTATAGGCATTTGTTGGAACTCCTTTTGTGATAATTTCAATAGTTGCATCGTTTTTATTATGACACGAAATGTTGCTAAAACGAGCACTATCAATATTCATTTCATCAACCTTTACAATAATTGATCTAGTCATAAAGCAACCTTCGGCCGATGTACCTGTCACATTTACAATTGTCGATGTTTCGGGTTTAACAAAAACAGTATTACTCATTTGACCACTTACTACAATTGATTTGGGAACCCAATTATAAATAAGTGTAACCGATGGATTTGTGTTTTTTACCGTTAATTTTATTGTTGAATTTTTGCAAATAGTTGTATCGTTGCATGGTAAAAATGATGGCTTTACAACAACCAGTTTTATAGAGTCAATAGCCAAATTTCCACAATATTTCCCAATTGCTCTGGCATATATCATGGTATCAGTTGTTATATTAAGTGTGACGGTACTATCATCTGCTGTTGGCGTAATTTGATGTTTAAAAATTCTATCATAAGCCCAAGTTATAGAAGTTGCTGGTTCGCCTATTTGAAGTTTAAGTTTTACTGGTGTTCCAAGGCATACTTTATTATTTGTTCCACCTGAAATTTGCTTTATTTTCATTGTAAAGGCACTATTAAAAACCGTTACCGTTTGAGTGTATGTTTGCATACATCCATTAAGTTTTACAACAACCGTATATGTTATTGTTTTATTTGGATGAGCATATGGATTTGGAACGATGTCATTTGAAAGACTTGTTGATGGAGTCCATTTGAACGAAACAACACCTTCTGTAGGAAAAACTTTTCCTAATGCAATGCTATCGCCATTACAGATATTTAACGTATTTAAAGCAATAGTTCCACTTGTATCAATAATTTCAATTGGATATGTTACTGAATCAACAAAATTACAACTCGAATTATCTTTAATTATAAGTTTAACAAAATATTCGCCTTTCTTTGAATAGATATGACTTGGATTTCTTAAGGTTGATTTAGGCGTTTTATCTCCAAAATCCCATAAGTAAGTAACTTTCAATGTGTCAATTATTGTACTTGTGTTTTTGAAAGTTACAAGATACGGGTTGCAAGGACTTATTTGTGGAGTAAAATTTGCTTGCATCTGATCGCGATGTATTCTAAAAACTAATGTTGCATTATTGCAGTTATCTGCATTATTATAATTTGACCATGCACCTGGTTTTGGATAGGTTGGAAATGCATTACATCCGCCACAACTTGCACAAACCGATTGATAAATATTTCCAACTTTGTCAAACCGACTCGTACCTCCATCAACATGATCACGACCACTTGCTGGACATCCTGTCTTTGAATAATGATCTAATATTGGGTCATAATAATATGCACCACCATCATACTGTTCTCCAAAAAATGTAGCATAATCCAATGATGATGCTTTATCATCAATTACCATAAAATAAAAGTCTTTGCCATCAGTTATCTTTTGATAAGCATCAGCTGATAATTGCATATTCTTGGTTCCGTTAATAAAACTCCAATCATAGCCATATTTATAAAGTCCAAGCGCTGGAATATATTCTGCGGGACTTATTTCAATAGGCCATTCTCGCCCAACTCCAGCTATATAAACTCTATTACAGACATCAACAGACATTGCTGTTGGTGAAATATTAGGTTGGTTTACTCCAGTCCCAAATGTAGTTGACCAAATTACAGTATCAAGTGTATTTGAAAATTTAGAAATAAATTGTCCGCTATTGGGTTGATTATATAATGCATCTTTAATTAATGTTTTCCCTGTTGCTTTTGTCTGTCCATATAAATAGACATGTTTTTGCTTATCAACTCTCACAAAATACGATTGATCGTAATCACTAGAACCCCAATATGTTGAAGCCAATATTTTTAATCCACTACTTGCAATTTTTGAAACAAATGCATCGGCCGAACCACCAATATAATTATTGTTTAAAGTACCTATAGTCGTCGTTAAATTATTAGAATTTGTTCCACCAGTAATATATACATTATTGTCAACGTCAACATCTATTGAATAAACAGCATCATCCGATGATCCTCCCATAAAAGAACTCCAAACTAAATTCGATAAATTTGAATTCATTTTAAAGACAATTCCTTCTTCTCTACCATTTAAAGCTGTTTGAAAGCCGTATTTAGTAGGAAAATCCGATGAAAATGAACATGAGCCCACATATACATTATCATATTTATCAACAGTAATTTCTCCTCTAGCTCCATCACCATAGTTAAAATACAAAGAATCATTACCAGTCTCTAATTCCGAAGGTGAAATATCATTATCATAATTTAAACCATCATTGTTCGATCCTCCTATAAATGTAGATGCTAGTAAATTGGATCCATCGGGGCTTAATTTTGCAATATAAATATCAGTTCCATTATCAAATTGAATATTATCATAATCAATAGTCATACCTCCATTAAATGTCTTGTCATAACCATTTTTTAAAGGAAAATCTGCTGAACCTGTTATTCCAAAAACAACAAGTTCATTCTTCGAATTAACAACCATACTATGAGGCATTTCGCTCGATGATCCACCTAAATAAGTTGCATAAAGCCTTTTCGTTCCCGTTGGATCGTATTTAATAATTGCAATATCCCATAATCCGCCGCCTTTTTGTTGATATGAACCTAAATTAACTGGATATTGACCACCTGTTGTTGAAACAATTCCTCCTGAATACACATTGCCGTCATTATCAAATGTTGATGTAAATCCCCAATTATCGGCAGTAGAGCCCGTGTAAGTCGAAAATATTAATTCAGGATCAATAAAAAGTGTTTTATGTTGATCGTATCTATAAATTCGAAATGATGTCGTTTTGTTCTCATAATCAAGCACATAAAATGATTGAATTGTGTCTTTTTTGTCTTCTGAAAATTGATATGAAATTGGTTTTCTTTCAATAACTTCATTTATTGATGTTTTTAACCTAATGTCGTTTTCTGTAATTTTAATACTTTCAACTCCTTCATATTTCAATTTAATTTGATTTGGATTTGCTCCTGGATGTACTATAAAGTCATACTTTAAAATTGTTCCCTTTTGATACATTACTAAGTCAATCCCATTCCATAGATTATTGTATGTAACTTTAAAATACGATTTTATGTGATTACTCCATTTTTTAGGATCATTTCCAACAAAAACATTTTCATAACCATCAATAGGATTTTCAGTCGTTATTTTACATGCACGGTTAAAATCAACAAAATGTACCTTGTAAGCATGAATCGTATTTACTAAATCAATTTGATGAGATGTATGATTATGATTTGACTGTAAGGTTTTAAAATCATGTATTTTCTTCTCTTTGAATACGTACGTTAAGCAGGCATCTTCAAGGAATACACTTCCACCCGAAATGTCCGCTTTGAATCGCACATTTTGAGGATATTGCGATTTATTTTCAGTAAATACAATTCCATTGTTTTGAGCCAAAACTGGAATTGTAAGTAATAAAAAAGATAGTATATGAAATAACCGCATAAATAGTCAACAATAAGTAAGACATAAATATATTAAAAATTGTTGCACATTACAGAAAATATTTTACGTGCTGAATTTGTGTGCCTTACAGACTATTTATTCATAAAATCATCAATCACTTTTGGGAAGTGAGCATATTCAAGTTCATGAACTTTATGTGCAATTTCGTCTGGTGAATCAGCATCTAACACAATGCAACTTGCTTGAAAAATAACTTCGCCCTTATCGTATTCCTTATTAACTTTATGAATTGTTATGCCCGTTTGGGTTTCTCCTTGTTCTTTTACCGCTTCATGAACTTTCATACCATACATGCCTTTGCCACCAAATTTAGGTAATAATGCTGGGTGAATATTAATTATTTTATCCTCAAAACCAACAAGTAAAGATTCTGGAATTAACCATAAAAACCCTGCTAAAACAACAAAATCAATATTGTTTTTAGTAAGGTCATCAACGATGTAATTCGTATTATAAAAGATGTTTCTTGAGAATATTTCAATCGGAATATCGAGTTTTGATGCTTTTTCTATAATTCCGGCAGTCGGTTTGTTGCAATATATTTTGACAACTTCAAACGATGTTTTTAGTCTTGAATAGTGAATGATATTTTCAGCGTTAGTCCCAGATCCAGAGGCGAATATAGCAATGCGTTTCATGTGAAAAAGATATAAAATTCAGAAATTAATATTTCACCAAAGATAAAAAAAAGTAGCATTGGAAGACCTTATTTTAAAGGGAAACAAATAAAAAATCACTTTTTTCTTTTTTGGTTCGAAAAAAAATACAAATATTTGCATCACAAATTTTAATCATAAGTATTAACTAAAAATTTACAGTTATGTCAGACATTGCATCAAGAGTAAAAGCAATTATTGTAGACAAATTAGGTGTTGATGAAAACGAAGTTACACCAGAAGCAAACTTCACAAATGATCTAGGTGCCGACTCTCTTGACACAGTAGAATTAATTATGGAATTTGAAAAAGAGTTCAATATCGCTATTCCAGACGATCAAGCAGAAGGTATCGCAACAGTAGGTGATGCAATCACTTATATCGAAAATAACGCGAAGTAATCATACGAATCTAAAGCCAAAGTATGGAATTTAAACGAGTTGTTGTCACAGGCTTAGGCGCAATTACCCCTCTTGGAAATACAATTGACGAATTATTCGACAATTTTATCAAAGGAACTAGTGGTTGTGAATTAATTACGAGTTTCGACACGGTTAACCACAAAACTAAATTTGCTTGCCAAGTTAAGGATTTTGATCCAACCAAATATGTTGATAAAAAAGAGGCTCGTAAATTAGACCTTTTTACACAATTTGGACTTGCGGCAGCCTTTGAAGCAGTTGCTGATGGAAAACTTGATTTCGAAAATCTTGATTTAGACCGTATCGGTGTTATCATGGGTTCAGGAATTGGTGGACTTGAAACGTTGCAAAACGATCTTGCCGAATTTGGAGTTAATGGTCGTATTCCACGCTTTAATCCATTCTTCATTCCTAAAATTATTGGAAACATTGTTTCTGGTCATATTTCAATGAAGTTCGGCT
>Ga0302286_10002539_pt1 | contig 12634 bp, 8 predicted proteins | sample III_Fen_E2_3_FD_198765 | JGI IMG/M metagenome (GOLD analysis project Ga0302286, IMG submission 198765) | Peat permafrost microbial communities from Stordalen Mire near Abisko, Sweden - III_Fen_E2_3 | ecosystem: Environmental > Terrestrial > Soil > Wetlands > Permafrost | place: Sweden: Abisko...
TCCATCAGCATTAATGCACTTTGCTGAACGGATGCAAACACAGGTCCACGACCAACCAACTGTACAAACGGAGAATGAGCAATAGTTTTTACTGCTCCTCTCAACCATTGTTCCCGGTTCGTAAGTAATCCGCTTACAGCCTGAATAGTGGCTTCAATTTCGGCAACAGACGAATCGTTAAACTTACCGGTAAATACCAGCGAAAGCAGATAAGTTACCAGATAGGTAGAGATGAAGGTCTTGGTGGAAGTCATATCTTCTTTACCAGCCATGCTTAGCAGCGATACCTGAGCTTTTTTTGCCAGAGTACTATCAGCTTCATTGCAAATAGCAACGATAGTGACTTCAGAAGGTAATTTTTCCAAAATTTTCACAATCTCATAGCTTTCGCCTGATTGTGAAATACAAACCAAAAGTGTTGATTTATTGAGTAACGGAAATTGGTAATGAAGCAATTCTCCGGCATTTATGGCAAACGATTTGATCTCGCTACTGTTGAGCAGACAGGTTGCAGCACAAGAGATAAAATAAGAGCTTCCCATACCGGTGAAGATAATTTTATCGTATTTTCCTGATTGCCAAAGATCAACTACCTTATTTAGATTCTCTTTTCCTTTGTCCTCCACATAATAGGATAGGGTTTCTGTCAACGCCTGAGGTTGCTCCTCAATTTCTTTTAAAAACTTGTTCATTAAAAAATAGTATTAGTAATCTTGTTGAAGTTGAGGATGCACTGTTTGATGTCGGGTACCGAATTGTCCCAGTTGTATTCGTATTCGATTGAGAATAATCCTTTGAATTTCTGACGTTTCAATTCTTTGAGCATAGCGTCAACATTGCAAATGCCGGTTCCCCAGATCACATCGTGTTGTTCCTCTTCACCAGCCTCTTTTTCTTTTACATCTTTGAAATGCAAGGTTTTTAACCGGCCTTCATATTTTTTTAGCGCTTCAACCGGATCAATTCCCATACGTTTCCAGTGACCAACATCGGCACAGGCTCCAATTCGCGGGCTTAATCCTTTTACTGCATTTAGAAATAAGTCTGGTTCCCAATAAGGGGAAGGTTTCGGATGATTGTGAATGGCAACATCAATCTTATACTGGTTGGCCAGTTGGTCGATATATTTCAGATGTTTATAATCGGGTTCGCAGGTAATGGTTTCAATTCCCATAGCCGAAGCAAATTCAAAAAGCTGTTTCCACTCGGCTTCGTCTTTGCAGATAATTACTCCACTGGCCACGATTTTAACACCTTTTGATTTTGCATAAGCAAGCACTTTTGCCTGTGTTGCTTTGTCCATGTGGAAGTCCATTGTTCCTTCCATTCCTTTGCCCAGCGGTTGACCGTAGTATACTTCAATATACTTTAATCCCAGTTGCTGAGCCTTGTCGATTGCTTCCTGCAAGCTGAATTTATGGAAGGTATAAGCTTGTACACCCAGTTTCCATCCTGCTTTTTCGGCTTTGGTTGGTTCTGCATAGATATTCGCTGACAGTAGTAAGGTCAGAATAAGTATGGAAGAACTTTTAACAAAATTTTTCATCGTTGATTGTTTTAAATGTTGTATTTGATGTTAAAGAAAGTGAGAATTCGTCAGAAACGAAAGACGAATTCTCACTTCGGCAGAAGGACATCTTATTCTTTTGGCATTTCAGGCAATGACCAGCCATCCCGATAGGTATGTTTGATCCATTCGTTAGCCATATCTTTGGCATTGAATTCGGCGAATCTTCGATCAAAGCGTGGATCTCCGTCAACTACCGAATAGTTATCGACTGTTACAATTTTGATCTTATCGTTTGGCGAAATATTGGTGAATTCCATTTTTTCACCGTCCCACATTAATTCGCGGTGCAATCCCTGAAGTCCGGATAACCGCACGGCCAGAACACCCATGACCACCATTTCGTTGAATGGTCCGGAGAACTGGAAGTTAGACGAGGATTCTTTCCGGTTGTCGGCAGATTCTTTACATGCTCTAATCCAATCCTGTTCGTGGGCATTGGTAGCCCAGATATCGCCGTTACCTCCTTTGATGCGGGCAATGTGCGGGGTAGGCTGTTTGAAATTCTCCATAGCTGATTTGGGCAATAAGGTTGGGTTCATTCCGTAGCAGCCGGTCATTATTTTACCTTTTGTTCCTATGAAAAGAATTCCACCGTTTTCGTCACCCATCATTTCTCCATCTTTTAGTTCTTCCGGACGATCTGACACTAAACCGCCATCGTACCAATGAACTTTTACTTCAGGCATTTTAACATTTCCTTTAGGCTTGCGGGCAGGAAAAGTATATGTAACCGTTTGAGCCTGTGGCGGAGAATAAAGATTAGATAAGGTTGAACTTGCCATTACACTGGTTGGGTATTTTAAGTCTAGTGCCCAATACAATGGATCCATAATGTGGCAAGCCATATCGCCGAGTGCACCTGTTCCAAAATCCCAAAATCCTCTCCAGTTCCACGGAGTGTATGCAGGGTCATAAGGACGTTGTTTTGCCGAACCAATAAATAAATCCCAATCCAGGTCTTTAGGTATTTTCATTCCGCCTTTGGGTTCGGCCAGACCTTGAGGCCAGATTGGACGGTCTGTCCAGCAATGAACTTCGTACACATCTCCAATAATTCCCGATTCAATCCACTCAGCTATTTGGCGGCACCAGTCAAATGAATTGCCCTGGTTTCCCATTTGAGTAGCAACTTTGTATTTTTTCGCCAACCTGGTAAGAAGCCTTGATTCATACACCGAATGGGTGAGTGGTTTCTGTGTATAGGTATGTTTTCCCAATGTCATTGCATGAGCGGTAACTGCGGCATGTGAATGATCGGGTGTTGCAACCATTATTGCATCAATCGATTTACCAAGCTCGTCGAACATTACGCGCCAGTCTTTAAACTGTTTGGCCTTTGGATAATCTTTAAATGTTTTACCGGCATATGCCCAGTCAACATCGCATAATGCAACAATATTTTCAGTTGCCATGTTTCTAAGGTTATTCCGCCCCATACCGCCAACGCCAATACCGGCAATATTTAGCTTGTCGCTAGGGGACACAAACCCGAAGCTTTTTCCCAGAACATTTCCGGGGACAATTGAAAAACCTACGGCGGCAGTCCCTACGGTGCCTAAAAAATTTCTTCTTGAAATCTCACTTCTATTCTTTTCCATGGTTTTTAAGTGATTGTTTTAGTGGTTTATCTATGAATTTTAAAGAGGCTGTTTCAAAATCCGATTTGAAAATTAAATCAGGAATGTGTCTTGAAACAGCCTCTTTTTATTGATCTAAAGCTTCTAACCTGTTAGTTATTTATAATTGTCATTTTGAACAAGAACCCCGTTTGCAATATCAATTTCTGTTTGAGGAATTGGGAAAGGCCAGCTCTTGTCAGTTACTAATTTTCCTTTATTGGCATAAGGTTGTTTGGCATAATAAGCATTCATTACCGGAACGTAGTCACCCCATCTCAGGAGATCCTGAAAACGATAACCTTCCAATCCAAGTTCCCATCTCCGTTCGTTTTTAATCGCTTTTAACAGATCGTCACTTGTTTTTACAGCAAGGTTTGTCTGGAAATAGCTGTCATTAATTGGAATCAGAGATTTTTCAGAGGCTCTGAAAGTAGCTTCTTCATCTTTCTTTGATGTAGTTACAAATGCCCGGTAGCGGACTTCATTAATCAGGCTGGCAACTGTTTGTTTGTCGCCGCCGGTTTTAAATAATGCTTCGGCATACATCAATATTACGTCAGCATATCTGATGTAATAGGGAGTCCAATCGGAGCGGATATCACCTAAAGAGTAGCCATTGAGGAATCTGTCAGGAACAAAAGCTTTGCGGCTTTGCTGATAGTGAATATTGTCGTATCCTTTGTAGCTGTGCGTAATTTGTTTTCCGTCTACATTGGGGAATATATCTCCGGATTCGATTACCGAAAAGATTCGGCGCGGGTCTCTTGGATCGAAAGATTCAGAGAAGTCGCGGGTAGGACAATTTCCGCCCCAGCCACCAACTTCACCACGTCCGGCATACATAACTGCCGTGCAATAACCAATGTCCATGTATCCGGGAACATATTTTCTCAGGATCGTGAAGACACATTCCTGTGAAAGTTCCATTACATGTGATCCTGCAAAATAATCACCACGGAAGAGGTTTTGATAATCGGCAACCAATGCAAATGCATGACTATCGTACACCGCTTTAGCTGATTTAAGGGCGGAGGCATAATCTGAAGCAGCATCAGCTTTTATTATTCCTTTTTCGGCTAATCCGGCAAAGAATAAACATACTCTTGCTTTAAAAGCATAGGCCACATATTTCGAAATCCGACCGTATTCGGTGGTACTAACATTGGTGGGTAGATTCGGATCAGCGATTGCTTCGTCAATATCTTTTAAAATCTGAGTCCGAAGATCTTCAATTGAAGCTTTGGCTGGCAGGTTCGTTGGAACAGGGGTTGCCGTAATCAATGGAACTGAACCAAAAGTAGAAACCAAGTCGTAGTAAAACCAGGCCCGTAAAAATTTTATTTCAGAGAGATACCGTGATTTTGTTTCGGCAGAAACGGCACTTCCACTTGCAGCGACCAGTTTGGTGGCTTGACTAATGCCTTCGATGGCTGAATTGCATCGCGAGATCCCAGTAAATCTTCTTGTCCAGGTGTTTAGTAATTCTCCGTTAGAAGTCAGAGGACGTCCGGTAGCTATATTTTTAGTATCAGCGCGGTCATTTGCATCCGATCCACCAGCATCGGCATCATCAGTTGTATTGCATCCAACCTCAATCCTATTTAGATAATAATCCCAATCGCCATAAGGGATCATGTTTGCATAACAATTGGTGACAGCTTTAAATGCAGCATCCGGAGTGTTATAGTATCCAGCTTCATCAATTGAGGCATATTGTTTCGATTCAAGAAAGCTATCTGAACAGGAATTAAAAGCAAGCATTAAAGCAATTGCCAGTATATATAGTATTTTTTTCATAATTCAGAAAAATTAAAATTTGACACTCAATCCCATTAAATATTGACTAGCCTGGGGATAGAAAGCAATGTCGACCCCATTAAACAGAGGACTGGAATCTCCAATTTCCGGAGACATCCCTGAATACTTGGTAATTGTAAATAGGTTGTATGCTCCTACCCAGAATCTCATTTCCTGTATAAATGCTTTTTTTAGCATAACCGAGGGTAACTTGTACCCGATTTGAATGTTTTTCAATTGCAGGTATGAGCCATCTTCAGCTAACCAATCAGAAACCTGAACATTGGTTGAGTTGTCGGTTGTGATTTTGAATTGTGAGTTGGAATGGTTGGTCTGAGACCATGCACTGGTCATCAAATCTTTGGGAGCGTTGTAGTAGGCTGTTCCGGAATATAAATCAAGTTTTTTCATGTTCATAATCTTATTGCCTTGCACTCCATAGAATGACATTGACAGATCAAACCCTTTATATTCCAATCCAAAATTGAACCCGTAAGTGAAATCAGGGAACGGACTTCCAAGAGATGTACGGTCGGCATCCGAAATTTGGCCATCTTCGTTTACATCCACATATTTCAAATCACCGGGGCGGGCTTTGTCTTGTACAACTTTGCTGCCTTTAGCGTTTTTGTAATTGTCGATCTCTGATTGTGATTGAAAGATCCCATTGGTTTTTAATCCATAGAAATATCCAACGGGTTCACCGACTTCTGTTTTGGTAATTGTTTTGCTGTCATAGCCAACGCCATACAATGGTTGACCACCGCCTAGCGACAAGACTTTGTTCGAGTAAGAGAAGAAATTACCGCCCACGTTGTATTTAAGATCTCCAATATTTCCAACATAATTCAGGCTGAATTCGATTCCCTTATTTTCAATACTACCGGCATTATTCCAAGGATTATTGGTGTAGCCAATGTATTGAGGTAGTGGAACCTGAAGTAACATGTCCTTTGTTTTTTTATAAAAATAATCCAAAGCAAAGGTTAAACGATTATCGAAGAATCCAAGGTCACCACCAATATCGGTTTGTTCGGTAGTTTCCCATTTTACATCAGGATTTCCCATGTAGCTTTTGCCTCCGGCCAGTTGAAATCCTCCGCCAAACAAGTAATATCCACTGTTTAAGCTATAGGTTGACCGGTATGCACCACCGTCAATAGCCTGATTTCCGATTTGTCCCCAGCTAACGCGAAGCTTACCGTTCGACAGTGAACTGCCCAAAATATTCTTCATGAAGTTTTCTTGTCCAAAAGACCATGCTCCGGAAACAGAAGGGAAGAGTCCCCATTTATTTCCAGGTCCGAAATTAGAAGAACCATCATAACGAACAGTAGCAGTAAGCATGTATTTATCTTGCCAGGAATGGAACAGACGTCCGAAATAGGAAACCAGATACCCGTCAGATTTAATTCCGGTAGCTGAAGCTGTTTTTGTTGCAGCGTCGATTACTTTTTGGGATTCAGCGTTTGTAACAATTCCGGTTTTAGTTGCACTGAAATTACAGCTGTTGCCCATTTCAACGGAATTACCAAACATGAATGTAGTATGCTGTTTCCCGTGCCATTCAAATGTTTTATCAAAAGTTAATAAGTTGTCAATCACGGTATAGTTCGAAGAATACGAGGCATTTCCTACTGATCCGTCAACATCGTTCTGATAAGCACCAATGTAATAAGATGGAGTGAAATACTCAGGTGTAGCCCGATAGACTGACGTGTTGATAGAGCTTCGGTATTTTAACCAACTGGTCAGGTTGAGGTCTAAATTGATACCTCCTCTAAAGGTAACATCTTTCCATACGTTGTCTTTGTTAATATCCAGCTGTGCAACCGGGTTATGTCGGTTGTTAAAGAAAACGGGGCTATAAGATGTGTATGGATTACTGGCATCAATTTTATCCGTTAAGAGTAGACCGTTAAGAGCTGCCGGAATGTTTTTCAGATTTGTACGATAAATAGGGGTTACAGGGTCAGCCGTTAATGCGCAGAATATTGTTCCGTTGTATATGGTATTTTCAACCACATTTCTTCGGGATTGAGCAACCAGAGAGAAATTGCTGGATAATCGGGCCCATTTTGTCAATTGGTTATCTAACGTTGTACGCCATGAGAACCGTTTAAAATCAGATTCTTTAACAATACCATCCTGAGCCATGTACCCAAAGGAAGTGTAATAGGCCGTTTTTTCAGTCCCGTTTGAAACAGATACGTTATAATTCTGGGTAGGGGCAGTCTGGAAAATTTCATTTTGCCAGTTCGTACCATTGGTATTGCCGAAATTATCTTTTAGAAAAGTCAACATGGTTTGTTTTTCGGTTGGGGAGCACCATGCTTGTCCGGTTCCATTGGAATAGGCCAGATTTCGGTAATCAATGAATTCTTCGGCATTCATCATGTTAAATTTCTTGGTAACATTCTGAAGACCATAATACATATCAAGATTTACATTCATCTTGTGAGTAGTACTCATGACTCCCTTTTTGGTGGTCAGGATGATAACTCCGTTTGCGCCCCGGGAACCATAGATAGCTTCAGCAGAAGCATCTTTTAATATTTCCATTGAAGCGATATCGTTTTGATTTAACCAACCAATGTCTGATTGGGGAAAGCCATCAACCACATAAAGTGGGTCGTTTCCGTTTACGGTGCCAATACCTCTGATTCGAACAGCGGGTGGGGTACCAGGACTACCGCCAGTTGAGGTAATAACAACCCCGGCGACTTTGCCTTGTAATGCTTCTGTTGCTGAACGAACAGGAATGTTTGCCAATCCTTCTGTTTTTACACTGGCAACAGACCCTGTCAGGTCACTTTTTTTCATTGAACCGTATCCAACGGCAACGACTTCTTCAATCCCTATGGTTTCGTCAGCAAGGGTAACGTTTATGATTGCTTTCCGTTCAACTGCAACTTCCTGAGTCTTCATTCCCACGAATGAAAATTGCAGAATAGTATTTTCAGAAAGATTTGAAAGCGAATATTTGCCGTTGGCATCGGTAATTACACCGTTTGTTGTTCCTTTAACCGAGACCGAAACGCCAGGAAGTGGTAACCCTGCAGAGTCGGTAACTTTTCCCGAAACGGATTTTTGTTGTTCTGAAGTTAGGCTGGATTCGTTGGAAAGGATCACAATTGTACGTCCTTTTACGGTGTAACTCAAGCCGGTATTCTCAAAAAGTTTATTCAGTAAGTCAGTTACTTTCTCATCAGTGAAGTTTCCTGAAACGTTGTTGAACGATTTAACCAAATCGTCCTTGTAAATAAAGGAGAATTCTGATTGGTCCTCAAGTTTTTGAAGCACCTCTTTTAAGGTGTTGTTTTCAAATCGGATATTTAAATGTTTGTCTTGGGCTTGTGTTTCAAAGGCATACGACTGCACCATGAATCCCAAGATGAATACTAAAAGTAGTTTCATAATCAATAAGGTTTTCCATCGCTGGAAAGACATAGCCCTCCCATTGATCCAGTAATTTTTTTTCATACTTTTGTTTTGTTAGTGATTAATAAAAGACTGTTAACACGAACGTTTGGATGGGGGATGGTGGGCATTCCCCATTTTTTTCGCAATTTGACATTACGGTTTATTTCATAGGCGATATTTATTTATTCATTTCAATTATAAATTTTCGGAACCCAATTCTTTTGTATCGGATAGGGAGTGTTAGTTCGAACGTATTTAATACTTGCCAGATCGTTTCCTCATTTTTGAATATTCCGGAATATAGAATTCCATTTAGTTCAGGGTTCTTGATTTCGATTTCTACATTGTACCAGCGTTCCAGCCTGGTAGTCATTTCTTTAAACGTAATGCGATCGAAATCAAAAATGTCATCTTTCCACCGGGCTGTTTGAATGGCATTGATTTTTCGTATGGAAAACTGGTTCTTTGAGAAGGTGAATGTATTCCCAGGAGTAACCGGAATGATTTGTTCTCCTTTTTGTATTTCGATTTTTCCTTCAACCAGTGACGTTTCTGTGCGGTTGAAGTCGTTGTATGCCATTACATTAAACTTGGTTCCTAAAACACGGATATTATAATCATTGGTCTTTACGGTGAATGGTTTTCCTTCAAATTTCATGACTTCGAAATAAGCTTCTCCATTGAGCTGTACTTCCCGGTTCCCATCCATAAAGTTGCTCGGATATGAAATGTCTGATTCTGAATTTAACCACACCAGGGATCCATCAGGGAGTAGCAATTGGGATTTTTCACCGCGAGGCACATGTGTTTTGAACCAAACTACTTGATTTGTTTTTGGTCGATTGGGGTCAATTAAAAGATACGCCACCAAAAATCCGGTAGCTATTGCAAGTAGCAACATGGCTGCAATTCGCAAGTAGAAAAGGCGTAATCTCTTAATCTTTCCTGTCGAAATTTTGGAGTTGAAATCCTGATTAATTAATAATTTGCTTTTGAGTTCAGTATATGAACTTTGCAAAAGTGGATGCTGCATTTCCTGAGGATCAAGATTCCGTTTGATATCAAAGAAGTATGCCTTGTTCTTTTCGTCGAGTTTTAACCATTGAAGTAATTCAGCTTCTTCGGTTGCTGATAATTGACCATTAAAGTAGTCGTTAATCTTTTTTTCTATAGTGTCGTTCACGTTCATAAATCTTGCTTTCGTAAATGAAACACTTGAGACGAGGCTTTACCCTACCTCCGAAATATTGAAAAAAGTTTATTTATGTTTTAAAGCGAGGAGTGGCTTATCTAAATCCTTTCAGAATAAGCAAAATTATATGCAAGGGAAGATAATCAGCAAAGTTTCTTCTGTAGATCTTCATTGCTTTGGAGATGTGTTTTTCAACCGCTTTTATACTGATCCCCAGTTGATTTGCGATTTCCCGGTTTTTAAGACCTTCAATACGACTCATATTAAAAACTGCAAAGCATTTGTCAGGCAGAGTTTCCATCACTTCCATGACTTTTTCTTCCAGTTCTTTTTCTATCAGAATATAGGGATCATTGCCCACCATATCAATATAATAAAGCTCTTCGCCTAAATATTGATCCTTAATTTTGGATTTCAGGTTATCGACAACTTTGAGGTTTCGTATGTAATTCAGACTGGCATTTCGAACCATCTGGTAAATGAAAGCTTCCGGATTTTCAAGATTAAATGAAGTACGTATTTCCCAGATCTTAATAAAAACATTCTGAACTACATCTTTAGCTAATCCACTATCATTAATTATCTTGAATGAAAAGGCATACAGTCGTGGAAAATAAAGATTGTAGAGTTTTTCAAACGCAAGATCATCACCTTGGGAAAGAGAATAAAACAGTTGGTTATGGTTAGGATTTTCTTTCAATTGGTCGCCAGCTTGAATAGAGAATACGAATATACAAAGAAAACGAATTGTTGTAATGGCGAGTGCATGATCAATCTAAAATTATCTGAATGCGGTGTTTGTTATGGTGAGTAGTTTTTCCCTTTCGGTCAAGCTTGTTTGCAGACCGAAAGGGAAAAAATTTAGGTTTTAATCATCGCCAAATGAAACGCCCATATTACGGCATTTTAGTACCAATGGGTTATCTGGTTCAACGAGCCGCATTTTACCTCCAACTTCTTCGAGCGGGATGGTGGTCAGATCATTTTGCCGCAGCGCAACCATGGTTCCAAAGTTCCCTTCGGCAATACATTTAGCAGCATAAGCTCCGTAACGGGTCGCTAGAATACGATCCATTGGCGAAGGACTTCCGCCACGTTGAGTGTAGCCCAAAACCGTTTCCCGGGCTTCAATGTCAACTCTCGACTGAATGGTTTCTGAAATATAACGGGCTGCGGACATGGTTTTCGGATGTTCAATTCCTTCAGCAACTACAATGATTGAATAGGGCTTGTGACTGTTGTAGCGCGATTCAACCCGGGTGCAAACCGAATCAAGTGAGTATTCAATTTCAGGAATCAGGATAATGTCACCACCACCGGCCATTCCGGCGTAAAGAGCAATCCATCCGGCATTGTGCCCCATTACTTCCACAATCATTACCCGACCATGCGAGTTTGCGGTACTGTGCAGCCGGTCGACAGCTTCGGTGGCAATATTTACCGCTGAGTCGAACCCAAAAGTCATGTCAGTTCCCCACACATCGTTGTCGATGGTCTTAGGGATACCGATTACATTCAGTCCGATATTGGATAGCAGATGAGCGGTTTTCATGGTTCCGTTTCCACCAATGCAAACCAACGCATCCAAGCCTAAATCGTGATAGTTTTGTTTGATCAGATCTGGTTTATCATTGTCTTCTTCGGTAACTATTTTAAACGGTTTTTCGCGTGAAGTTCCCAGAATGGTACCTCCAAGGGTTAAAATACCGGAAAGATCTTTTTCCTTTAATTCCACATATTGTTTATGAATCAAGCCTGTATATCCCGAAGAAAATCCGATTATTTCCATCCCATACTCCACAATGGCTGTTTTGCCAATACCTCTGATCGCTGCATTTAATCCCGGACAGTCTCCACCTGCGGTTAAAATCCCAATCCGTTTTGCTCGTTTCTGACTCATAATGAATGATTTTAACTAATTAAGAATAAGCGTATTGAAAATCGACCTAAATTATAAAAAGTAATTCATATATAAACCATAAGGTTGAAGGTTTAACGAATCGACAATATTGTGCAGATTTTTTTTTCTAACTTTGGCGGCATCAACTGAAAACCACAATTAAATTTTCAATAAACTAAAAAAAATTCCAATGAAAAAATTTCATTTACTTCTCTTAGCCGGGATATTTGTTTTTGCAATATCCTGTCAGAGCACGAAGAAAACTACAGGAACCAAATCAGGGAAAGAATCTGCCGCGTTAAATAAATTAACGGCCAGCGAAGCTTCTTCCGGATGGAAACTTTTATTTGACGGAACTACATCCAATGGATGGAGAGGTTATAACAAAAAAACGTTTCCACTGGGATGGGAAGTTGTTGATGGGACACTTCACTGCAAAGGTACTGGTACCGGAGAAGCTGGTGCTGAAAATGGCGGAGACATCCTATATGACCAGAAATTTAAGAATTTCGACTTAAAAGCCGAATGGAAAATTTCTAAAGGTGGAAACTCTGGCGTATTCTTCCTTGGACAGGAAATTCCTGGTTGGCCAATCTGGAAAACTGCTCCTGAAATGCAGGTTTTAGATAATGCTAATCACCCGGATGCTATGTTAGGCAAAGATGGAAACCGTCAGGCTGGTTCATTGTACGACCTTATTCCTGCAAAACCACAAAATGCAAAACCTTTTGGCGAATGGAACTCTATTGAAATTATCTGTTTCAAAGGAACTGTTGTTTACAAACAGAATGGTGAAACTGTTGCTGAATTTCATTTGTGGACTGAAGATTGGAAAAATTTGGTTAAAAACAGCAAATTTCCAAGTTTAAACCCGGATTGGGCTAATGTTGCCAAAGAAGGTTACATTGCATTCCAGGATCATGGTGATGATGTTTGGTACCGCAACGTAAAAATTAAAGAACTGAACTAGTATAGCTTTTGCTATATAATAAAAAGAGAGGTTGTCAAAAAAGTCAAAATACTTGCGGATAACGTCATCCCGAGAGAGAACCCATTTTCAATAGTCACAATGTGGTAATGACAGGGAGAAAAAATAGCTTTGCGAAAATTCAAGATTTGCACAGCGTAGCCGA
>Ga0302286_10002541_pt1 | contig 12634 bp, 14 predicted proteins | sample III_Fen_E2_3_FD_198765 | JGI IMG/M metagenome (GOLD analysis project Ga0302286, IMG submission 198765) | Peat permafrost microbial communities from Stordalen Mire near Abisko, Sweden - III_Fen_E2_3 | ecosystem: Environmental > Terrestrial > Soil > Wetlands > Permafrost | place: Sweden: Abisko...
AACCTAATTAAACTTTAGACGCAACCGGCTGCTCGAGTATCGTTTTAAGCGTATTTTGTATGACCGAGAAATTATCAAATCCGGCTGATGGAATAAGCGCAGACTGTCCATTACTTGAATAATAATTTGCGAGCAAGTTTTGCCCATCGACACTATTGAGTGTTACGTTCGTGACCTTAACCGACACTTTTTTGTAATCATTGTAGAGCGTTTCCATTTGACCAAGCGTCAGATCTGAAGTGATGTTATTGCCGAGACTTGCCACAATTTTACCGGCAGCAATAGGATTTGCAATGATACTTGTGCTGCGTGCTTTTGTACCTAGTGCAAGCAAAATCTGCTGTTGGTACTGAGTACGTGTAAAGTCAGACTGTTCATAGCCGTAGCTGCCGTAACTATCTCCGCGTGCCCGAGCAAGGTTAAGCGCCTGTTGGCCTGTCAGATGATGGACGCCATTCGTCAAGTTGACGAGTGCACCGCCACTTGAGTAATCAATACTTGGGTCGAATAAACCCCTCGTATCACTACTCGCAATCGTAACATCAATGCCCCCGACGGCGTCAACGGATTCTTTGAGGGCCGAGTAATTTACCAGAATGGTGTAGTTGCAATGGATACCAAGATTTGTTTCAATAACTTCTTTCAAAAGATCCATCCCGCCATAAGGGTAGGCCGCATTTATTTTGGCGTAACCGTGGCCAGGAATATCTACCCATAAATCTCGTGGCACACTCACGAGGGTTACTTGCTTGGTAGTTTGATTGATACTTGCGATCATTATCGAATCGGTAAGTGCCGCTCCACTATGACCACTGTCATCTGTTGAATTGCCCGCGACCAGAACGTTCGTTATGCCGTTGGTCGATTCGAGATCGCTGCGCGTGAATGACGCAACGAGTTTTATTGGATTGCTCGTATCGGCTACCTTTGATGCTGCGGCATAGGCTTTGTATCCAAGATAGCTTCCAACGCCGATTCCGCTCAGTAGGATACCAACAAATAACCACAAAATAACCTTGCGCACCCGGTAGTGTAGTTTGATCATAATGGTAGGTTACGATAGATTATTGAGAATTAGCTTAGGATTGTACTAATCGTGCAAGATCATATTAAAATGGGAGATAAGAGAGTGGGATTTATTACAGCTTGATGTATGCAGGAGTGTAGAATGAGTGCATTTAACAGAAAATGAGGAATCCATGAGCGCAGCGAGTGATGTCGATGGTTACATCCAACAGTTCGACGGTGATATCTCGAACCGCCTGAAAAATATACGCCAGATTGTTCGAGGTCTAGCTCCAACAGCACAGGAAAAGCTATCATATGGCATGCCGTACTATAACCTGAATGGTAGGTTGGTGTACTTCGCGGTGTTTGATCACCATATTGGTTTTTATCCGATGCCATCAGCTATAGTTGCGTTCCAGGATGACCTAGCTGGCTATGTGCATGCCAAGGGTTCTGTACAGTTTCCCCATGCGAGGCCGTTGCCGACGGGGCTCATTAAGAGAATGGTAAAGTTTCGGGTTGAAGAGAATGAAGCAAAGAAAGTGAGAACTGTATGAATCATCATATCATTCATTTTGAGATCTACGTTGACGATATCGATCGTGCAAAAGCATTTTATGAGAAAGTTCTTGGATGGGCGTTCAGCCATATCGAAGAATATGATTACTGGCTGGTGTATCCGAGCGGTACGGTAAGTAATGGTCCAGCTCAACAAGGGGTCAACGGTGGTATGCTGCTGCGTCCAGGACCGAAGCCAAGTGATAATAAGGCTGCGCCGAATGCGTTCGTCTGCACAGTGAATACGGATGATATAGATGAAACCCTTGCGCTCGTAGAGAAACATGGCGGACGTATCGATATGCCCGCCGACACTGTTTCGGGCATAGGCAGACTCGCATACGTTCGAGATACTGAAGGGAACTTGGTTGGATTGCTACAACCAGACCCACGTGGTATGAGCTCAAATAACGAAGGGGAGGTAAGCTGATATGCAAAAAATAACACCATTTCTATGGTTTGACCGTAATGCCGAAGAGGCTATGAAATATTACTGTGAAGTGTTTGACGATGCTCGTATCATAAGCGTGAAGTATTATCCTGACGATATGCAGGTTGGACCGCAGCCAGACATGGCGGGCAAGGTACTGACCGCAGAATTTGAATTAGCAGGTCAACTTTTTATGTGTCTCGACGGTGGGGATTATTATAAGTTTAATGAGGCAGTGTCATTGCTTGTAAGCTGCAAAGACCAGGCTGAGATTGATCGCTATTGGGAAAAACTTTCTGCTGTACCAGAAAGTGAGCAGTGCGGCTGGTGTAAAGATAAATTTGGGCTCAGCTGGCAAATTGTGCCCGAGAGCATGGAGCAGTGGGTAAATAATTCGGACAGTGAAAAATCAGGACGAGCACTGCAAGCGATGTTGCAAATGAAGAAAATTGTCATCGCTGATCTTGAGTCTGCAAGTAAATGATCCTTGCTTTACCCTTGAAAACAGAGCGCGTAGGGGTATCATTATGGTATGAATACCCGTCTATTTAAGCGCAAACGATATGGCTACGGCTGGACGCCTGTGACACTAGGGGGTTGGCTACTTGTTGCTCTTTTTGTTGGAGCGATCGTACTGTGGTCTCTTGTCATGCTACCTTCTGCGAATACTGTTACCATTGAGCAAGGGGTGGTGTATGGTGCGGGTTTGATCGGCATCATTACCCTGCTGTTACTCGTTACCCGCCGGTATGCACCACGTGGCAAATGGAGTTGGGGCCGCAAACCGACCGACAAAACCGATGAAGACTTTTAATACACAACCGCCGAAGCTAACATTTGCATACCTCGATCTCGGCGGGGTGTTGATTCAAGATTTTACATGTAGCAACAAAGGTGCGAGCATGTTGCAAGAGCTTGGCATAGCACCCGAGGATGCGCCACGATTTCGTGCACTATGGTCCGAACACGCTGCAGCTGAAGTCAATATCGGCTACGATGCAGATAATTTTCTTGAAGTAATTAAACAGGCGTTCATGGTAGGAATACCAGAGGGCTATTCGTTGCTGCAGCATGGTTTTGTTGATCGCTTTGAGCCTAATCCAAGTATCGAGCCTGTGCTAGATTTGCTGAAGGGTCGTGTTGGACTTGGCCTTCTCACGAATATGTATCCACGAATGCGCAAAGCTATCAATGCAAAGCCAGGACTTATGCCGATTGTGCCCTGGGACGTAATTATTGACTCGAGTGAGGTAAAAATGCAAAAGCCTGAAGTGGCGATGTTTGATTTTGCCACGGAGATGGCGGGGAAGCCGAAGGAGCAGATTCTGTTTATTGATAATACCATTGAGCATGTTGATGCTGCTTCGGCATATGGTTGGAATGCATACTACTACGATTCGGCAGACTACGAGCAATCGAGCGAGCAGCTTGGAAAATATTTACTACGGCTTTGGTCATGAAATATGTCTGTTTGCTTCGTGGTATCAATGTAGGTGGAAACCGTAAGGTCAGTATGTCTCATCTGCGGAGTGTCTTCGAAGAACTTGGCTACAAGAATGTCTCGACATATATCAATTCTGGCAACGTGATTTTCTCGTCAGATGATGTTCCATCTGCAAGCATGATTGAAGAAACCCTCACAAAAGTATTTGGCTTCGATATACCTGCACATATCGTTGACGCAGAGCGTATGCGGATTATTGCGGAGGCTATTCCAGAGGCTTGGCAAAATGACAAAATGCAAAAATCAGATGTGATTTACTTGCTTCCGGACATTGATGTTGCCGAGATTATTGATACAATTGGCCACAAACCTGAAATTGAAACGATTGTATATGTCCCAGGTGCGTTGCTCTGCAATATCGAACGTACAAAGCAATCGCGTGCTAGTCTCTTGAAGCTCATGGCTACACCAATTTATAAGCGAATAACTATTCGCAACGTAAATACCGCACGCAAACTCGTGGAGCTGTGCGCTTGACTACTCCCACTCAATGGTGCCGGGGGGTTTGCTCGTGATGTCATAGACTACACGGTTCACGCCACGGACTTCGCTGACGATGCGGCTGCTGATGCGGCCAAGTAAGTCATAGGGCAAGTGGGCCCAGTTAGCTGTCATACCATCAGTTGATTGGATGGCACGAACAGCGATAACCTGTTCGTATGTGCGGCCATCCCCCATGACACCAACAGCGCGAACCGGTAATAGGACCGCGAAGAACTGCCATATTTCTGGACGCATTGCATGAGCATCAATCTCCGCGCGTACTATGGCATCGGCGGCCTGGAGCAGATCGACTTGTTCTGGTGTAACTTCGCCGAGGATGCGGATGGCAAGACCGGGGCCAGGGAAGGGTTGTCGTTGCACGATTTTTTCTGGAAGCCCGAGCTCTTTGCCAATGGTACGAACCTCATCTTTAAACAATTCTCGGAGTGGTTCGATGAGCTTGAGCTTCATCTTTTCTGGTAGTCCACCAACGTTATGATGAGATTTGATCGTGACACTTGGACCGTTGACTGAGACTGATTCGATAACATCAGGATACAGCGTACCTTGTACGAGGAAATCGGCGCCAGCAATCTTCTTCGCCTCTGCATCAAAAACGGCGATAAATTCAGAACCAATAATCTTTCGTTTCTGCTCAGGATCGGTTACGCCTGCCAACTTGCCGAGGAACTGATCCGCAGCTCGTATTGGAGTGACATTCAAGCCGATAGCTTTGTATGCGGATAAGACTTCATCATATTCATCCTTACGCAGTAGGCCAGTGTCGACAAATATACAGGTTTGCTGAGCGCCAATCGCGCGGTCAACGAGTGCTGCCGCGACTGAGCTGTCAACGCCACCAGAAAGGGCACAGATGACTTGTTTATCGCCTACAGTTTCTTTGATCGTCGCAACACTGCGTTCAATGATCGAGCCGGCTTGCCAATCGCGAGCAAAACCACACAACCCGACAAAATTTTCGAGAATTTGTTTGCCGAATTCGCTGTGGGCGACTTCGGGGTGAAACTGCAATCCAAATATTCGTCGTTCGGTATCTTCTACTCCACAGATGATGCCATCTTCGCTGGTAGCAGTGACGACAAAACCTTCTGGAGCTACAGACACATGATCACCGTGGCTCATCCATACGGTACTGCCGTCATAATCGCTGAGGAGCAATTGACTCTCATGTTTGAGGAGGAGTTTTGCTTTGCCATATTCACGAGTGTTTGCGGGCTCGACCTTACCTTCAAACGCGAGAGCTAGTAGTTGTAACCCATAGCAAATACCCAGGATTGGCAGATCAAGATCGAGAAGTTTTGTGTTTAAAGATGGTGCCTCTTTGTCATAGACAGAGTTAGGCCCGCCCGACAAAACGATACCACGTGGATTGTGTGCAGCTATGTCGTCGACGCTTGCACTAAAAGGCACGATGATACTATAAACACCAAGTTCTCGTGCTCGTCTCGCGATGAGCTGCGTGTATTGCGATCCATAATCAACGATAACTAACGTTTCATTCATTCTAGCCCCTCTCTGCGTTACGGATGATTGGTTTACTTATAGTTTTCGCCAGGGTTTGTGATAAACAGATCGTGCGGGTGACTCTCGGTGAGGCTAGCATTGCTTATTCTCATGAAAACAGCCTTTTCCCATAGCTCTGTCACAGTCTGTGCACCGATGTAATACATTCCCGAGGTCACCCCACCTGTCATTTGCACGACAAGTTGTTGAACCGTGCCGCTGCAAGGCACTAGGCCCTCGACGCCTTCGGCAATAAGCGTATCGCCCGTGAAGCTCTTGCCGTGGAACTCATCTTCACTGCTAACCTCAGCACCGCGCTTCATGGCTGCTACCGAGCCCATACCGCGGTACTCTTTGAACTTGTACGTCTTTGAGCCGTCGAGGATATTTTGGAACCTACTGGGTACTTGATCGCCAGGCAATTCGTGTAGTGCGCCAGGGGATTCCTCTGTTGCAGCGAATAGGCGACCAAACATAACGGTGCTGGCACCTGCGGCAAGTGCCTTCACGACATCACCCGAGTAGCTGATGCCCCCATCGGCGATAACAGGTACACCATGTGGCTTAGCTGCACGAACAGTTTCAAAAATAGCGGTCATCTGGGGGACTCCCATGCCGCTAATAATACGAGTTGAGCAGATTGCGCCTGGGCCCATCCCGACGCGGAGACCATCAACTCCCGCCTCAATAAGCGCCTCGGCACCTTCGAATGTTGCGACGCTTCCGCCGATAACATCGACATCATAGGTTGCTTTTACATATTTCACCGCATCAATAACTTTTTTGGAGTATCCATGCGCAGAGTCGATCAAGATGATATCAACGCCAGCCTCTATGAGTGCCGCAACGCGGTCTTCATACCCTGCATTTGAGCCAACTGCTGCACCTACGAGGTGGCCAGCATCTTTAACTTTTTTCACCTCAGCTGCTTGGTCTGCTATCCGCAAATTGCGGTGTATAAAACCAACGCCCCCGAGTTTGGCGAGGGCGATTGCGAGTGGTGCTTCGGTGACAGTATCCATCGGCGCGGAGACGATTGGACAAGTCAATGTTATGCGCTTAGTAATCTTTGCATCGAGTTTGATAGCGCTGCGATCAAAGCCCGAGTAGTTTGGTTTGATGAGCACATCATCAAATGTGAGTGCTTCGAGAATTGTGTTATCCATAATCAATTCTAACCTATGGAGACGATCCATGTCAAAAAGATTATACTAATATCTGTGATGAATGAGCAGTTACGGAAAAAATTAGTTGACCTGCCGAAAGAACCTGGCGTGTACTTTCACAAGGATGCAGATGGTGAGATTATTTATGTTGGCAAAGCAGCAGTGCTGCGCAACCGCGTGCGGCAGTATTTTCAGGCCTCGCGCAACCGCGATCCTAAGACTGAAGCACTCGTGGCTGAAATAGTTGATACCGACTGGATGGTTGTCGAGAGCGAGCTAGAAGCATTGTTTCTAGAAGCAGAAATGATCCGGCGCTACATGCCGCGTTACAATATTTTGCTGCGTGATGACAAAGCACTGAGCTATATACGCATTGACCTCAATAGTGAGTATCCGACTGTCACAACAACGCGTCAGCCGCTTGATGATGGGGCCCGCTACTTTGGGCCGTATTATAGCTTGTACGGCATTAAACAGGCGCTGAAACTACTGCGCCGTATCTTCCCCTATGCAACCAAACGACACAGTGGACAGAAACGAGCATCGTTACAGTACCATCTCGGTCTTGACCCAGGGCTGGAAGAGGGTAAGACGACACTTGTCGACTACCGAGCTACACTCCGCAAGCTCATTGCTGTGATTGAGGGCAAGCGTACAAGCGTGATTCATGAGGTTGAGCGTGACATGCAGAGGGCAGCGAAAGATAAAGACTTCGAGCAGGCAGCGCGACTTCGTAACCAACTATTTTCTTTGCAGCACCTAGGCAAACAGGTTATTTTCAGTGACAAAGAGTTTCTCGATATTAGCAAAGACCAAGCACTCGCGCAGTTTCAGCAGCTCTTGTCACTCGCTGCTCCGCCAAAACGTATCGAAGGCTATGATATCTCACATATGTCAGGTACCAACGTCGTTGCCAGCATGGTCGTTTTTACGAATGGCGTGAGCGACAAAGGTAACTATCGTAAATTCAAAACATCAGAACGTAATGATGATTATGCCAATATGCAGGAGGCGTTAAGCAGACGTTTGAGTGAGAAAAACCTCCGACTTTGGGGTAAGCCAGATCTATTACTTATTGATGGTGGTGTGGGTCAGTTACATGCAGCAGCACTGGCACTATCTGAGCAAAACATACAAGTGCCGCTTGTCAGCATGGCCAAGCGCGAAGAAGAACTCATCGTTCATCGCACCGAATCAAACGTTGATACCGGCTTTTTAGATCAGCTACAGCTACATCCAACAGTCGGTATTGAAGTGCGTATAAGTGGTGATATCTATACGGTCAATCTGCATCCTGGCCAGGTAAATGCCGGTGCGCATTCATTCAATTTGCGAGGTGGCTCATCCTCAAATTCATATAGCGATGTCCTCAAGCTCATTCAACGTATTCGTGACGAAAGCCACCGCTTCGCCGTATCGTATCACACGGTTCTCAAGCGCCAGCAACAAACAGCAAGTATTCTTGACGATATACCAACAATAGGTCCTGCAACACGCAAAAAACTTATCAGGACATTTGGCAGCATGCGTGGTGTAGTACAAGCTCGAGATTTTGAACTTATAAAAGTTGTTGGCGAGAAAAAGGCCATAATACTGAAGCAGTATTTGCGGGCGTACAAGAAAGAAATAAAGCCAAATGAACCAGAGAAGGAACTATGACCGCACGAACACATGATACGGCTGCTCTTGCGCTACTCATGAGTATTATCATCATTTACCCACCGAGCAGCATGACGGTCGCGACAGCACTTGCTGCCGTGCTGGCTAATCAACTTGGGGGTATAGCTCCAGATATCGATCAGCCGACCGCGCCACTGTGGCGCAACCTACCAGTTGGTCGCTATCTCGGAAAGATATTTGGCGTTTTGATTGGCGGCCATCGTTTTCTCAGCCATTCATTGCTCGGGCTTGGATTGTTTGCAGTTGTGGCACGGCTACTGCTCGACTTTTTCCAGCCACTTATGCCACGGGTCGACATAGGATTTGTATGGGTAGCTTTTATCATTGGGATGATATCGCACTTGCTAATGGATTCGTTAACCAAAGAAGGAATACCTCTACTACTGCCAATTCCAATCAAATTTGGCTTTCCACCGGTACGCGCGTGGCGTATTACAACGGGAAAAGCAGTAGAAATGTACATTGTTCTGCCGGTACTTATAGTACTGACCGTTTGGCTAGCGGCCACACATTACAGTGTGCTCGCGCAGGTTATTCAAAATAAACTAGTGCAATAACGCTAGCTATCTTCTTTGTCTAACTTCTTGGCGCTAAATCGTTTATGCGCATGGAGTGCAAAAGCGATAATTCCTAGTAGCGCAAGGAATACAACATAGGCTGCGCGATCAATCAGGCTTGCCGCAACTATATGCTCTGTTGAAACTCCATGTAGGCGCTGTGCAAATAGTAGAAATGTCTCACGAATGCCGATGCCATCTGGCGTAATCGATACGAAAAGGGAGAAATTTGCGGCGCCGGCATAGGAGATTACTTGCCCGAGCGTTGCATGAGCTCCGACTGCAGCAAGCTCGATACCATACCGGATGGCGGTAAAACTTACTTGAAGAATAGTTGCAAAACCAAGGATACCAAGATATCGACCTGATAAATGAAGGGGAGCAGTACTATCTGTTTTTGATGCCCTCCTCGCAAACCATCGTATCGTAACGATCGAAACAACAGCCGCGGCGATAACTATTAGCAAGCTTGCCCACCACGGCATAACGCCAACGACGAGAAAAAGGGCACTTATAACGGCGAAAAAGCCGTAGCCGATGAGTGTGACTAGGCTATAATCACGCAGTCGAACGTGGTGTCTTGCTTTTAGGTATCCCGCACGTACGCCTGGGCCGCTTTGGAGGGGACCGAAAAAATTAGCCAGAGATGAATAAATAGTCAGCAAGAAGCTCTCACGCTTTTCAAGCTCAATGCGGCAGATTTGTGCCGAGACATGATTGATGAATGCGACAGCGGTGATTAGGCCAAAGTTTACGGCTACGAGTGCGAGTATGATGATCGGATTGATAGCGAATAACTTGTCAATGTATTCCGGGTGAGCGTGAAAATAGTACACAAACGCTGCAATTGTACCGATAATAATGCCAACGACGAGAAATGGTCGTACTTTCTTAAAAATGCTCAAGAACTTCATTACTTTACAGTATATCAGTTCACGGATGCTAGTTCTTGAAGTGGTCGAGGTACATCCGCTTTGTCAGCTCGAGTTGCTTTTCCTGCATAAGTCGGTTCATACGAATGAGATCAGCGATCACCCCAAGAGCAAAACAGAGCAAAGCGCTTACCATGAGCACCATCCCAAATATGAGGGATTGGACATGTCCACCGACTTTGTTATCAAAAAAGCCCCAGAGAAAACGTCCAAATGGAATGAGGCCAATCACAAAGAAAAATGTTCCAACGCCCATAAAGAGTGTATATGGCCGGTACATTACGAATGCTCGAAAGATAGCTGCGCCGCTTTTCATGACGTGCTCAGCACTGCTATTAAAAAGTCGCGATTCGCGAGTTTTAGGATTGACAGTTATAGGAATAGCTACAGCACTAATACCGCTATTACCGGCCTGTATGATCGTCTCCATGCAGTAGCTAAACCGCGTGTTAACGTATACTTTTATGGCAGTTTCGCGGCTGTAAGCACGAAACCCGCTTGGTCCGTCAGGCAGGTCTGTATTTGCAGCTTTGTTAAGTACCCATGTGCCAAATTTTTGGAAAAATTTCTTTGCGGTCGAGAAATGTGCAATGGTATGTACCTGCCTGTCGGCGACTACCATATCAACCTCGCCGTTCAATATGGGCTGGATAAGGCGTGGGATGTCTTCGCTTGGGTATTGATTATCCCCATCGGTATTAACGATGATGTCAGCACCAAGCTCTAGGCATTTCATGAGTCCATCTTGAAAACTTTGGGCTAAGCCACGGCGCACCGGGTGCATGACAAAATGTTTGACGCCAAGTTTTTTGGCAACTTCCACGGTTTTGTCTATTGAGCCGTCATTGATGATAACAATTTCAATTTCATCAATCCCATCGATTTTTTTCGGGATAGATTTGAGCACAAGTGGCAAGGTGTTTTCTTCGTTCAGGCACGGCACTTGGATGCATAGTTTCATTTTGGGTAACTCCTATCAGATTTAGTATAGGTGATTGCTTGGGGGCAGGCAATGGGCCGCATTTTCTAGAACACTAGTTTGGCTGCACCACAGCACGTCGGCCGATACTGTAATACGTAAAACCTGCCGTACGCATATCTTCAGATTTAAATATATTTCGTCCGTCAAACAGCACAGGTTTATCCATTGCGGTCTTGACTCGCTCAAGATCGGCCTCGCGGAATTCTTGCCATTCAGTTGCGATGATCAAAGCATCGGCTTGCTCGATAGCGGCATATTTATGGTAGCTCAGCGTAATTTCTTTTGCTCGAGAATAGTGCAGTTTGACGTTTTCGATTGCCTCGGGGTCATAGGCACTAACAATTGCGCCTTCCTCTAGCAGCATATCAATGATAGTAAGGGCAGGTGCCTCTCGTATATCATCGGTATTCGGCTTAAAGGCTAATCCCCAAATCCCGATCTTCTTCCCCTTAAGACTGCCGCCAAAATGCTCTTTGAGCCGTTCAACTGGCACCGCATGTTGCTGTGCATTTACAGCCAGTGAGGCATTGAGCATCTTGAACTCATAGCCGTAATATTCAGAAGTGTAATAGAGCGCACGTACGTCCTTGGGGAAGCAACTGCCACCGTAGCCGATGCCGGGGAAGAGGAACCTATGTCCGATGCGACTATCACTGCCGAGAATATCCCGTAGGGTGTCGATGTCGGCACCTGTTTCTTCGCAGATGTGCGCAATCTCGTTCATGAAACTAATCTTGGCAACGAGGAACGTATTTGCGGCATATTTAGATAGTTCTGCAGTAGGCGCATCTGTAATGATCAGTGGACGTGAGTCGTCAACGAAGGGAGCATAAAGACTTGTCATAATCTGCACAGCGCGCTCGTCGTCTGTGCCTACTACGATTCGCTCTGGTTTCATAAAATCGGTTACGGCAAAACCCTCGCGCAAAAATTCGGGGTTCGAAACTACGGTGAAATTTGTGCCACCTTCTTTTCTGATGACTTCTGTGACTTTTTCAGATGTCCCGACAGGTACCGTGCTTTTATCGACGATGATCTGAAACTCAGGACGGTCAAGTGTGCCAAGGGCTTTTGCGACGGATAAAACATAACTCAAATCCGCTGAGCCATCGTCTTGTGGTGGCGTTGGTAATGCCAGGAACACGACAGCAGCTCCGTCGACACCCTCACTCAGCTTTGTCGTGAAACTAACACGACCCGCACTAATTGTGCGCTGCAAAACTTCCTCAAGACCAGGCTCGAAAATAGGGGTGTTGCCTGCCTTCAACTCAGCGATCTTTGCCTCATCAGTATCTATACAAACAACCGCGTGACCAGCATCAGCCAGACACACTCCAGTTACTAAACCAACATAACCTGTTCCTACAACTGCAACTCTCATATCTGAGGCATTATACTATCGAGTAGACAGCATTACCTGAAAATGGCACAATTTTACAACAAGGGCAATTCAACGGTCTCGTTGTACGCGAGAAGGGGATTTGGCATATATTTTGTATTACCTCCCATCGCGCCTGAAAAATAACACTACTGCATAGAGTCATCCGTGACAGAATGCGTTGCAACTACAGTATAAAGAGTGTGATAATATCTTGAATATGGCTACACCAGAGACATCAGCCTTCCAGAATATGGCAAATGCACTTGGCAGATATCAGCGTGTCGTTGCTGAGAATGAGATTCTCCAGCAAGATAGCGTAGAGGTGAGAGGATGGTGGAATATTTGTGGCCCAATGGTTGATGGTTTTGACGACTCTGAACCAGACGGCATGTTGGACCCAGTCGATCGTAAGGACCACATAGATGATCT